>CAJHYE010000010.1_pt1 | contig 12002 bp, 15 predicted proteins | sample 9198651 | NCBI WGS metagenome assembly CAJHYE01 (sample SAMEA7708366, study PRJEB35096) | sediment metagenome | biome: marine neritic benthic zone biome [ENVO:01000025]; feature: sediment [ENVO:00002007]; material: shallow marine sediment [ENVO:03000034] sea grass bed [ENVO_01000059] ...
CGGCCCAACATGCGCTTGGTTTCTTCTGCGGCTTCTTCAACCGATTTGGTGATGCGCACGCCGCCCTTGTCGCCTGCGTCGGCTTCCTTGAACGTGCCCTTGCCGCGACCGCCCGCATGGATTTGCGCCTTGACCACCCAGACCGGCCCGTCGAGCGCACCGGCAGCGGTCTTGGCTTCTTCCGCCCGCAATACGACGCGACCATCGGCCACCGGTGCACCTGCGTCGCGCAACAGACCTTTCGCCTGATATTCATGGATGTTCATGTGCGAAGGCTCCTTTGGTAGTCCGATTCTGGAAGCCATGACACGATTTTCTTGCGAATAAATGATGTTTTCGTCGGAGTTTACGGGATTCCGCTCAAAAAGTGATCTTTGTGATCACGTGAAAAATTTGCGTGATCACAAGAGCCTCAGGCTTGGGAGTTGCCTTTCCGTTTTCGGACTGTAAGGGTTTGTCGTGTGGCAGGGAAATCGCAGTGAACGAATACGAACAAATGGTCAGGCAGCTTATGGCGAAAGCGCCGCGGCGCTTGCGGCGGGAGCTGCGAGCGAACCTCCCGATCACGCGCATGCAGTACGGCGATCTCGACCTGCTCGTGGCCCCCAGTCACAACTACACGGAGTTCATTTTGTGGCGACGCGGTCGTCCGCCCGAGCATCGCGCCACGCAGCATCTGCGTAGCCTCTTTCAGGACAAGGCCGCTACGATCGTCGATGTTGGTGCGAACGCGGGTGTCTTTTCCCTCCCCATCGCCAAAGTCACCGGGCCCGAGGCGAAATTCATTCTTGTCGAGCCGAACCCGGAGATGGTCGCTCGTCTTCGCACAAATGCCGCGCTCAACGGACTGACGCAGGTGCAGATCGAAGAGGTCGCAGTCGGGGACGTGGCTGGGGAGGCAAGGTTGTACTTTTCGCCCAACGGGAATCCGGGCGAAGCGCGGCTTGATGTGTCATTCCCGGAGGACGCAGGTGGCATCAATGTGCCTGTCGTCCCATTGCCCGATCTTGTCGCCGGACACGGTGTGTCCGAAATTGACCTTCTGAAAGTTGATGTCGAAGGTTTGGAGGATCGCGTCATTCTGCCAGCGCTTGCCGCCAAGAACCTGGTCGTGCAACGCATCTATTTTGAAGATTCGCACAGCGAGCACTGGGCGGAGGATGTCGTCGGTGCCTTGCGCGACAAGGGCTACACCGAAGAAGCCCGGTTCGGAGATAACGCGCTTTACGCCTTGAACTGATCTTCTAACAAGGCTGTCAATCGGGCGATTTCATGCGTTGTCGAGTCTTCGAAACGGAGAATGCGCCGATCCTCCGTCTCGTTCATATTCATACGTCGATAAAAACGGTCCGTGTGGCGATCGTTGACGCCCACGTGCGCCCGGTTGCCGCGCCCACGCGCGCGTTTTTGCTGAAACACATCCGGCGTTCGAAGTGTGTAATGGTTGACCTGCGCCAGTTTCCACCAGTCTCCCGGCGTCGTAACGCGATTAAAACGGTCGCCGCGCGAGCGATAAAAGGCGCGGGCCACAGTTTCACCGGTGCTGCTGATTGCCGGATAGTGGCGGGGTCGGATGCCATCGCGGAAGTACGGGCGGTGAATGTCCAAATGTTCGATATTGTCGGACCATCTGAAGAGCGTCTTCACATATGGGTAAAGTGCGTCGAGATGTGCCTGGGCGAGGTGGAAGGCCGGGGAAATTTGGCGACCCGGCCACTTTTTGTTGCCGCTGTCGCCGAATATGCGCCAGGCGGCCAGAAACGCATGGAAGGGTGGCGCTTCGGCGAAAAGTGCATCCAGCGTCCCGTGGCCGACATTGACGACGAAGTACTCGTCGATATCCAACCACATCACCCAGTCGCCATTCGCGAAAAGACCGGAGTCCTGCGCGAGTCGGGAAGCGTTTTGCTGGGGCGGGGTATTGGCCGGAGGATTATGGCGGTGGTGATCGACTTCACCTTTAGCTGCCAGCTGGTCCAGCAGGTCATCGCTGCCATCGGTGCAGTTGTTCGAGAAAACGATGATATCTGTGAAGCCGATTGCCTTGTGATAGGCGGCCCATTCCAGCAGGAATGGGCCTTCGTTCTTCTGGGCCGAGAAGAGTATTCGGCGTGGCTCAGCCAAGCCCGTCATCGATGCTCTTGCAAGCTTCGACCAATCCTTTGACGGCATCGACGGATTTATCGAACATGGCCTGCTCGTCTTTGGCGAGCTTGATTTCGACAACGCGTTCGATACCGCCGGCGCCGATCACGGTCGGCACGCCGACATACATGCTTTTGAGACCGTAAGCGCCTTGAACAAAGGCAGCACAAGGCAAGAGGCGCTTTTGGTCTTTGAGATACGCTTCCGCCATCTCAATGGCGCTTGTTGCCGGGGCATAAAAGGCGGACCCGTTACCGAGAAGTCCCACGATTTCGGCGCCACCGTCACGGGTGCGTTGCACAATCGCGTCGAGCTTTTCCTGGCTGGTCCAGCCCATCTTGACTAGGTCGGGAAGCGGGATGCCGCCAACAGTGGAGTACCGCGCAAGCGGAACCATCGTGTCACCGTGGCCGCCGAGAACAAAGGCGGTCACGTCCTTCATGGAGACGTCAAATTCCACTGACAGGAAGTGTCGGAAGCGCGCGCTGTCGAGAACGCCCGCCATGCCACAGACCATGTTGTGCGGCAGGCCCGAATACTCGCGGAGGGCCCAGACCATGGCGTCGAGCGGATTGGTGATGCAGATAACGAAGGCGTCCGGGGCGTTGCCTTTGATGCCCTCGCCGACAGCTTTCATGACCTTCAGGTTGATACCCAAGAGGTCGTCCCGGCTCATGCCGGGTTTGCGCGGCACGCCCGCGGTCACAATACACACGTCGGCGCCTGAGATATCGGCATAATCGGTGGTGCCTTTCAGTGCGGCGTCAAACCCCTCAGAGGGGCCGGCCTCCGCAATGTCGAGCGCCTTGCCCTGCGGTGTCCCGTCGGCGATGTCGAAAAGGACGACGTCGCCCATTTCCTTGAGTGCTGCGAGATGGGCCAGCGTGCCGCCGATCTGACCCGCGCCAATCAACGCGATTTTGGGTCGTGCCATGAGAAACTCTCCGATCCGAATTGACTTCGTTCGGGCCGGTGCCTAGCTAGAGTCCGGCGTCAGTGCAAGACCAGAGAGCAGCGCATGCCGTGTCGCATGCGGGTCAGAAATGAGAAAAAACTCGTGCTTGGCGCAGGAAATGAGTTTCGTTCAATGCGAATGACCTCTCGGCACGCAATAGCCCTCCGACCGAACACAAGGCGGCCTTCCGTGATTGGTCGGGTGCCGAGCAGTTTTTTCACCAGTGAATACCGCGGAACATTGTTCTCCAGGTAGCCACAATCCAGCGGCTGCCCGGAAGTCTTGGACTTGTCGTCGATCAGCTGCGAATGCCTGCGGGTGCTACCGGTTCGTTTAGCTCTTCGAAAGATTGGCCGCTGGCAACGAGGCAGGTGACACCGTTCGGCATGGTCACTGTGATCGTCCAGGTCCCAGTTTCGGCGGAGGCAAAGACCTCAACCACACGGCCTTTCGGAGCCATGCCGATCGACTGACGGCTTTCGCCGTACTTGTTGGTCAGGCGTTCCACGACCGTATCGCGGTTCCCACAGTTCTGGCCTTGGGCCTGTGCGGTCAGCGGCGCGGCGAGAGCGGCCGCGAGGATCAATGCAGACTTGAGTTTCATTTCAGTCCTTTCCGGAGGTCGGACACCTCCTGCTCAGCATTCGCTCAGAACTTTTTTCCAGAGCTTCGCGCCGTTAGCTTGAGAACAGAACAAGAATATGTGGTTAACGCAGCGTGCGATTGTCCTGAAAAATGGAAACAGTGCCGGGCCGTGGCGCTACGCCGCGGCGAAAGCACTTGCAGATCCTTGCCCCCGCAGGCACCACTTTTCCGAGCTTTCCTTGGAGGCAATGTATGTCCGTTGTGCCGTTGTTCCGGTCCGTCCTTTACATTCCGGCGTCGAAGGCCCGTGCGCTCGACAAGGCCCGTGGATTGAACGTGGATGCCATCATATTTGACCTGGAAGATGCAGTGGCACCGGACGAAAAAGCGGCTGCGCGCGCAACACTCGCTGTCGAACTGGCAACAGGCGGATACGGGCACAGAAAGCGAATTGTCCGGATCAACAGCCTGGACACCGCATGGGGCAAAGAAGACACTAAAGCGGTCGCCGACATGCACTGCGATGCGGTCCTGTTGCCGAAAACCGAGAGTGCCTCGCACGTGGCAAGTCTTGCGGCACTTTTGCCGGAACTGCCCATATGGTGCATGATGGAAACGCCGCGCGGCGTCACGCATGCGCAAGAAATTGCGGACGCCGAACCCGTAGAGGGGTTCGTTTTGGGTACCAATGATCTTGCTAAGGATATCGGGTGCGCCACCGGCGGCGATCGAATGGCCTTGATGACTGCTTTGCAAACCTGCGTAATGGCTGCACGCGCGGCAGGGATCGTTATCGTCGACGGGGTCTATAATGTATTCAAGGACGAAGACGGTCTGCAAGAAGAGTGCCAGCAGGGTCTGGCCTTGGGAATGGATGGCAAGACCCTGATCCATCCGGCGCAAATCGACATAACCAATAAGGTCTTCGCCCCGACCGACGACGAAATTTCACTCGCACAGCGCCAGATCGACGCGTTCGAGGCCGCGGAGGCGCAAGGCGAAGGCGTCGCGGTACTAGATGGAATGATTGTTGAAAACCTGCACGTCGTTTCCGCGCGCGCGCTGCTCGCCAAGGCCGACGCCGTGCGTGAAAGGGAAGCCGCATGACCCTTCTACTATTCGGCCTACTCCTCTGGTACGCCGCGCATTTGACCAAGCGATTTTTGCCTGGCTTCCGTGCGACCCTCCAGGATCGTTTGGGGGATGGCTCGAAGGGCCTCTTTGCCGTCTGTATCCTCTTGTCCGTCGTACTGATGACGCTCGGCTACCGCAGTTTCACGGGCGACTTTTTCTGGACCCGCAATGCAGCCCTCGTGGGGATCAATAACCTGTTAATGGTGTTGGCAGTCTACCTATTCGCGGCGTCCGGGTTGCGCACCCGCATCACTGGTATGATCCGCCATCCGCAGCTTACCGGGTTTAAGGCGTGGGCAGTTGCACATCTCTTGGTCAATGGCGACACGGCGTCCTTCATCCTGTTTGGGGGTTTGCTGGCATGGGCTGTGATCGAGGTGATCGTCATCAACCGCCAAACCGAAGCCCCGGCACCACCGGAAAGCTATCCGGCTGCGAATGAAGCCAAGGCCCTGGTCGGCACGCTCGTGGTCTTTGCGGTCATCTCAGGCGTGCACATTCTGCTCGGCTACAATCCATTCGGAGCCTGAGTGCCGTGAAGACCACTCCGGGCCGTTTTTTTGAGGATTACCGCGTTGGTGAGACTATTCATCACGCCGTCCCCCGCACTTTGTCCGGTGGCGAGAAGGCAGTTTATCAATCGCTCTATCCAGCGCGACATGCCTTGTATTCGTCAGCTGAGTTCGCAAAGGCGTGCGGTTTGCCTGGCGCGCCTTTCGACGATCTGATCGTTTTCCACACCGTGTTCGGCAAGACTGTTCCAGACATCTCCCTGAACGCGGTCGCGAATCTTGGCTACGCCGAGGGTCGCTGGTTGAAGCCGGTCGTCCCGGGTACGACGCTCACGGCCGGTTCGGAAGTGATCGGTCTCAAGCAGAACTCAAGTGGTAAATCGGGCGTGGTCTGGGTGCGTACGACCGGAAGGGATCAGACCGGCGATCCGGTACTTGAATATGTCCGCTGGGTGATGGTGCGAAAACGCGATGCGGAGGCAGACGCACCAGAGACCGTCATTCCCGAGCTGAAGACAGCGGTGCAAGCCAGCGATCTTGTTTTTCCTGATGGTTTGAATTTCGAGGGTTACGATTTCGAGCTTGCCGGTCAGCTGCACCGGTTCAGTGACTACACCATCGGCGAAACCATCGACCATGTGGACCGGGTGACCGTTGAAGAAGCCGAGCACATGCTGGCGACTCGGCTTTGGCAAAACACCGCAAAGGTGCATTTCGATGCCACCCACAGGGAGGATGGCAAACGCCTGATCTATGGAGGGCACGTCATCTCTCTGGCACGTGCCCTGTCGTTCAACGGTTTGGCGAATGCACAAATGATCGTTGCTCTCAACGGCGGCAGCCATGTCAGCCCGCTCTTTGCGGGCGACACCGTGTGTGCATGGTCAGAAGTCTTGGACAAGGCCAAGACGGTAGCACCCGGTGTTGGCGCTCTACGGTTGCGCCTGGTCGCACACAAGCCTGACGTCGACCCGTTCGTTCTGAATCAGGATGACGGAAAGTATGCGGGTGGTGTTTTGCTGGATTGGGACTACTGGGTTTTGATGCCGGTATGAAACCGGTATTCTGCGTGCTTGCTCCCGGCAAATCAGATCAATCTTATCTGGTGGGTTCGAGCGCTCCGTCGGCATCCTGCGTCGTCGCGCAGTTCAAGTGTTCCTCAAGACCCTAACTCTGCTTTCACAAACAGCTCATCTGAAGTTTTATTAGTGCGTTTGCCGGTCGAGGCGAGGATTGGGGACCAAAATCGACTTAACGATCTGGCTTTCAACACCTCGATCTCCTGTATGCCTGACGAGTTAAAGTAAACAAATCGTAATGCGTGATCACGCGTCTGATTTGTGTGATCACAATATCAAGAATCTCCACGAAAGAGCGGGAGAATGGTGCGATGCTGCGCCGCAGTGGCGTGACACCGATCTTATTTTTGATAGGTAGTTGCGAGCCGCGCAGAAGGAGTCCGTAAAATGGCCGATGTGAACCGGGGCAATCGCCCGCTTTCACCGCACTTGACGGTATACAGAATGCCAATGACTGCGATCACCTCGATCCTAAACAGGATCACTGGCGTGGCATTAATCGGTGGCGGACTCATCGTGGTATGGTGGCTTTTGGCTGCGGCAACCTCTCCGGATTACTTCGCCTTTGTCGATGGTGTGATCACTTCGTTCCTGGGCGATGTGATCATGACGCTTGCCGTCTGGGCGCTTTGGTATCATGCCCTGGGCGGCCTTCGTCACTTGTATTGGGACACCGGCGAAGGCCTGGATGTGGAGGTCGCGGAAAAGCTCAGCTACGGTATCCTCGGCGCGTCCGTCGTGCTGGCGCTTCTGACTGTGATCATCATCTGAAAGGTCCGTACGATGTCTTACATGACCGCCATGAAACGCGCCGTCGGACACGGTTCCGCTCGCGAGGGCACCACAAGGCACTGGTCTATGACCAAATCCAGCGTGGCACTCCTGATACTGACGCCCGTGTTCCTGTTCACCTTCGGACCAATGCTCGGTGAACCGCATGGAGAGGTCGCGGCCCACTTCGCGCGCCCCTTCTCGGCTATCATCACAGGCCTGATGATCGTCGTCGGCTTCATGCACTTCAAGACCGGAATCCAGATGGTGATCGAGGATTACATGCACGGGCTCGCTCGCGAATACACGATAATTGCCACAACCTGCCTCTCATATGCTGCGGCGGCTGCGGGCGTCTTCGCCCTGGCGCGCATGGCACTTTAAGGACTGTCCGACATGGCTGCTTATGACTACGAAACCCATGAGTATGACTGCATCGTAGTGGGCGCTGGCGGTGCGGGGTTGCGCGCGACGCTTGGCATGGCCGAGCAGGGCTTGCGCACCGCTTGCATCACCAAGGTCTTCCCCACGCGCTCCCACACTGTTGCCGCGCAGGGCGGTATCGCTGCCTCGTTGTCGAACATGGGACCGGACCACTGGCAGTGGCACATGTATGACACCGTGAAAGGCTCTGACTGGCTGGGCGACACTGATGCGATGGAATACCTCGCCCGCGAGGCACCAAAGGCGGTTTACGAACTCGAACACTACGGTGTGCCTTTCAGCCGGACAGAAGCGGGCAAGATTTACCAGCGTCCCTTTGGCGGCCACACGACCGAATTCGGTGAAGGCCCCCCGGTTCAACGCACCTGTGCGGCAGCCGACCGGACTGGCCACGCCATTCTGCATACGCTTTATGGCCAGTCGCTAAAAAACAATGCCGAATTCTACATCGAGTACTTCGCCCTCGATCTCATCATTGATGATGACGGCGTGTGTCAGGGCGTGATCGCATGGTGCCTGGACGATGGGTCCATCCATGTGTTCAACGCCAAGATGACCGTGCTGGCGACGGGCGGCTATGGGCGCGCCTATTTCAGCGCGACGTCCGCTCACACCTGCACCGGTGACGGCGGCGGAATGGTGGCGCGGGCTGGCTTGCCATTGCAGGACATGGAGTTCGTGCAGTTCCACCCTACAGGTATCTACGGCTCGGGTTGCTTGATCACCGAAGGCGCGCGAGGGGAGGGCGGTTATCTCACGAATTCCGACGGTGAGCGGTTCATGGAACGCTACGCGCCGACCTACAAGGACCTCGCATCCCGCGATGTGGTGTCGCGCTGTATGACGATGGAAATCCGGGAAGGCCGGGGTGTCGGCGCGGAAGCCGACCATATCCACCTGCACCTGAACCACCTCCCACCTGAAACGCTGGCCGAGCGCCTGCCGGGCATATCCGAAAGCGCTCGTATTTTCGCAGGTGTCGACTTGACGAAAGAGCCGATCCCGGTTCTGCCCACCGTTCACTATAACATGGGGGGCATCCCGACGAATTACTGGGGCGAGGTGTTGAACCCGACCAAGGATGACCCGGATGCCGTCGCCCCGGGGCTGATGGCTGTCGGCGAAGCCGGGTGCGCCTCGGTGCATGGCGCGAACCGTTTGGGGTCGAACTCGCTTATTGACTTGGTGGTATTCGGACGTGCGGCGGGCATTCGTGCTGGCGAAGTTGTGGATCGCACAAAGGGCAATCCTTCGCTCAATCAGGCCTCCATTGACGCAACCCTCGACCGGTTCGACAGGCTGCGTCATGCTGAAGGCCAGGTGCCCACTGCCGAGTTGAGGCTGGAGATGCAGAAATCTATGCAGGCTGATGCCGCCGTCTTCCGGACGGATAAGACGCTGGCCGAAGGTGTGCAGAAGATGACAGCGATTGCCGCCAAGATGGACGACATCAAGGTGACCGACCGGTCGCTGATCTGGAACTCCGACCTGATGGAGACGCTGGAGCTCGAGAATCTGATGCCGAACGCGCTCGCCACCATTGTCGGCGCCGAAGCGCGCAAGGAAAGCCGAGGGGCGCATGCGCATGAGGACTACCCGGACCGCGATGACACCGAATGGCGCAAACATTCGCTCGCTTGGATCGAAGGCAAGGACGTGAAGCTCGATTACCGGCCGGTACATCTTGATCCGCTCTCGACTGAGGATCAGGGCGGGATCGAGATGAAGAAGATTGCGCCGAAGGCGAGGGTTTACTGATGACCGCCCGAAGAACGAGTTCTGCTGAGAAATCGTGGCAGAAAATGCGCATCTTCTGCGTTCTCGCGGCCGTAGGAGCTTGCGGCCCAATGTCGCCCGAACGTGCTGCGGATGTTTGTGAAGACCGTGCCCGTGCAGCGACAGGGCCGACCGGCGAAATTGGGATCGGCGTTGGCTCAGACGGACCCGGTGGCAGTGTGGAGATCGGCATAACCAGCGACTACATTCGTGGCCGCGATCCTTACGTCGTCTACGAGGAGTGCGTACGCCAGAAGTCAGGGCAAGGCCCGATCCGTCCCCTGGAACTGGAGCGTTAGATGACGATCCGAAAATTGTTTCTTGTGGGTTTGGCTGCGCAGTTCCTGTTCGCCTGTACACCGCAGCAGCAAGATGAACTCACCCGCGACGCCGCCAAGCGCGCTGTTCGCCCAGTGCTCGCCGAGCGCTTTCCGGGTATCCCATTGGAGCCCGCGACCGACTGTATTATCGACAATGCCTCCTCCCGCGAGCTTCTTTCACTTGCCGCAGACGCCGTAACAGGACCCACCGCAAATACAGTTGAAATCGTCTCTGACATTGCCGCTCGCCCTGACACTCTCCGCTGCCTGGCGGAGGAGGGTCTGCCCATATTGCTAGGAAGCCTATGAGGGATCAGACCGAGGAATATTCAAACGTTATCGCTCGCCGACGCCGCAAGGCCGTGCGGCGGTTCGAGCGTTACGCCGGCGGGCTTTTGCCTCGGCAATGCCCGATCTGCGATTACTATGGTCGCTTCACCGCCTTCGGCCTGCCACCCCGCCCTGATGCACACTGCCCGAAATGCGGGTCGCTGGAGCGGCACCGCCTGTTTGCCTGTCTGCTCAACCGGCAGGAGCTGATGAGCAAGGACAACCATGTCCTGCATTTCGCACCGGAACGCGCCATCAGGATGGCGCTGGAGCCGCGCGTTGGCGAATACGTTACAGCGGATTTGATGGCACCCGCTGATCTGAAACTGAATATCGAGGATATCGACCTTCAAGATAACCGCTTCGATCGCATCATATGCTTTCAGGTGCTGGAACATGTCGACGACCGCAAAGCACTCGCCGAGATGTTCCGGGTGCTGTCGCCGGGTGGTATCGCGTTTCTTAACACACCAGTGATCGAGGGCTGGGACACCACCTACGAAAACACTGAAATCGATGGAAGGCAGGCGCGGTTGATCCATTTCGGCCAGGGCGATCACGTTCGCTATTTCGGGCGCGACATCCGCGACCGCATTGCAGCCGCAGGGTTCGACTGCGAGGAATTTGCCGCTACCGAGCCGGATGTGCACGATTATGGTCTCTGGCGTGGAGAGCGTATCTTTATCGCCCGAAAGCCCGGCAAATCCGGGACGGGCAACGAGGACAAGAGGTAGACATGGTTCAATTCAATCTTCCCAAGAACTCCACTATCCGGACCGGCAAAACCTGGCCGAAGCCCGAGGGAGCGACGAATGTCCGAAAAGTGAATGTCTATCGCTGGAACCCGGACGACGGAGACAACCCGCGCATCGATACCTATTTTGTCGATATGGACAGTTGCGGGCCGATGGTTCTGGATATCCTCATCAAGATCAAGAACGAGACCGATCCGACGCTCACCTTCCGCAGATCCTGCCGCGAAGGCATTTGTGGCTCCTGTGCGATGAATATCGGTGGCGTGAAAAGCAAGGGCATCAACACACTGGCCTGCATTTACGGCCATGACGAGATCAAGGGCGATATCGCTATCTACCCGCTGCCGCACATGCCCGTTGTGAAGGACCTGATCCCCGATCTCACACATTTCTATGCGCAACATGCTTCCATAATGCCGTGGCTTGAAACCAAGACGAACCGGCCCGCGAAAGAGTGGAAGCAATCCATCGAGGATCGGAAGAAACTCGACGGTCTCTACGAATGCGTGATGTGCGCGTCTTGCTCCACGTCCTGCCCTTCCTACTGGTGGAACGGCGACCGTTATCTCGGACCGGCGGCCCTGTTGCACGCCTACCGTTGGATCATTGACAGCCGCGATGAGGCGACGGGCGAGCGGCTGGACGAACTGGAAGACCCCTTCAAGCTTTATCGCTGCCATACGATCATGAACTGCGCCAAGACCTGCCCGAAAGGTCTAAACCCCGCGAAGGCCATCGCCGAAATCAAGAAGATGATGGTTGAGCGCGTCGTTTGAGTTGAATTGTATTCTGGTTGGGCGGGATCACTTGATCTCGCCCTTACGGTTTCCGTTTTCCCACTAGACGGCAACCGGCAGAAGGGGACCTTCCATCGCGACAACGCTGCCGGAACAACTTCCGTAGCTGAGGGATGGCGACGGCCAGGCCGACGCAAGCATCAGAAATAAAACCGAAAAGAAGGCAATATGCAGCAGGCTCGGCGAAAAATCCCGGGGCTCTGTCGCGAATACGTCCTTATTGGTCATCTCAACTCTCCGACTCTCCTGCATAGAATATCGGGGATCTCCTGAAGTCCCAAAGGGTTTCTGCGGAAGCCTTGCGCAGACTGCACGACGCCTGATTTAGCTGCCATCATGCACGCAACACTGTCTGCCCATTCTTCGCCGATCACTTGGGTGAAACGGAACTCAAGGGAC
>CAJHYE010000243.1_pt1 | contig 11568 bp, 17 predicted proteins | sample 9198651 | NCBI WGS metagenome assembly CAJHYE01 (sample SAMEA7708366, study PRJEB35096) | sediment metagenome | biome: marine neritic benthic zone biome [ENVO:01000025]; feature: sediment [ENVO:00002007]; material: shallow marine sediment [ENVO:03000034] sea grass bed [ENVO_01000059] ...
GAAAGGCTCTCCGGAGTAAGGCCGAGATAGCTCGCGATGAGATATTGCGGGACGCGCCTTGCGACCTCTGGCCGAGATTGAACAAACGTTCGATATCGTTCCTCTGGCTGCAAGGTCAAAAGCCGGCTCGCCCGCCGCTGAGAGCCAATCAGCCCTTCTTCGAGCATCAATCGCCCAAACCGTTCGATCGCGTGGTCATTTTCGTACCCTTCGTAGAGGGCAGCGCGCGGTACGCTCACAATCGACGTCGGCTCAAGCGCCTCAAAGCTTTGTTCTCCAGGCGTTCTTGTGAGGAAGCTCTCTGCGTCCGTTACGACGATCCCCTCGTCGAAAAACTGGCCGGTGCGCTCTGCGCCACCCTCTCCAGGATCATTGAAGTAGTAGCGCAGCAAGCCGCGGTGAACGAAGAAGACTTCATTCGCGATTGTTCCAGCGCGCAATGCATGCTCCCCCTTCTTAAGGCTGTGATGGCGCACTTGTTGCAGGAGGCGGGCCATCGGGCGCTCGCCGGGCACAAGGGGATAAGCGGCCTCACGCAGCCGCGCGGAAAAGGCCGCCAGCGCGGCCTTCTTCTCTGTCATGCGGCTTGTTTCTCCTGACTGTGCCACCATGCCACCGTCGCGTTGATCGCGGTCTCCCAATTTGTCTCGATGGACGCAACAGATCTGTCGAATTCGGAATGGTCGATCTCGAAACGCTCGTCGAACATATAGCGCATCTCTATCAATTCACGAGCCGCGGGTTGAAACACCCCAACGGCGCGTAAGACCCAGGACGGAGTCTTTCGGATATTGGTTGTGGCTTCAGAACCGCGAATGCGCTCACACAGCTCCTGAACCGAGACGGGAGGCAAGGCGGGCAAATGCCAAGCGCGACCCCATGTGTCTGGGCGCTCGCCAAGGGCGATATAGGCCTTCGCCAAATCCGGAAGGAACGCAAAGCTGTGTGGCGCGTCCGGGTCCCCGACCCAGCCAATGGCTTTGCCAGCCAGAAGAGCAGGCCAGAAGCGGTCGCCTAGGGCGGACACCGAAACACCTGGGCCAAAGAAGTCAGTGGCGCGGCCCGCCACACACCTGGCTTCGCCAACCGCATGCGCAGCCAAAAGGCGTTCCGACATTTGTGCGCGAACCGCCCCTTTGCGAGTCTTGGCCGCCTGCGGCATGCCTTCGTGGAGCGTTCCAGCCACGCCGTATCCATACAGGTTCTCAACCGCGACAAGCACCGCGCCCGTTTGTGCGGCCGCTGCAATGGCTGCCTCTTGAAGCGCCGGGAACGCATTGGGCCATATATGGTATGGCGGGGCCGCGCAGAAATATATCACGTCAGCACCTTTGCAGGCGGCAATTGTCTGGGCCGGGTCCGAGAGATCGGCCATTGCGACCTCGACGTCGTCTGCTATGGCGCGGCCATCCCGCGTTACAACGGTGACGGCTGCTCCGCTTGCGGCAAGTGTTTCGGCGATGGTGCGGCCCATGGGGCCTGCACCAAGAATGACAGATTTCGATATCTTTTGCATCGGTCCGCTTCTCACACTTTGCGCCAAATGACGATGGCCAAGGCCAGCGTCCAGAACTGCCACAGAATCCCGGACAAAGTCAGCATCAAGGGCGATTCAATACCAACCACCGAGAGCAACGTCGAAAGAAGAAGGGCCGCGGCTCCATAACCGGCATAGCCGAGCAAACGGTCGCCGTTGCGGATTAACGTGACCGAGATGACGATGGTCCAGATGCCTGCGAATAGGCCAACACCCATCAACTCACCAATGCCTCCGGCATAGGCATTGAACGCCTCATAGACTGCCGAAATCGTAGCCTGTTCCGCCACGGTCGCTGCGGGGTCGGTGTAAGCCGCCGCAAGGCCGGGCATTAAGAACAGCCAGCGCGTGATCCCCAGCGCCTTGGCGAAGCCTGCCAGTACACCGAGTGTGACCACGGCAGTACCCATCGCGCCGTCCAACTTGAGGCTGTCACGCAGCAAGATCGCCAGCGGGATCAAGGCTAGCGCATGTACCAGGTAGCTGAGATACCCGGAAAAAACGGCGACGGATTGATCGAGGATCAGCGGGAAGATGACGGAAGGCGGTTCCCCCAGAGATGCGGGCCAGTTGATCGTGGGCGCGAGGATAAAGAAGGCGCCCCACATGGTCGCGAATTGCAAAAGCACCAGAAGGCTGGTGCCAGGAATGCCCTTCCGTCGGACGGGCACGATCGAGGCGGTTGGAGTGGCGGTTGCCATTTTGAGGTCCTTTCAGATTGATCAGGTTATGACCGAACTCTGCGCCCGGGTCCGGGAAGGGTCATTGATGTTGGGTAAGATCGTCAGAGCGGCGGGAGGCCATCCGCCGCGCGCGCAAAAGCATGGAGTGTGAGCGCAGCCCATCCCGCTGCCACCAGCACCGTGAGGGCGGCAACGACAGCCGGAGGAAAGATCAACAACAGGATCAACGCCCCAATTGGCACGGCTTGCATCGCGTGCACGCCCAAGAAATGCGAGACCCTGTAGTCTCCACCCTCGAGGGCCCAGCCGGTCAGAAGCATGAAGCGGCCCGCGCTTGGGTCCACGTCGACAAACGGTCCGGCGTTGGTACCGATCGCGCTGCCGGTCTGAGCCGCAAGCCAGCCTGTCAGAATGAAGCCCAAAGCCACAGCCAAGCGTAGAGGATTTTCTGAGGCTTCTGTCCAACCGCCCCGCCAAGCCGCAATCACCAGCGCAGCGCCGATCAGAGGCGGTATGACAACGAGCACACCTGCGCCCGCCGCCATTATCGCCCCTCCGATGGCATCGAAAGCAGTCGTGTCATTGAAGTGCGATTGGACACCGCGCCCGGCCTGGATCGACAGAAAGACGGCCTCGTAGATCACGACCGCTCCAAAGAGCGTTAGACCGGCCTTGGTCACAATGTGCGCTTGCCAAACTTCTGGGAGCAGCCGCGCCGCGAGCAGAACGGTCGCCGCGTGCACGGTCAGGGAGAGATTGAATTTGAATGGCTTCAGCCAGATCAACTCGTCGTCGAGGACTCGTCGGTCCAACACCAAAAGGACCAACGCGACCGGAATGGCCACGAGGCAAAGCAGGATCGCGGCGCGCAAGGCGACGTTGTCATCCGAAATATCCAGAAGGTGCATTGATCTCTCCAAACGTTGGCCATGCATGGCGTCGCCATGCTGTTCTGTTGGGAGATGTGCGCTCCTAAGACGCCGGGGACATTGACTTGGGGTAAGAAAGATCCGTTTGACGGGCGTGCCAGTTCGGCGAGCGGCTGAAATATCTGTTTGCGTTAAACGCTACGCGCTGGGGTCCAGAGATAGCCCCAACCGTCGCATCAGTCTTTCAACGGCAATTGTCTTGTCTTCTTCATTCAGTCCGATCGTCGCCATTGCATCTGATTGCATCAGGCTCGCTAATCCATGCAAGGCGGACCAGATGAAGAGCGCGTCATGTCTGACAGGATCGGCGATTTCGTGGTGCGGATCTGCCAAATCCATGGTTTCTAGCCGGTGCTTCAATAGCGAAAAAGCGTGTTGAGCCTGGGCCAGCATTTCAGGGTGCTCGCTTACATCCGGCAAACGGGTGTTGAACATCAGGCGATACCTCAACGGATGCGCCTTGGCGAATTCCAGATATGCCAATCCCATGTGCCCAAGATCTTCGAACGGGTCCGCGCTGCTTGGGCGAGATTTCAGGTACTCGGCGAAGCTCTGGAAACAGCGGGAAATGACCGCCGCGAGAATGTGATCACGCGACGAAAAGTGCTTATAGGGTGCCTGATGGGAGACACCTAGACGCCGCGCGATTTCGCGGAAGCTAAGCTGGTCGACGCCCTTGTCCTCTATGACCCGAAACGCCTCGTCGACGATCTTCTCTTTCAGATCATCTTTTTTCTTCTCAGGCATTTCGGTGTTTCGTCATTCCCATCATGATACCGCCCAGTATCCGGCTTCGCATCGCTCGCGGCAAGGCGGCCAATCCATAGCCAAGTAATTTGGATTGAAACCCTGGCCGCACGGTCTTGCGTCTTCCCAACGCCGCCAAGGTCGCGACGGCAACGTCGCGCGCGCTGGCTGCCGCGCTCATCGCCATATCGGCCCGGGAGGCAAAGCCGGTCGCGACGGGACCCGGGGCACTGGCCAAGACGTCAACACCGTGGGGCGCAAGTTCGTCATGCAACCCTTCGGCAAGTGTTTGCACAAAGGCCTTCGTTGCGGCGTAGTTCGCCGAGTTGGAAACACCTTGAAAAGCCACGATCGAACTCATCAAGATGATACCCCCGCGTCCCCGTGCGCGCATTTTCGTCGCCAAAGGATGTGCCAACGCCGCAAGCGCGCGACAGTTCACGTCGATCATGTTCAACTCATCACTCGCATTATTGTCGGCGAAATTTCCGGCAGTCCCAAACCCGGCGCAACCGGCATAGAGCCCCACGTCTTTGTCGCCAGCCACGTCAAGGACCGACTGAAGGTCCGCCTCACGCCCCAGGTCGGCTGCAATAGCAATTGAGTCGACGCCATGCTTGCCCCGAACTGTCTCTGCCAAGACCTCAAGACGTTCCCTGGACCTCGCCACGAGAATCAAATTCAAGCCATGCGCGCCAAGCTCCCCTGCGAGTGCGGCGCCAATTCCATCGGAGGCTCCCGTTACTAGCGCCCAGGGACCATATTTCTGAGTGAATTCATCTGCTGGATTACCCATCTCAATCCTCATTTGTTGACAGCGTCTACTTGGTCTGCCATTTGGTAGACACTGTCAACCCAAAAGGTGGTCCATGACTGAAACTGTCTATGTCTCGATTACAGGTTTACAGGTACGACGCTTCTGGCACGTGCCAACTTTTTGGCGTCACGCCATCGCATCGATGGCTCAGGCGCAAAGGGCTGAGGGATGTCTCGGGGCGTCTGCAAGAACGATCAATGGCGTCCATCACACGCGCAGTATCTGGCGCGATCGGAAGGACATGCTCGCGTTCCTCGGCAAAGAAGCGCATCTGGAAGCGATGAAGCTCTTTCCTCGGATCGCCACGGGAAAGACCCTAGGCTTTGAAGCGACGGAAGTCCCAGACTGGGACGAAGTCCATCGCCTGTGGAGAACACAAGGGCGAGACGTGTAGGGCGCGTGGAGATCAATAGAGGCGCAGCCGCCTTGAACCTGCTTTGCAGGGCGCAGAATAGGCTAGATGTAGCGATGCGGGCCTATTAGGATGACGATCCGGCACACGTTTCGATCAACGCAAATTGCTCGATGGCCGAGGTTTCCGAGCCCGCGTTGTAACAGGTGGTTGCCTTGTCGGCGCCACAAGGCCCCTGCGCCCATCAAGCCAAGGCACAGACCGGACAGGCGGAGGTCCTAGGACTGATCGCTGAAGCTGCATGAGTGCAGAGCTGCAATGTGGTCGGGACGTATGCCACAACACCCGCCGATTACTTGCACGTTGCGCTGGAGCCAAAGCGCGCAAGCCTCAGCATACGCCTCGGGTGAGATCGTGCCTTCGAAAATCCAATTGCCGTCGACGAACTTGCCCGAATGGGCATAAACACCGATGAGGCCGTTCCAATGCGCCTCCACCACGTCGAGGCATGCATCGATGTGACGAACATCGGTGTGCATGATGCTGATCAGCGGAACGTTCTTGTCCCCGAGCGCGGCAATCGCATCGACCAGCAACGCACCGTCCTGAGCTTGCACCACGCCGTTGGCGTCCGTTTCACCGGCCTGCAGACACATGGCGCCGCTTGCGTCCGGCGCACAGGACAGTCCAACCCAAACCGGCAACCCGCTGCTCTGTGCGCCCTCTAGCACGGCCAGCATCCGCGGAATCTCGATCATCATCTCGAGCATGATCAGGTCGGCCCCCGCCTGTTTCATGATCCGAGCCTGTTCGGCAGCACCCTCTCTCAACGCAATTAGGGACGGCAATCGCCCGGAAAAGGACCAGTGCGAAATCCCACCGGCCACAAGCACATCGGAGTTGCCCATAGCCTCACGCGCCTCGCAGGCCAGTTCAACCGCGCAACGGTTGTAGTCCTCGAAGAGCTCCGGGACGCCGGCATCCTCGACCAGATTGCGTGAGGTCGCAAAGGTGTTGGAGATTACGATCTCGGCCCCGTGACAGATGTAGTCCTCGTGAATACTTCTCACGATGTCCGAGTGGCTCAATGTGCCACCGCTGTTCCAGGCGTTCTCAAGTTGAGGGACACCGCGACGTTCCACCTCGGTTCCGGTCCCGCCGTCGATCATGATCCGGGTGCCGCCGCGAAGCCGGCTCAGGAGTTTGTCATAGCGTAATATAAGGTCACCTCGGGAGGACGGTTCTTAGGGGCTCGAACGAACCTTACCTCGGTTCGGCAACCAAACCCAGAAACTCAGGGCGATGGCGCTTCCGGAAATGAATGTCATCACCGTTCCGGGAAAGAAGTTCACATAACCGGGGAAGTCGACGAAGAGCAAGTAGCCCAGGTCGGCGAGGCCACCGATCATGCCCGTGACCCAAATTGCCGTCATGTTCTGGCGCCAGATCAAAACGGCGCCGATGATGGTTGCGATGCCGAACCAGCCCAAGTTCCAACCGTGCTGGTTAATCACGCCGCCGACGGCGGCATGATACTCTGCCACAAGCGCCTCCGGAGCGACGGCATCCGCAATCGCTTGGAAACCTCCGGTGGCATCACTGGACAGGACCATTAAACCCGCAAACGCATGGACAAGGCCCCACACAACCCAAAGAACGGCAGAAACTTTCAGGGACAATGCCTGGGTTCTGCTCATCTATTCCGTCTCCACCTTATGGCGCTTCCCGAACCAGACGCGCCGAAACAGCCCGTCGCGCAGGAAGAATTGGTGATAAAGCGCCGCCGCAACGTGCAGAAGCAGCAATGCTATGAGTATTGTCGAGACAACGCCGTGGGCGATACGCGGCGCCAAGCCCGCAAACGTCTCTGGAAGTGGGTCGCCGGAGCCGCCGAACACGATCGGAAACAGCCCTGCACTCAACGCAATCCCGAGCCCACTCAGAACCATCAGCGCAACAAGCAGGTAAAGTATCCAATGGGTTGCGATGCCAATCCGGTCGAGCAACGCATTGCCGGTTTCGGCATGCGGAGGCTTGGTCGAAACAAGGCGCACTATGAGCCGTGTCACCAGCAGGGCACCGATGATGAGGCCGATCGTCATGTGCCCGGCGAGACCCTCGACTTTCGTGGGAATGGCATTGCTCATGCCGGAGAGAAGTACCTTCCCGAAGAACAACGCCATTAGGATCAGGATCGCCATGATCCAGTGCAACGCAACAAGTGCCGGGTGGTATCTTGTCATCAGGCCTTACCTCGCTCTACAGTAAATGGACATAGTCCACCATTTTCCCTTTAGTGGACATAGTGAATAAAGTTTTTGGGATGGCTGACGTTGAGTTTGCACTTCTGATCGATCGCTTCATGCGCCGGATACACGCGGCGATGCAGACCAAGGCTCAGGAATTTGATGCCGAGAAGGTTGGCCCGGGCGGAGGAATTGTCCTGCTGACGCTCGCTGAACTCGACTTCACCAGCATGCAGGAACTCACCGCGCGCGTGGCCCGTGATAAATCCCAGATGACACGAACCGTTCGCCAACTGGATAACAAAGGCCTCGTTCAACGGCGGCCCAGTGCGGAAGATGCAAGAGTTTGTCTGGTATCATTGACCCCCCGCGGCCTGACCGTTGTCGAGGAAATCAAGAAAGCGCTGGCCGAGACGATCAACGAAATACTGACGCCAATCACGAGCCAGCAGAAGGACACACTCAAGAATTTGCTGAACAGCGCGCTCGGATAACCAACGCTTCAAACGGGTCAAAAAGGTCTGGCCGCCAAGGCACAAAACGCCAATTTCTAATCGACCAGCTTCACGTGCCACCGGGAGCCCAGATCGACGTGCCGTATGCTGCATTCTTCGATCAGCGCGTCGTAGCCTGGAGGCAGAAACGAGATTTGCCAGTCCTCACCGAACCTTTGTTTCACCGCTTCGAGGTTCTTCCACAATGAAGAAAACAGGACGAAATCGTCGTCGATCTCAACACCGCGCCCGAAGAAGTAGCCTTCGTTGCCGGGCTCTTCGTGCACCACGTCTGCGGACGTTGTTGCGAACTTTTGCATCAGTTCGTCCGCGCAGCCCGGTCTCGCCTTCACCTGGAACAGACGCATGATCGGCCCTTGGTCATCAACTCGTGCATTCATTTCCGCACCTCCAGATTACAGCGCTTCAAACACGTTTCGGGCGGCTGCCTCAGCCCAATCCCCATCAGTTTGGGTTTGTTCAAGAAGCACGGTCAGCTTACTTGGGCTGATGAAATCGCCAAGATGACCGTGAACATGCGCCGCATACCAGCCGGCCCACTGATCGTCCCGCACCCCGCCCAAATGTATGGACTCGTAATCGTGATGCGCTTCACCAGCACGCTGAAGAGCGGACTGAAGCACGGCGATATTCGGCTTTTCAATCATAGCTGGGCTCCTTGAACTCTAACGCTACCAAATCACATCGACACTCTTGGCATGCCGCCGCCCGGTCAAGCGCGTTCACAGCAGATTACCTCGCATTGGATAAAATCCGCCTGTAGTACACCTCCATTGTAAACCATTAATCTCATTCGACCGCATTCGACGGATCGTGGTACACCCTGCCCCATATTTCATTGGGGTTTTGGCGGTTTCTTGGAGCCCCTACGGACTCCCATACCGAACAACGATTTCGGTACTTTCGGGCCCGTTTTCGGTACTAAGCTTCGCAGAGCAGTAAACGGTTGCTGCTCAATTCGTTGATTTATAATAGGTTTACTGCACCCCTAGAACGGAGATCATCCTGATTCCAGAGTCGCCCACGAACTTGCTGAGCTAGAAAGGTCAAGGCGAACCTCACACAACAAGGATTGGTTCACCGCCGTCACAGACCATTGACCCCATTCGACCGTGTTCGACCCACCGTGGTACGCCATACCCCATATTTTGTTGGGGGTCTCGACGGTTTGTTGGAGCCCCCAACGTAATCCCAGTTCCGCAATGCGGACATTGGTCAATTGGCTGCTTTGTCCGCGTAGCGGTCGTCTAGAAAGCCGAAATGCTTCGTTCCATACAGACACCAGCACCTGAAGCTAGCGCGTCTACCAATTCCGCCACCTGGGCAGCTGTCGTGAAGCTGCGAGTTAAATTCGTGCGATTACCGTGTCAATGTGAAAGGCTGCATCTACTACCGCAGCGGAGCCACAGGCATCCGATTGCGAAAATTCGATGAGTTTGGGATGTCATAAGTTGCAGCCGGCAACGCCAAAGTACGGGGTGCGATGATGCACATTTACGCAATGATCGGATCTCGGGTTTGCAAAAATGCGGTCCTTTTTGTTGTACAATTGTTGTACAAATCGCTTCATTTTTCTTAAGCTATTGATTTTAAGTGATATCGAATCTCATCGCCCGCTCCAGATTGCCTCGGGGATGCAAGTCACCTCCGCTTTGCAGTTGGCACGCGCTGCTCGACCACGTCGATGATGAGCTCCATCACACACGCCGACGGCATCGGTACAATGAGGTTGATCGGTTCCGGCAAGGCAGCGACGCTGATACGAACAAGGTCGTTTTCGACGCAGATCAGGCCGGTGCGAAGCCCGTGCGCCGCCCGAGCGATGTCCTGAAGGTCGGGGTCGGTCGGCGCATCTTCCAGTTGTTCGCATTTGATTGTGAGCGAAGGCAGCGGGTGCGACGCAAAGATATTGGGTTCGGGATAAATCACCCGGACCCGGGCCGTTACGTCATGGGCGAGACGGGCGTTCTTGGCCAAATACTCGACGATCTGGTTCTCGAAACCTACGATAATCGCTCTCGCGCCCATGCCTTGTTTGAGAAAGTACTGGAAGATATCGCCCCAGGTTGCCTCCATATGCCTCATTGCATCGAATTGGGTTTGCAATTGCGTCAGGCCGAAGGCAACGCCGTCTCCAGCTAGTCAGCGGCGCGAGCCATGATCCGAGCGGCGGCCTTGATGTCAGCCTTGGAAGTACGGCCCGTCAGCATGATATTGTCCGCATTGGGTTGCCGCCAGAAAATCAAAAAGGAGTGTGACGAACACGGCAATGGCTGCGGCAAAGGCGATCCACCACACCAGGTCCAACCCGAGAAACAGTCCCAGAAGGACCACGTCGGAAAGACCGCCTGCCAGCGTCTGCCGAAGACACTCGGACCACAGCATCAATTGTACCCTTGGGCTGACCTGGGGGCTTTGGCGAGTTCGCTTCCCGCGGCGAACATCCCGCCTACCGTCGCTTCGCTCAACTCCTGCAACTGAACGGTATCGGCCTTGCCGAACGCAATGGAGTGGATCGGCACATCGAGACCGAAGCCGCTCATCACAGCGCCTCCAGCAGGATCGCGCGGTTCCCGTGTCCAACGTACCGTCGGTCATCGCGACGATGGCTGGCAGATAGTCGAAGAGCGTGCCGTCCTCGTCGAATATACGCAAGAGGTCGAGTGCGCTGTCCAGCGCCTCTTAGAGGTCCGTTCCGCCACAGGCAGAGAGCCGGCTCGCTTGTTCGGTCGCATCGCGAAACGCGCCTGGTTCGGCGGAGAGGCCCAGCAATCCGGCCTGGCGTCCAAGACTTAGAAGTCGGTCCTGCAGGCGCTCCGACAGAAAGTGTTCCTGCAACGCCAAAATCACCTCTTCCTTTGCGGCATCGCCCTTGTCGATCATGCCCAAGGGAGTGTCGGCGACCGAAAGTCCATTCGCCGGGTCGAACGCGCAATCAACTCCGCTGCGAACAGGGTGCCGGTCTCATCGGCTTCATCGGACTTGCACGCCCAGTGTTGCCTGTCGCGAGATCACTTCAAGCCGCGCCGTGCGATATCGATGGCGAGGGCAGAAACCACGCGCGTCCGAGCCTCCGCTATGGCGGCGAATCCCGCCTCTGGATCAAAGGGTTGCTCTAACCGGAAGGAAATCGCGCGATCACGCCGATCGATTTCTTCCTGATGCGCGACGTAGTAACGGCCCTGTGCCACGAATTGGCCTGAAGTTTCGGCCACGAATTCCTCGATCCGCACTTCGACCACTGCTTCCGCATCCTCTTCGAATGGCCAGGGGTCGGAGGCGACGATGCGGCCTGTCATGTCTGCGAGCGAATTGGTCAGGCGCAGCGTGACAGCGCGGGTCGGCTCGTCCGCCCAGATGTTGTCTGGTCCCGCGTTGATCGCGCCGGACCCATCGGCCACGGCGATCCCCTCCTCCGCGGCATAGGCCGGAAGCGATACTTCGCGAATGGCCACCGATTTTAGCGGGATCGAAACACGTGCGGACGGGGCATGCGCGATCGTTGCGTAACGCACCGGATCGGAAGCTTCGCCGCACCCGATCAGAAGACCCGCTGATAGAAGGGAGAGAGGGAAAAGGCGCATATCGTCTACTTTCCGAGAATGATCGAATTCGGGTTGCGTTCCAGCGTGCGGGCAAGTTTTTCAATGGCCCGCGCGGCGTCCTGCACTTCGCGAAGTGCAGCCCGGGTCGAACGGTTGAGTTCCGAATCTTCACCGAACCCGGCGAGTGTGGATGTCCC
>CAJHYE010000513.1_pt1 | contig 11558 bp, 8 predicted proteins | sample 9198651 | NCBI WGS metagenome assembly CAJHYE01 (sample SAMEA7708366, study PRJEB35096) | sediment metagenome | biome: marine neritic benthic zone biome [ENVO:01000025]; feature: sediment [ENVO:00002007]; material: shallow marine sediment [ENVO:03000034] sea grass bed [ENVO_01000059] ...
AACCGAATTTCGGCGTCACCGACTTGGTGACATCCCCCATCTTCATGCGCTTTCCCGCCTCGATCCTGATGGGCTCCATCCGGTCGTAGAACGCGTGGTTCTCGTCCAACTCTTCAGCAGTTTCGTGCCCCGTCAATCCAAAGGCTTCCGCCGGCGCGATCACCATAGGCATCGCAACATCAAGGCAGCTGATATCGATGCCGTCGATTGTATCTGTCCGGTTTCCGGTCGGGAACATCGCGCCCGTCGCTCCGCCGACCACATCCATGAACATCAACTCGACCGGCGCCGCTGTCCCAGGCACCCCGTCGATCCGCGCATCGCCTTCGTAGTTCACGGCGCCGCCGGGTGTCTGAACCCGGGCCAAAACCCGCGCGCCGGTATTGACGGCACGGATCTTCACGTCCGTCACGTCGCCCGTCGTTGCGACAAGTCCCATCTCGATCGCTGCCGGGCCGACCCCTACGAGGATGTTGCCGCAAGTGGGTTTGAAATCGACCAGCCGATCTGTGACGCTGACCTGCGCGAAGAAGTAATCCACATCCGCCCAGTCATCCTCCGACGTGCTCAGCATCGCGGTCTTCGTCGTCACCGCATTTCCGCCGCCGATCCCGTCGATGTTGAGCGGGTGACCGGAACCCACCATCGCGATCAGGACCTCAGCTAGCACCTCACGGTCTGTCGGCAGATCGGCGCGGTTCAGGTAAGGTCCGCGCGAGGTGCCGCCCCGCAGGAAATGGAATGGAATGGCGCGCTGGGTCATAGTCAAATCGTTTTGCCATTTGTCAAGGGGGCGGCGAGCTCTGCCCCGCCCCCTGTCGTGTCCCACCAGAGATACTCTAACGTCGATGGAAACGTCATGTCAGCGGCCAGGGCAAATCGGCATAGGATTGCAGAAGACCCGCCGGGAAATCCCGGTTGAGAAGCCACGCCATCCCGCAGATGAAGGCGATCCCGGCCGCCGCGTAAGCCGCGGCCATTGCCCAACTCAGCCCTGCGCGGAACCGGATGAAGGTCAGAAGGAAAAGGGCAAGTGCCAGAATGAACCCGACAAGGCTTGTCAGGATCAAGAGCCCCGCGAACCACGCCAAAGTACTCCAGAGGCCGTGGGTGTTGTTCTCTGCATTCCCAGCCTCCCGATCGGCAAATAGCGCGTGATCTTCGCCAAACATCATCATCTGCACCACGAGTATCAGCCCACCGACGATTGCCACACCCGAGACAAAGCGCGGGAAGACACGGTCGGCGGCAGCGTAATCCGGGATGAGGGAGGCATCGACAAAAGCCACGATCAGGTAGGCCAGCACCGCCAGGAGGAAGATCATCGGCGCGCGTTTCTTGCCGGAGTTCACCGCCCCTTCAGCCATGATCGTCTTGGCCTGCCTCAATCCAAGCACAACCGAGATCACCGTGATCACGATCAGCACGATCACGATGGGCGAGAAAATGTAGTCGATCCCCTCCCCGAAGCTTTTGCGGAACCGCGATTGCGCGATCTGGACCGCTTGGTTGGCATAGGTTTCAGCCGGGTTCGATAGCACGAAACCAATCAGGAAGGCCGGTCGCGACCAGTCGAAGCGCCGCATCAAGATGCCCAGAAGCCCGATGGCAAAAAGAGCAAGAAGGTCCATGATGTCCTGCCCGGACTGAAACGCCGCGAAGGAGATGATCATGAACAGAAACGGTGCCAAAAGCGCGAAGGGAATGGTCGTCAGCCGCGCGATCCCGCCCGAGGCACCGATACAAATGAGCGTGCCCACGACATTGGCAAGCGCCAGAAGCCAGACGATGGCATAGGTGATGTCGAGATTGTTCTTCAGCATCGAGGGACCAACCTCGATATTGCCCGACCCGAGAAGCGCGATGGCTCCAATGAAGATCGCCATCGATCCGGACCCCGGAATGCCGAACAGAAGTGTCGGCACCAAACCGCCGCCTTCCTTGGCGTTGTTGGAGCTTTCCGGACCGATCACGCCGCGGATTTCTCCCGAGCCGAACTTGGATTTGTCCTTCGACGTCTGCACGGAATGCCCATAGGCGATCCAATCGACGACCGAGCCGCCCAGCCCCGGGATCACGCCCACGATCACCCCAATGATCGAGCATCGGACCGAAAGCCAGATATTGGCAAACCAGTCGCTGACGCCCGTGACCCAGCCACCCCCCAGGGGCGAGCGGTCTGAGATGCTGCGATCCTGGCGCAAGAGAGCGATGATTTCAGGTATGGCGAAAATTCCGAGGCCCACGATCACCAGCTTCAGACCGTCTACAAGATAGGGCATGTCATAGGTCGCCATGCGCAATTCACCCGCGCTGTCGCCTTCGCCGATAGTGCCGATCATCATGCCGAGACCGGCCGCGACAATGCCCTTAAGAGCGACACGACCGGCAAGGATACCGACCATCGACAGACCGAAAATCGTGATCATCAATAGCTCGGGCGTGCGAAATTCAAGCACGATGGGTCGCGCGATCAGGATGAAGACGGTCAAGAACGCAGCGCCTACCAGCCCTCCGAAAAGGGACGAGGCGAAGGCGGCGGACAACGCCCGCGCCGCCTCGCCTCTCTTAGCCATCGGGAACCCGTCGAGCACCGTTGCCTGACTTGCCGACGATCCCGGTATCCCCATCAAGACAGAGGCGAAAGTGTCCGATGTCGGCACGACCGCGACCATGCCGATCATCAGAGCAAGGCCCAGAACCGGTTCCATCCCGAACATGAACGGCAGGAGCAGCGACAGGCCGGCGATCCCGCCAAGCCCCGGAAAGACGCCGATACAGAGCCCCATCACGACGCCGAGGACGAGATAGCCGAGGACGAGGGGCTGGAAGATCAGACCGGTTGCATCCGAAAGCGCCGGCAGAGCGATGGTAAGGATATCCATGGGTCGATCCGTTTCTTGGCGCGCGCCGTGTCAACGATTTGGAAACCGGATGTCCCGAAGTGCCCGAGGAGAATCCGGCTCAGCTCCGCTTCCGTTCAACCCCAGTTAAGAGAATCACCCAATGATGAAGGGTCGGAGGGAAGCAGAAATGCCACGCACCACTAGTTAAGGGATTGTTAGCGATTGATGGTTCAAGGGCGCGCCGGTCTCGACGCGCCCTCAACAGTGATCAGCCGTTCAAATCGACGCCGTAGCGATCCTTCAGCCAGCCGGTGACAAAGGTCTTGGCGGCCTCTGGCACATCGGTCGCACTGACAAGCGCTCCGAAGGCGGCTCCGTCGGTCATTTGCGGGTAGACGCCCAGACGTCCGGCGGAAATCTCAGCGAAATCGTCCCGCGCTTTGATGTCCTCGAAGGCTTTCGTGTAAGTCGCAAGCGCGTCCGCCGAGGCACCAGCCGGCAGGAAGACCATCTTCTGCGCCGGGAACCCAGCGATGAAGAACGCTTTCCACGCATCCCACTTTTCGCCGGAGGTCTCGCAGGTCGGCGTGGCTTCGCAGACTTCCTTGAACGTCGGCATGTCCGGGAAAGTCGGGTCGCGAACGATATTGCCATCGCCATCCAAGGCCCCCCAGCTCATCATCGGCACGGCCGTGCCCGCTTCCACCAACGGTGTGACACCGGAAAGATAGGAAGATGACGTCTGATAGTCGATATTGGCCTCGCCGCGCTCGAACATCAGGCGACCGTCCCCGCGACCCTTGATGCCGAAGACAGGTTCGACGTTCAGGCCCAGCATTTCCCAGGCCAAAAGCGGCACCAGATCCAGGCGCGTCGCCCCTTGGCTGCCATAAATGAAGTCGGTGCCTTGCAGCGCCGTCGCATCCATTCCGCCCATTTGCCCCGCCAGATCGGGCGGCAGGTAAGCGACACCGCCAGTGCCGGAAGCGAGCACAACGTTCCAGTCTTTGTACTCATAGCGCACGCGCGGATCACCCAGCAGATAGGGGAACTGCGTCGAGCCCGAGGACCCAAAGATCAGCGTGCCATCGTCATAGGCTTGCTCCTGGAACCAGTTCGCTCCTTTGGTCGACCCGGCACCCGGCATGAACTTGACGACAACCGTCGGATTGCCCGGCAGCGCTTCCGACAAAAGCGGCGCATAGAAGTTGGCCCATTTGGCCGACCCGCCGGTTTCCGAGAACGGGATCACCCATTCGACGGTCTTGCCTTCCAGATCAATGCCGTGACCACCCGCGGTGGTTTCGGTCGCGAAGGTCGCGGCAGCGGCGGCCACAAGGCCGAACGCCACGCGACGCGTGTTGCTCATATCTTTCATGTCTTTCCTCCCAAGGGGCAGAGCCGTCCGACTTCGCCCAAATGTTCTCACCGGTTGACCCCGGTACAGCAGCAATTTGCCCCACGAAGCTTGCATAAGACTTTCATGGCAGCAAGAAAGTGACCCCATGCGCATTGTCGTCGTGGAAGACAACGAAAGCCTCCGAAAAGGCATCACCTATCGTCTCGAAGATGACGGGCATAGTGTTGATGCCCTCGCCGACGGACATGAGGCGTCTGATTTTCTGCGCCAGGAAGCAAGCGACCTTGTCGTGCTCGATATTAACCTCCCCGGAAAAAGCGGCCTCGACATCCTGCGCGAAATGCGGGCCGCGGATGATCCCCGCCCAGTGATCCTGCTCACCGCACGGTCGGCGACTGCAGACCGGGTCGCGGGCCTTGATGCCGGGGCAGACGATTACCTAGTCAAACCCTTCGCGATGGAGGAGCTGTCCGCCCGCATCCGCGCCCTCGCCCGCCGCAAAGCCGTCGCACCCCGCCGTTCCATCGCCATCGGCACGTTGACCTTCGACCTCGAACCGCTGCAACTTGCCACCGAAAACGGTCCGCTCGACGTGCCGCGCCGCGAACTCACCGTCCTTGCCGCCCTGGCGGAGGCGCAGGGCGCGGCGGTCAGCAAGGATCAACTCCTCGACCAGGTCTACGGCACCGGCAGCGAAACGGACGACAAGGTGATCGAGGTCTACGTCTCCCGCCTCAGAAAACGGCTCATTGGCCACGGCGTTACCATCCGCGTCCGTCGCGGCATCGGCTATGCGCTCGAGGCATCGGAATGATGCGAAAGCTCTCGCTCCGTCTCCGTCTCACGGCGATCATTCTGGCACCGTTGATCACGCTCGCCAGCCTCGCCGGGCTTTGGCAACTCGGCAATGCCCGCGCGACGGCGGCTGACGTGTTCAACCGCAGCCTCTTGTCCGCCGCCCTCGCCGTCGCCAACGACGTTGCAATCTCCGGCGGCGATGCCCTGTCGGCGCAAACCCGCGACATCCTCGCCAGCACTTCGGGCGGTCAGGTCTTCTACCACGTCTACGCACCCGATGGCGTGATCGTCGCAGGCTATGCCACACCCCCAGTCGGTATCCCCCCCGCCACCGCCGAAGCAGCAAGACCCACCTATTTCGATGCAATCTATCTGGGGCGCGAGGTCAGCGGTGTTCGCTTGCAGAATCGCACGCAAGTCGATGGTTTCGCGGGTATTTTCACCACGACTGTCTGGCAGGATAGCTCTGTACGCTCCACCTTTGTCCGCGATCTTGTTCTCCGCTCCTTCATCGTCATCTCCAGCCTGATCGCTGCCCTGTCCCTGATCGTCTGGTTCGGCGTCCGGCTGGGTCTGCGCCCCCTGCTCGACCTCGAAGCGGCGATCGAAGCTCGCTCGGGGGACGAGCTTTCCCCGATCCGCCGCGCCGTACCGTCCGAAGTTGAAGGCATCGTGGCGACGCTGAACCGGCTTTTTGCGCAGGTTTCCAAGTCGATGACCGCACAATCTGAGTTCATCGCCAACGCTGCACACCAATTGAGGAACCCCATTGCCGGCGTGCTTTCGCTTGCCGAAGCCACGGCGAATGCCCCGAACGCGGAGGCTACGAAACGCCGCGCACAGGACTTGCTGAAAGCCGCCACGACCACCGCCGATCTTAGTCAGAAACTCCTCCTCCTCGAACGCGCCGAAACCATCAGCCCGCACTCTGAACACGTCACCCTCGATCTTGCACAGCACCTGCCCGACTGGGTGCGCGACCTCGCCAGGGACGCCCCCGAAATGGTGCAGATATCACTCAGCACGCCAGACCAGCTTCCCCTGATCTCGGGCGATCCCACAATGCTGCGGGAGGCCCTCGCGAACCTGATCCACAACGCACTCCAGCACGGTGGCGCACAACTGAGCCAGATTGCAGTGACCGCCCGCCAGGATGGTGAAGACGTGGTGCTGACGGTGACGGACGACGGCACTGGCATGTCAGAGGCCGACATTCCCCGCGCGCTCGAACGGTTCGCGGGCGTCGCGGAAACGTCCTCGAGCGGCCTCGGTCTTGCCATTGTGCAAGCGGTGGTGAACGTACATGGCGGGGCGTTTTGCTTTATCCCGCAACCATCTGGCCTGCTTGCGGAAATTCGATTGCCTGGAAGCTAACCGGACCACGCCGCCTGCCGCGCCACATCCTTAGCCACCAGCGCCTTGTACAACCCCTGCAACTGCGTCATCACCGGACGCTCGCCCGTCCCGATGAGCTTGCCGTCGATCTCAGCCACCGGGGTTTGCGCCCCGAAAGTGCCGGTCAGAAACGCTTCATCTGCGCCGTAAGCCTCGTACAGCGAGAAGTTCTTCTCGAAAACGGGAATTCCGTCGGCCCGGCAAAGATCGATCACCTTCTGACGTGTCACTCCGTTCATGCAATAGTCGCCGGTGGAGGTCCAAACTTCCCCGCGCCGCACAATGAAGAAATTGCAGGCGTTCGTTGTGTTCACAAATCCATGCGGGTCCAGCATCAGCCCTTCATCCGCGCCAGCCTGTTCCGCTTGCAAACAAGCAATGACGCAATTGAGCTTGGAATGGCTGTTCAATTTCGCATCCTGGCTCATCGGCAGACCACGAACCTGCGGCACTGTCGCCAGCCGGATGCCCTTCGCCTGCAAGTTTGAAACCGGCTTCGAATGTTCGACAATCGCCACGATGGTCGGCCCCCATTTCGAGAGCGATGGGTGCTGAAACGGCTTCGCCTTCCGTCCGCGCGTGATCATCAACCGGCAATGGGCATCCGTCACCATCCCGTTGGCCGCCGCCGTCTGGTCGAGGATCGACCGGATATCGCCAGACGAGACCCCGGGATCGAGCGACACAGCCTTCAGCGAATTAAACAATCGGTCCATATGGTCGTCGAAAAACGCCCATTGCCCGTCATAAAGTCGAAGCCCCTCCCACATGCCATCGCCCAGCATGAACCCGCTGTCATAGACCGAAACCTTGGCTTCCGCTTTCGGCACCAATGCCCCATCGACCCAGATCAGAATATCCTCGTTGCGGGCATCGTCCTCGGCGCTGTGGGTCGTGTGGGTCACAGGATGTCCTTCCGGCTTGGTCGTCGCACAGTCGTGACAAAGCTCGCGCCAATCAAGTCCCGAAGCAATGCGGCCCGGAGACGGATCGTCTGAGCACCGCCCCGCCCTCAAGGCGCCACCCGCGCTCCGTCCTCAATTATCGGTGGGGCAGCGTTTAGCCTTTCCATCTCGAACCCTGCTGCGGATTTGTAGGCCTGCATGAAATCCCGCCTTTCCGCTTCCGGGATCACATTGTCGATGTCGTCGAACACTCCGCCGCAACGGTCGTCCAGGATGTCCAGCAGCCCGAACGGTCCTGCCCCCCGGTTGCGCAAGACAAGATCCGAAATCGGCCCGCAAAGGTCCGCATCGTAGGCCGCGAGTGCGGCATTCGACACGCCATGCGCCAGCATCTTCGCCCCGATCACGCGCGCATCCACAATCGCCTGGCTCGCGCCGTTCGAACCGGTGGGATACATTGCATGCGCCGCATCCCCCATCAGTGCAACCGGCCCGTCCACCCAACTGGGTATCGGATCGCGGTCGATCATTGGGTTTTCATAGGCGCAATCCGCCGCCTCCAACATAGCCGGAACGTCCAGCCAGTCATAGTGGAAGTCACTGAAAAAATGCACAAATTCCGAGACCTCGACGGGCCGGAACCATCGCCCATCGGGCCAGTTACCCTGTCGGTCCACGGTCATCTCGGCGATCCAATTGATCAGGGCCAGACCATCGGCGTCCGGCTTCGAGATCGGATAGATCACCATCCGCTGCCGATGTGTCCCAAGACCAACGAACGACGCGCCGGTACGCAACGGCTTGGCGCGCACCGTCCCCCGCCATAGGATCGCCCCGCCCCAGTGTATGCCCGGTTGATCGGGATACATATGCCAGCGCACTGCCGAATGGATGCCATCAGCGCCGATCAGCAGGCGAGCGTCGTGCAATTCGCTCGCACCCGATCCGTCCCGAACGCGGACCCGGACGCCTGCACCGTCAATTTCATATCCCTCAACCCTTTGGCCAAGCCGTACCGCCTCCCGCCCCAGTCGATCCACGACCGTCTCGTATAGCAGCATGTGAAGAGCGCCTCGATGGACCGCGAATTGCGGCCAGCGATAGCCAGCGTCGCGCCCGCGCGGTTCGGCATAAACCTCCCGACCGTTCAACCCGACCAGCGCCCACTCGCGCACTGGCACACCGACCGCACCGAGGTCTTCCGCCGAGATGCCCAAATCGAGGAGCTCGCGCACCGCGTTGGGCTGAAGATTTATCCCCACGCCAAGCGGCTTCATCTCCCCCGTAGCCTCAAGCACCACGCAAGTCACGCCGATCTGATCGAGCGTCAGGGCCAGCGTGAGCCCGCCGATGCCGCCGCCCGCGATGATCACAGCTTCAGTCATGGGGTCACTCACCTCTCCTGCCAGAATAGATCCGACCGCGTCCGATCACACTTGTTTTTCAACGAAGGACTTGCAGCCAAGACGCGCTCCGCGTCAGATGTCTTCAGAACAAACCGGGCGCCAAAGCCCGACGTTACAATCTGGGAGGATTACGATGAAACGCAGAACTCTTTTGAAAAGCGCCGTCTTTGGTGCCGTCGCGTCGACCTTTGTTGCAAGCGCGAGCCTCGCTCAGGAGGTGACACTTCGCCTACACCAGTTCCTGCCACCGCAAGCCACTCTGGCGGGCCTTATCCTCGATCCCTGGGCGAAGAGCGTCGAAGACGCGTCCGACGGCCGGATCAAGATCGAGCATTTCTATGCCATGTCCCTTGGCGGTCGCCCGCCCGAACTGATGGACCAGGCCCGCGATGGTGTCGTTGACATTGTGATGACGCTGCCGGGCTACACACCGGGCCGTTTCCCCTCGACCGAAGTGTTCGAATTGCCGTTCATGATGACCGACCCGGTCGCGACCGCCAAAGCTTATTGGGAAATGGTCGAAACCGACTGGCAGGACGGCGAATTCGCCGATGTCCACATCCTCGGCGCCTGGGTCCACGGCCCCGGCATGATCCACACGAAGAACGCCGTGAATGCGCTGGAAGATATGCAGGGCCAGACACTCCGTGGCCCGACGCGCGTGATCAACGACCTCTTGTCCGAACTGGGGGCCGAACCCGTCGGCATGCCCGTCCCGGCTATCCCCGAAGCCCTGTCGAAAGGCGTCGTTGGCGGCACGGTGATCCCCTGGGAAGTCACGCCGGCCCTCCGCCTGACGGAACTTGTCGAAAACCATACGGATTTCGCGGGGAACGAGGCGCTTTACACTGCGACCTTCGTGCTCGCGATGAACAAGGCCAATTATGACGCAATGCCCGACGATCTGAAGGCGATCCTGGACGCCGAGTCGGGTGCCAAATTCTCCGCCTTCGCGTCCCAGATTATGCTCGACATGGATGCACCCGCCAGGGAAATCGCCATAAAGGCCGGGAACAACCTCATCACGCTCGATGAAGCCGAGGTGGCCCGTTGGAAAGAAGCGTCCAAACCTGTCGTGGAGCGCTGGACCGCTGAGATGGACGGCAAAGGCAAGGACGGTGCGGCGCTGATCGAGCAGGCAAAAGCCCTGATCGCCAAGCACGGCGGCTGATCCTGCGAAACCAGACCCGGGGAGAGGGCCGCGCGTCCTCTCCCCTTTAGATCGGGGCCACATTGTACCGAACCTTTTACCGCATCGCCGAATGGATCGCCGTCAGCCTGGCGTTGTTGGGCGGTGTGGTGCTGCTGGCGCTGACGGTTCTGACCTGCATTTCCATCCTCGGTCGCGCCGCGGTGCCCTTCAACATCGGTATCGGCCCGATCCGCGGCATCTATGACATGACCGAGATCGGCATGGCCGCCGCCGTCTTCGCCTTCCTACCCTGGGCGCAATTGCAGGAAACCCATGCCCGCGTCGACCTTTTCCGCTGGGCGATCCCCACAACGCTCGATAGGTTTCTCGATCTCCTGTTCAACGCGGCGATGGCCTTCGTCGCAATTGTCGGCACGTGGCGGCTCTACTTGGGGATGCAGGACAAGATGTCCTACGGAGAAACCACACTGATTGCGCAAATCCCCGTTTGGCAAGGCTTTGCGGCGAGCCTGATAGGGGCCGCAGGCTTCGTCCTTGTCGCCCTCTTCTGCGTCCTGCGCGCAAGCCGCCGCCTCGTCGGCATTGCGGACTGACGCCGTGACCAATTTCGAACTCGCCCTCTGGTCCTTCCCTATCCTCCTCGTTCTGATCTTTCTGCGAGCGCCCATTGCCCTTGCTATGATCGCGGTCGGTGTGGGCGGAACATATCTTGTCATCGGCACACCCATGATGACGCTTAACCAGTTGAAAACGCTGACCTATGGCACGTTCTCCAACTACTCCCTCTCGATTATTCCGCTGTTCCTGCTGATGGGCCAGTTCGCAACGCTCTCCGGCATGTCCGCGTCCCTCTTCAAAGCCGCGGAAAGCTTCCTCGGCCACCGCAAGGGCGGTGTCGCCATGTCCGCCGTCGGCGCTTGCGCGGGCTTTGGTGCCATATGCGGGTCGTCGCTGGCCACTGCCGCCACGATGGGGCAAGTCGCGCTTCCGGAACTCAAGCGCTATGGCTATCCCGACAGCCTTTCGACCGGCGCGCTCGCGGCAGGCGGCACGCTCGGCATCCTGATCCCACCCTCGGTAATCCTGGTGATCTACGCCATCCTCGCCGAACAGAATATCGCCAAGCTTTTCGTCGCCGCCCTCATCCCCGGCATCCTCGCCGCCATCGGTTATATGATCGCGATTTCCATCTGGATGCGCGTCCGCCCCAATGCCGCGCAGGTCAGCCCCCGCGTTCCCTGGCCAGACCGTCTGAAGACACTGGCCGAGATCTGGCCCGTCGTCCTGATCTTCACCGTTGTCGTGGGCGGGATATATGCCGGCATCTTCACCCCGACGGAGGCCGCTGCCGTGGGGGCCGCCGGCACATTCTTCACAGCCCTTTTCGGCGGCCAGATGACTTGGGCCAAGATGAAGGAAGCGATCCTTTCCACCGCAGGCTCCACAGCAATGATCTTTCTCATCATCCTTGGAGCCGGCATCTACAACAACTTCCTCTCCCTCACCCAATTGCCACAGGTGACCTCCGTCTGGGTTGGCGAGCAGGGGTTCTCACCTTGGTTCGTCCTGACCATTGTCCTCTTGATGTATCTCGTCTTCGGTTGCGTGATGGACAGCCTTTCGATGGTGCTGCTGACCGTGCCCATCATCTTCCCGATCATGGTCGCCCTCGAATTCGGAATGAGTGCCGATGAT
>CAJHYE010000664.1_pt1 | contig 11550 bp, 10 predicted proteins | sample 9198651 | NCBI WGS metagenome assembly CAJHYE01 (sample SAMEA7708366, study PRJEB35096) | sediment metagenome | biome: marine neritic benthic zone biome [ENVO:01000025]; feature: sediment [ENVO:00002007]; material: shallow marine sediment [ENVO:03000034] sea grass bed [ENVO_01000059] ...
CGGGCCGATGGCCAAGCCGCAGCGCATGGCATTGGCCACCGCCAGCGCCCTAATCGCTATCCCGCTTCCAACGATTTTCGGATGGCCCATTCTGGGCCTCGTGCTCTGGATTATCCTTCTTGGCTCGGGCGTCACCATTTTACGTCGAAACCGCGTCATCATCGGATCGCTCAAATCCCTTTCTCAAGGCGCTGACTAGACGTTTTCGAGCTGCATGTTCTTGATGCAGTGCACCTAGGCAAATTCCCATTAAACGCAGAGTGAGTTATTCCGCAGTTTCTGCTACTAACTCGAAAAACAATCGAGTGGGTCGGTCCACAGGACCGCAGGGAGTCTGTAATGCTTCGGATCGTGGTGCGTATTTTGGCGCTTGTCGCCATTCTTCTCGTCGCCTTAATCGGGGGAATGTTCCTTGTCTCGGGTGAACGCCTCGCCAAGATTGCAGGTGATCAGATCACTGCCGCGTTGGGACGAGAGGTCAATATCTCCGAAGATCTCAGGCCGCAACTCTTCCCGAATTTGGGTGTGCGCACTGGTGCCTTCGCGGTTGCTGGCTCAACCAGCGGCGATGCTCTCATTACCGGAGAGGGTTTGAGCGTCGGTGTCGACCTCCTGGCCCTGTTCTCACGCCGTGTTGAAGTGAAAGAGGTCACCCTGGTCTCCCCGAGCCTGACACTTGTGAAAGACGCGGATGGGCGCCCCAACTGGAGCGAAGCTGACCACTCCGGCGTTGCCAGCGAGAGCGGGACTGGCGAAGCAGTTTCACCCAAGCTGTCTCTCCCCGGTCTCTCTATTCAGAACGGCACGGTCAACTATCGCGACGAGAGTTCCGGCCTCGATATGCTCTTTGAAGACGTCGATGTGTCTGCAACTATGCCAAGCGCGGACAGCCCGCTCACGGCCTCCATCGATCTTGTCTCAAGCGGACAGTCGGCGACCGGCGATATTGAGCTTGCGTCTCTCTCGCGACTTCTTGCAGGCGATATGACAGGCGTCTCGCTCAATGCGAAAATCGGCCGGAACACGGTCCGCTTTACCGGCGATATGTCGTCCGAGGGCGTTTTGGAGGGCGACCTTGCCGCCGACTTTCCTTCGCCTGACGCGCTCGTGACGCTCACAGGAGGGGCCGCAACGCCTCTCCCCGCAGATATCCTGCCCATCGAAGCCAGCGGCGCAATAATCGTCACCCCGGAAGTGATCGGCATCACCGGCGGCACGTACCGCTTTGGAGCAAACCGCCTTCAGGGCCCGGTGACCGTCGCCCTCGGCGATGTGCCCTTCGTCAGTACCCAGCTCAGCGCTGGATCGCTCGACCTCTCCTTTCTCAGCGCTGAAGAAGGTAGCGCCAACGCCGACGCGCCCGCCGCCGAAGGCAACGGCTGGTCGACCGACCCGATTGATGCAAGTCCACTCGGCCTTCTCAATGCTGATATTCGCCTGGACGCCGGGGCCGTCGATCTTGGCACGACCGCGATGCAAAGCGTCTCCGCAACCGTCACCATCGACAATGCCCGCGCGGTTGCAGAAATACTAAAGGCCGAAGCCTTCGGCGGTGCGCTTGTCGGTCAATTCGTGGCCAACAATCGGAATGGTCTGAGCGTGGCAGGCGAAATGGACGGAAAGACCGTCGCAATTCAATCTCTCCTTACTGATATGGCTGGCTTCGACCGGATGCGCGGCGCGGGCAACACGCAGCTGTCCTTCCTCGGTGTCGGGCAGAACCTCGACGAAATCATGCGCTCTCTCTCCGGCAACGGTGCGCTGGATATCGGCCAGGGCGACATCACCGGCTTCGATCTCGCCTCTCTCTTCGGTGGCAGCGATGCCGCGGACGCAGTAGGCGACAGGGCCGTAACTGTTTTCCAATCGCTCGAAGCCAGCTTTACGATCGAGAACGGCGTGATGAAGAACGAGGATCTCTTGGTCAGCGCGAAGTTATTCGAAGCGAGCGGCGGCGGTGATATCGACCTCGGCCGACAATACCTCGACTACGTGCTGCACCCCCGCGTGTTCGAAAACGATGTGACAGGCGGCCTCTCAATCCCTGTTCGGATCGAAGGCCCCTGGTCGACCCCCCGCATCTATCCTGACCTGGAAGCCGTCGCACGCGAACGCCTGAAGGTGGAAGAAGAGAAACTCCGAGCCGAAGCCGAAGCTCGTCTGGGGGCGGAGCGGCAAAAGGTCAAAGAAAGAACAAATGCGCGTCTCGAGAAGGAAAAACAGAAACTCGAGGATGAAATCGAGAACACGCTCCGCAAGGGGCTCGGCAGTCTCTTCGATTGATCGGGTACTGCGCGACAAAACCGACATGAGCGGGGCAGGGCGGTTTCGTAACGTACTCGGGTGGCCAAACGTTTCCCTTTCCGCTATTTCAATATGTCGCCCGCAATGATCCGTTTGGCGGTGATGCTGTAAATCCGGTTTCCGATTTCCCCGCGAAACGTCGAAGACCAGTTGCACGAGCGTGGGGTCAAAATCAGCCACGACTCAGACGGCAAGCGCTTTGCGGCTGGATTGAAAGCCGTTCCATAAGAAGTCTGCTGTTGCTACCTGCACGTCGGGACGGTCTAGAATTTCGGTGCCCGTCGCGATCAGGCCCACGAAGCCCTCAGTATGCCAGTGTCCCGGCGAAACGGCTGCGGGCAGCCTGGCCACATCAAGGTGCGGCCAGGCATTCACATAGAAATACGGTTGATCGTAACTGCCATCGCCGGGCGACATGCCGACACCGACACCGCGCGCCTCTTCTGCGTCGCCCGCCTCGAGGCTGACATATGTCGCAATATCGAAATGGTGAGGCCAGCAGCGCACGGGGCTGGGCCCTGGGGACAGTTCTGCATTCCTTACTGCGAAGTCTTGGAGTGTGGCGGCAGCCAGATCGAACCACGCGGCAAGAGCGTCAAGCCCATCGATGGCCGAGAACGTCTTGAGCTTAATGACGTCTTCGGGGAGGTCTTCGATCATATCAATGTCGCTGGCTTTGCTCAGGTCATTCCCGGAAAGCTCATCGTCCAGCCATGACAGCGCGTCCTCGACAGTTGTGCCGTCCAGCGGAATAGCCCTCCCCCCCAAACTCAAAGTCAGCGGTGCCAAACGCAGACACACCGCAAGGCCGCCGCCATCCAGAGGGTGTGTCTTAAAGAGGTGCCCCGCGCTATCCCATTCCAGATTGGTGTGCTCGTCGGCGGGCATCGGTGCGATATTCGCCACGGCGGCCCGGTACAGGAGTTGCGCTGCTGCGTGGGCGACGGCACGGGCAGGAGCCAGTCGCCCAGGATCACCAAATCGCTTGTGTTCCATCATTGGTATCCTCTCACACCAGTTCCGCATCGGTCATGATCTCTACCAGGGCTGGGCCGTTCAAGGCCAGCGCCTCGACAAGCGCTGCCTCGACGTCTGCCCCCTTCGTCACTTTGGTGCCTTGCGCTCCGCATAAACGCGCAAGGGCGGCGAAGGAGGGATTGACCAGCGAGGTTTCCCACACCGGCCATTCGCCGGATCGCTGCTCCTTGGAGATTTTGCCAAGCTCATCGTTGTGCAGAAGGATGTGAGTAATATCCATTCCGTATTTGACCAGCGTCGTCAGTTCCATTGCGTACTGACCAAGGCCGCCATCACCTGAGATCGAGATAACCTTGCGCCCGCGATACGCCTCGAAATCCTGCGTCGCCGACCAAGCGCCAATGGCAGCGGGAAGCGCGAAGCCGATGGATCCCAGATAGCCCGACATCATAACGTGCTGGCCCTTCGTTTCGAAATATCGGCCGAACGAATAGGTGTTGTTGCCGACATCCACGGTGATCAATGCGTCTGCCGGAGCGACCCGCGAAAGCGCCTCGAAGATCGCGGCGGAATGCACGCCATGTTCGCCTTCCTCGCCGAGACGGCCATGCTTTTCTGCGCGCCACATTTTCCAGCGGTCGGCAAGCTCTGTCATCTGATTGGGGGCATCTTCGTGGCGTTGGATCGTAGGCGTCACAGCGGCACAGAACGCACTGATTTCTCCCCATATGGGAAGAGTCACAGGGTGGAATTTGCCGAGCTGCATGCGTTCGAAATCCACTTGGATCGTCGGCTTGCCCCGGTCGATGCCGGTGTGGTTCGAAAAAGACGCGCCAAGAACGATCTGCAAATCGCATTCATTCATGAACCAGCTTGCGATGGGCGTGCCAGAGCGGCCCAGTACTCCAGCTGCGTTTGGGTGGCTGTCCGGGATCAGGCCCTTGCCCTTAAAGGTGGTCACGACTGGAGCGCCAAGCGTCTCTGCCAGCGCGACGATTGAGTCCTTCGCCTCCCAAGCGCCGTGTCCCATGATCACAATCGGGCGTTTGGCCTTGGCTATCATTGCAGTGGCGGTGACGATGTCTTCGTCAGTCGGCTTCACAACCGGCGCGCTGATCCGTCCTTCGGGGGAAGCGGCAGGCGTATCGCTTGGCTGAGTTTGCACATCGTCGGGGAAAATCAGGTGTGCAACATCCCGTTCGACCAACGCGGTCTTGACCGCGAGGGAGGCGAGTTCGGTGTGGTTGGACGTCGACAAGACAGGCTGTGAGAAGCGGCTTACGGCATCGAAGGCCGATTTGAGATCGATATCTTGAAATGCGCCGGGGCCGAACACTTGCGTTTGGACCTGGCCGGTCAGCGCCAGCACTGGTGCGCGGTCGACCTTGGCATCCCACATGCCGGTCAAAAGGTTCGTCGCCCCCGGTCCGGCGATAGTCAGACAGGCGGCAGGCTTGCCGGTCAGCTTGCCATAGGCCGAGGCAGCAAAGGCCGCGGCGCCTTCGTGGCGGATGCCGATATAGGACATCTCACCATCGACAGTCCGCCTGCGAATGGCGTCGGCCAGCCCGAGGTTCGAATGACCGACCATGCCGAAGACGCGCTTGACGCCCCAGTTGACCAAGGTCTCGGCCATGGCATCTGCCACCGTCCTAGTATGCGGTGGCTCAGGCACCAGCCCCACAAACACCTCGCCATCCCGAACCTCAACCGGATAGGTCTTCTGTCCGGAATCCGCGTGTCCGCCCGGAGGTGCGCCGGTCAGCGGATCAAAGTCCCAGCCATGCCACGGGCAACGAATCCAACATTTGTCGTCGATACCGCGCTCGATTGTGCCTTCGCCAAGCGGACCGCCCTGATGCGGGCAGTGGTTGTCCATTGCGGACCATTGGCCATCGAAGTGACTGAGGCACAGGTAGAGAGTGCGTGCCGAGACGGTCTTGATCCGCCCTTCCGGGAGATCTGCGGGGCCGACGCTGATCCAGTCGAGGTCGCTCATGAGAAAACTCCAAATGTCACACATGACAGATCGGCCATGTCCGTTTTCCAGTGTGTTGGCTCGCTGGCCTCGAAATTTGCATCGGCAAGCACCTGGCTCTCTCCAACCAGGGCATATTGCAGTTCGCAGTCTGGTATCTCGCTGTAGGCGGCGATGGCGATCTTTGTCACGGTGGGCTTCCTTGGTCCATTTTCTCCGACTGTATCCGAAATGCGTCCGTCGAATGCGCAGTAGGTTCCATTTCCGCTGCATGCGCATTGGCGTCGATCATGCGTGCGTAAAGATAGGCACCTGGAGCCGCGGTGACACCGTGCAGAACCGCGCTGATCCAGACGGCATTGACGGCCAGATACAGAACGGCTTCGCCAAGTGCGTGGTCCAGTTGATCGACCACGAGAAGCGCGAAAAGCGCCGTAGCCAGACCGCGTGGGCCGAACCAACCGAAGAACAGCCGTGTCTTGGCCGAGGCATCCGTGCCCAGCAGTGAAATCCAGATCGCAGCAGGGCGAACGATAACAAGGCTTCCCAGGATCAGAAGCGCTACGTTTAAGGTCAGATGTTCAATTGCCTCGGGCACCAGCACGGCGCCGAGCAGGAAGAACGCGGACCAGGACAGAAGCTGACCCTCGCCTTCGGTAAACTCGTAGACGAAAGCGCATTTTCCACGCACAACGGCCCCAAATCCCAAACCCGCGACAAACGCGGAGATAAACCCGTTTCCCCCAATGAGGATCGCGGCGAGATAGGCCGCCGCGGCGAGCGCCAGGGCACCAATACCTTCATAGATTTCGGCGGTGGAGCGCGTCCGTTTCGCCCACAAGAGGATTGTACCGCCCGCGAACCCGATGATCCCGCCAGCGAGCGGCCCGAGCGTGATCTGTTTCACTGTGAACAGCAGCCAGCCCTCCGCCGGTGCATTGGCCATCGGTGCGGCGAGCGAGGCCATGAGGAGTACGACAGGCAAGGCGAGACCATCATTCAATCCGCTCTCAACCGTCAATGCGCGCCGGGACCGCTCCGGGACATCCTGATTGGTCACGACGGATTGACCAAGCGCGGCATCCGTCGGCATGAGGATCGCTGCGACGAGTGCTAAGGCCGCCAGGGGCCATCCGGGCAGCATCACCAGACCCAAGGCTGTCCCGAGTAGGAATGCGGCTGGCAGGCCGATGGCAAGCATGCGCGCCGGCCAGACCCGACGTTTGACCAGGGCCGCCTGATCGATCTGCGCCGCGTCCAGGAAGAGCAAAACAACAAGAGTAACCTCCGCAATCGTGTGGAGGGTCGCCTCGGTTCCGGCATCGGGAAGAACGCCGAAGTAGGATATCAGCGCTCCAAAACCGAGAAATGCCATCGGCGCGGTCAAGACGGATCGCGATAGCCGGTTCGCGACCATACAGAACACCATCAGGAACCCAGCTATGATGAGATATCCGATCAACGTGCTTTGTGGCTCCCCGAAGACGTAACACGTAGGGTGCACGCAAATGTATCTGATCGCAAATCGTCCGGTGACGCCGATCCGTTTGCAAAATGATGCCAAGCGCAAAGTTCGGAACGAAAATCGTGCCGGTCGATGCGAATACGAGCCCCTTCCGGCGCATGGGGTCTTCTCTTGAGCGCGTCGCGTTTCCGGGGAGACATCTCAAATACGAATGAGGTTAGAAGGACTGCCATACGAGGGTACATCGGAGCCCGCTTCATTGTGTTGCCGCGCTCTGTCTCGGAAAATCGCAATCGCCGCCGCGTTCTGCAAGTCGACCAGCGCCGTCTTGTCGCCGTAGCGGTTGCCAATGCGTGTGAACCAATCCGCCCTATTGGACATAGCAGGAATCGGTGGAACGCGTAAGTTCGATGCGATCGTAACGCAGTTAAGCCATGAGTTTAGAAGCCGACATCCACGACCATAGGGATTTTCCCCTACTACAAATCCATCCCGAAGCACTTTGATGTTCAAGGAGCCACAATGGGGATGCACGATGGACAATAATATCAAAGGACCGACCGAAAACAAAGTGGATGCACACTGTCGTCTGACATCAATTTTTTCCGGCTTTGGTGGGACCGTGTTAAATGTGGCTAGTGGGCGCGTGCACGTGGCCCAGGGGCAAGAGGTCAAGAACGTCTACCGTATCGATCGAGGGTTCGTCCGGATTTGCGTCTATTCCGAAGATGGAACCCGGCGTATCGTGGCGTTCTGCGGAGCGGGCTCTATCCTCGGTCTGGACCAGTTGAACAATCGGTACTGGAGCGCGTCGGTCGAAGCTGTGACCCGGTGCGTTTTCACATCTGTGCCCAAGGCGTTGCTCACGCAGAAGATCGAGGCCGATGGTGGTGTGCGTGAAGGTGTGATGCGCGCTCTGCAAATGGAGATCGAGCTGCGGGAGGCTCATCTGGTGATGATGGGCGTTCTGCCTTCGAGCGAGCGCGTGTTTTCTTTTCTGGAGGCGTTTTCCCGGATGCGCGGAAGCGATGGGTTTCTGGCGCTTCCAATGTGTCGTCGCGACATCGGCGATTATCTCGGGCTTTCGATGGAAACGGTCAGCCGGTCCTTCACGGCGCTGCGCGAAGCCGAGAGGATCGAACTTAATGGGGCTGAGAAGTTCCGGATGCTAGACCAGTCGGAACCAACCATCTCCCACAAGGCTGCGTGACCTTAAGCGCGGGTCGTCGATTTGGGCGTAATGGTTTTGACCAATTCCGGCAGAACAAGGATGGGCAATGCTAGGGAGAGGATCATAACCCATTGCTCGGACCCGATGGGCACGGTCTTAAGCAAGGTCTGTAACGGCGGCCAATATACGGCCAGGACCTGCAGGCCGATGCTGACAGTGAGCGCAAGCAATAGGAACGGGTTGGACAGCCAGCCGATCTTCCAATTCGGTTGGGTGAGTGAGCGGAAGGCGAAAACGCTGACCTTCTCGAACAGGACCATGCCCGTAAAGGCCGCTGTCCGCGCAAGCTCCGGCCCGAGCGGCAGGAAGGTGTAGAATGTCCAGAGACTGGCCCCGCCGGTGTAAAGCCCGAAGAGCGCGATCAGCCCGGCGCCTCCTTTGCCGATGATGGGTTCCTCTGCGTCGCGGGGCGGGCGGGACATCTGCGTGGTTTCGCCTTTTTCCAGACCAAGTGCGACAGCCGTGACGCCATCGGTAATCAAGTTCATCCACAGGATTTGCGTTGCAAGAAAGATCAAAGGTCCGCCGAGGAGCAAGTTGACCACGATGGCCACCACTTCACCCGCATTCGAGCAGAGCAGATAGCGCACGAATTTCTTCACGTTCTCGTATTGCCGTCGCCCTTCGGCAATGGCGCTGACGATGGTGGAGAAGTTGTCATCCAGCAGTACCAGATCGGCCACACTCTTGGAGACATCCGTACCGCGAATGCCCATCGCCACACCGATATCCGCGCGTTTCAGGGCAGGTGCATCGTTCACGCCGTCACCAGTCATAGCGACGATCTGACCAAGCGATTGAAGGGCTTCAACGATGCGAATCTTGTGCTCGGGTTTGGTTCTGGCGAAGAGGACGTCGCTTTTCAGTGTTTCGACGAGTTGAGTATCGTTCATGCCCTTTAGCGCATCGCCCTCGATTGGCTGCGGCTTTCCAAGGCCGATCTGCTCCGCGATTGCACGCGCCGTCAGCGCGTTGTCCCCAGTGATCATGACAACCCGGATGCCCGCCGAATGAGCCAGCGTGATCGCGTCGCTGACCTCGGATCGTGGAGGATCGTTAAGCCCGACGAGCCCGAGCAACGTCAGGCGGTCTTCGTCGAGGTCCGACGTGTCGTGAGCTCTACGCGAGGCCAGCGCAATCACACGCTGTCCTTTTGCCGCCATGTCCGTGAGGGCCCGATCAACGAGGGAGCGGTCCGCTTCCGTTAGCGGTTTGGGACCGTCTGCGGTCTGAATCTGCGTAGAGAGCGACAGAATGACCTCGGGTGCGCCTTTGACGGCCAGCATCAGGGCATCGCCTTGTCTGGCCAGGACCGACATGCGCTTGCGCTCGCTGGAGAACGGCTTCTCCGCCAGACGATTGGCCTCTAAGGGCAGGGGCGTCCATCCTTTATAGGCAAGTGTGACCAGCGCGCCCTCCGTAGGGGAACCGATCATCTGCCAATCGGAACCGACGCGAGACAGGCTTGCGTGACTGCAGATCAACGCCACATCGAGTATTTGCGCCAGAGAGGAGTCATCCGCCGCCCTAAGTCGTGCGCCATTCAACGCGATGTGCCCCGCCGGATCGTAGCCGGTACCGGTCACGTCAAAGGATCGGTCGATGGTCCACAACTGAGTCGCCGTCATCTGGTTTTCGGTCAGCGTTCCGGTCTTGTCGGTACAGATCACGGAGGCCGCGCCAAGCGTTTCGACGGCCTGCAAACGGCGCGCGAGCGCGTTGCGGCGGGTCATGGCCGCAGCGCCCAACGCGAGGGTCACGGTCACTACGGCAGGCAGGCCTTCGGGCACTAGGGCTACAGCGAGCGACAAGCCAGTCATGAACATCTCGAATAACTCGCGCCCGACTAGAAGCCCGGTCACGATAACGCCAGCGGCGACCAAAATGGACAATGCGCCAATCCACGCGGCCAATTGACCAAGTCGCCGCTGCAAGTGCGTGGGTTTGCGATCGACCGATGCGGTCAATGATGCAATGCCGCCGAAAGCTGTCTGGCCTCCAGTTGCGGTTGCGCAGCCTTCGGCGTTTCCGCCGACCAGCAGAGTGCCGGCGAAGAGCTGTCCGGCAGCGTCCTGCCATCCGGTGATTTCTCTACGGAGAGTGACTCGCCCGTCATCACGCTTTCATCGGCCCGGATTTCGGAACCATCGACGATCTCAAGATCGGCCGGGATGATTTCGCCTGCAGCCAAAACTACAAGATCGCCCGGCACAATCTCCCGTGCGGGGATGGCTGTTTCGGCACCATCCCGCACCACGACGGCGGTCGGTGAAAGCATGGAGCGCAGGGCTTCCAACGCGGTTTCTGCCCGCCATTCCTGAACGAAACCCAAAATCGCGTTTAGCACGAGGACAAGTGCGATGACGATGGCATCGATTGTCTCGCCCAATGCTTGCGCGATCAGCGCCGCTGCGATCAGGATGACGACCAGAAGGCTCTGAAACTGCCGAAAAAATACTGCGAGTGGCGAGAGGGTTTTTGCCTGCGGGAGCTCGTTCCAGCCAAAGCGTTCGCGCGCCGATGTGACTTCGCTTGTGGTCAGGCCTGCGGGTCTTGGTTTGCTCTCATAGTCCTCGGACATGACATCCCCTGCCGCGTGTGCCGCAACCTTAGTTCATGTCTGAAGCAGAGGTATTTGAGGAAGATCAAATTGACCCGTCCTTTATGGGTGTAGACTGGTAATGCAAACGAGGAGAGTGCAGATGCCCAACAAGGAAAAGAGCGACACGACCGGTGGCGGCAAGCCGGTGACCGGAATCGATTTGACATCCGACTTGGCCACGCTTCAATCGCTCGGGTTCAATCAAATGAACCATTTCGGAACCGCCTGGCTGGAAGCCTTAAGTGACATGGGCAGCGAGGTGGTAAATTTCGTTGCGGATCGGATAAAGGAAGATGTCAAAACTCAGCACGAAATCCTGCACTGCGAGGATCTTGCCGAGTTGCAGGAAATCCAGGGCCGTTTCGTTCAGAAGGCCATCGATCAGTACACGTCGGAGACCGGAAAGCTGGTTGAGATGAGCCACAATTTTCTCCAGTCTCAAGAGAACAAGACGAACGATTAACGCATCGCCTACCCGAAGACGTAGGTGCCCGGGGCCGCCTCTAGTGCGGTTTGGGGTTTAAGTATTGCCTTGCGTTCGCCGGTACACTGGTTGGACAACCACGACGCCCAGGCAGGCCACCATGAACCTTGCTTTGACGGATTGCGTTCGACCCAGTGCTCGGGGCCGACGAAAGGCTCGCCTTCGCATTTCAGGTTGATGCGATAATGGCGGCGCGGGTGGCCGGGCTCTGACAATATGCCGCTGTTGTGCCCACCCTTGGTGAGGCAGAATGTGACATCGGTATCGGTCAGCAGCCTAATCTTGTAAACGGATTGCCAAGGTGACACGTGGTCCGTTTCGGTCCCGACGGCAAATATCGGTGCCTTGATATCTGTCAGTGCGACGGGGTCCTCGCCGACCTGGAAGGTGCCTTTGGCCAAACGGTTTTCCAGAAAGAGCTGGCGCAGGTATTCCGAATGCATCCGCGCGGGCATCCGCGTGGCGTCCGCATTCCAGGCCATCAGGTCGTTCATCGGGGTGCGCTCCC
>CAJHYE010000136.1_pt1 | contig 11522 bp, 10 predicted proteins | sample 9198651 | NCBI WGS metagenome assembly CAJHYE01 (sample SAMEA7708366, study PRJEB35096) | sediment metagenome | biome: marine neritic benthic zone biome [ENVO:01000025]; feature: sediment [ENVO:00002007]; material: shallow marine sediment [ENVO:03000034] sea grass bed [ENVO_01000059] ...
CAGCCGGTCGATCGACCCGGTGAGCATGTCGTCGGCGTCGATCCAGATGCCGCCATGCCGGGCAAGCAGACAAAGCCGCAGCAGATCGGCCTCTTCGGCCGGGCGCCGGGCCATCTGGAAGGCGCGCACCCAGCGTGGGCCAAAGCTGGCGCGCAAAAGCTGCAGGGCCGAGGCGCGGGAATAGAACTCGTACTTGAACCCCGTTGCACGCCAGGTGTTGGTGAACCTGGTGATGGCCTCTGGAACGGGCTCGCGGTCCCAGTACTGGTAGATCGTCCGGGGGATTTCGGTTTCGCCCGCCGGTGGCGCCGCCGCGGTGTCGCGGGTGCTTCGGGCCAGCAGAAAGCGGGCCAGGACCAGCGACCAGGGTGCCTCGCGCACGGCGGCCCGCAGGGTGTCGTCGTCGGCGTCGCGCAGGGCGTCCAGCCGGTCCTGGCCGTACCGTTCCGAGGTGATCCGCAGTTCCGTCATCTGCTGGCCGAGCGGTGTGACGCTCCAGTGATCCTTTTTGCGCAGGCCTCCGGCATTGCGCATGCGCGACAGCAATGCCTCGGCCAGTTCGAGCCGGCCGAACGTCACCAGGTTCTGCAGCAGGGTCTGGTGGACGGTCCTGTAGCATTGCGGATTGGCCAGCACGTCCGCCAGGGCGGCGTCGTCCAGCTGATCACCGCGGTGGACCCGCAGGTTCAGCCGCAGCGCCCGGACCCGGTCGGCGACCTCGACGGTCCCGCCGGTGCCGGTCGTGTCCAGGACGCGGGCCGCGCCGTCGAGGTCGCCCTGGCGCACCAGATCGTTGTAGAGCGCCGACAGCACGATCACCGAGGCGGGCCAGCGCCGCCAGCAGAACCGGAGATAGCGCGTGGCCAGGCCGAACTGGAAGGTTCCGACAAGACTGCGGTAGACGGCGAGGGCGGTGTCCGGCGTGCGCGGCCCGGCGGCCGGCGCCCGCAGCGTGCGCAGAGCCGCGTCGTGATCGCCAAGTGCCTGTTGAAGCCCGTGGCGCATCGGCTCGGGCAGCAACTCGACCGTCGCGGCGGTCTCTGCCGGGTTCCGTGGTCCGAACTGCGTCAGCCGACGGACCACATGTTCGAGCAGGACCGGCGACCGGTTGCCGGCTTCGACCGCCGCACCCAGCAGGGGGACTTCGAGGTCGGGCCGTTGCAGGCGCGCATAAAGCGCCGCGAGGCCTGCAAGCGTATCTTCGCTGGCCGGCAGCGGCGTGCGCAGCGCCTCGGCGATTTCGAGAGCCTCGGCATTGCGGCCGGCATCGGCCAGAAGGCCGGCATGCTCGAGCTTGCGCTCTGCCGTGTCCGCGCCGCGCTGCAACGCCACGGTGCTGACCTCCAGCGCCGCGTCGAGCCGGTTTTCCGCGCGCAGACATTCGATCAGGGCACGGGCCGGGCGCAGATCGTCCGGATAGGCCTCGAAGAGCGTCCGGAAGATCGGTTCGGCAGCGCCGGGACCGTCGAGCCGGGTGAGGAGGCGGGCGCGCATCATTTCCAGGCGCAGATCGCCGTTCGGCCGCGTGAGGGCCGGTCCCGCGGTACGGCGGGCTGCCTCCGCCGCCCCTGCGCGGGCCAGCAATTGCGCAGCCTCCAGGCAGAAGCTGTCAGAGGCGCGCAGCGCCGCCGGGGCGCCGATCAGGCGGTCCGCAGCGGTCTTTGTGTCGCCTTGGGCAAGCAGGACTTGCGCCTCGATGATCGCCGCGGCCTGGCTGCCGGTCGCGGCGCGGGCCTCGGCGGCGGCCTCGGCGGCGTCGGGGGCCATCTGGGCCTGCCGCAAGAGCGCCCGGGCCAATAGGAAATCGCCGTTGCCGGGCGGCACGGCCGCCGCGAACCCGGCGAGCGCGGCCTCGGCGGCGTCGAGGTCCTGGCTCCGGATCAGGACGCGGACCAGCATCAGGTGGGCTTTGGGCGCGTCCGGCGCCGCGGCCACGGCGTCTTCGGCCAATATGCGGGCCTCTGCCATCCTGCCGGCGCGTATCGCCTGGCGGGCCTTGTTCAGAAGGCGCTTGCCGTCCGGCGCGGCAGGCGGCGCCGGCTTGGCGGGTTTGGCTTTGTTGTGGCGCTTCTCGGCGATGCGGGCCCGACGCCGGCTGAGCGCGTCGGCGGGTGCGCCGTTCTTTTCTTGCGCGGCAAGAAGCGCCTCGGCCCGCTTCAGCCGGCCCTCATCGATAAACTGGTCGATCTTCGACCAGCGCGTCTCTGCCGCCGCCATGCCGCTCGTTCCCGCGTTCAACCCATCCCACCGGCAAAGCTTGCGGAGAAACCGCCACGGAAGCAACGTGAAATACGGTTCGTCCGCTGCGTGTCTTGCCAAGGTGTACGAATTGATGTTCGAGGGGAGTATTATGCCCAATCCCGCGAATAAACGCCATGCGGTCCTGCCGGTGCGGACCATGAACAGCTACTACACTCAGGTTCCGCATAAGATCTTCCCGGTGTGCCTGCGCTACGGGATTATTCACGTCCACATTCCGAAAACCGCCGGAACATCGATCCGGTCCGCATTGTTCGGCTCGAGCGTGATCAAACATGTGACGGCGACACAGATCGAGCGCGAGTTGTGGGAAGCGTTGCCGTCCTTCTCGATCGTGCGCCATCCGCTGCACCGTTTTCTATCGAACTACCGGTATCATTGCCGGTCGAACTATTCCGGTGTCCTTCTTAAAAGCTATCCGGATCTGAAATCGCTGGATGTGGTGCAGTATTGCGACCGGCTGCTTGAGCGCCATCCCCTGCTGCTGCCGCAGGCGCGTTTTGTGACGCGCGACGACAGTGCCAAGACCCGTGTCGATCACATTTTGCAGTTCGAGACCCTGTCCGAGACCCTGCCGGCGCTGCTGGCGCAACTCGGTATCAAAAAGCGTATCCGGCATCTCAAACGCGGGCCTGAGACGACGGTGGACCTGCCGGAGGCAACGCGCCGCCGGGTCGAGGCGTTCTACGAGGAGGATTTCGCGCTTTTCGGCTACTGACTGACCGGCCTATCGCCTTTCGTGCGCCGGAATGACCAGCAGCTTGGCAAAGGATTTCAGACGCGCCCGCATTGTGCGTTCGTTCTCTTCCGAGCGCTCTTTCCAGTGCTCGAGGAACGCGTTCTCGTACGGTTCCATTTCGGTCTTGGCGAACCGCGCCTGCATGATCTTGCGCAACTCGCCATAATCCTCGCTCGACAGCACGTCCTTGGCGACTTCGAGGATCTTCATCGCGTCCGACCGGATCGAGGGGTTGCTGCCGCCGCGGATGAACTCGAACGTTCGATCGACCTTGAGGCCGGCGAGACCGAAGATCTCGCTGACGAAACGGCGGGGCCGCTCGGTGAGCATATTGAAGTCGATGACGGCCACCGGCGTGCGCTCGGACAGGATCTCGAGCGCCTCGACCACATATCGGCTGTCATAGGCACGCTCGTCGACCATTTCGCTATAGGTCTCGAAGGTCAGTTTGCTTCCCTGTTTCTTGCGCTGATTGTAGGCCGACAGCAGAAACCGGTCGAGCGGACGCCAGACATAGATGACCTGAGAGGTTTCGAAGCGGTCGAAAAGCGGCAGGAGGTTTCGCGCCATGGCCGGCCCCACGGCGAACAGACCTTCCTTGTAAAGGGGGTCGCCGAAAGCGCGTTCTTCGGACAGGACCAGAAGTTCGCCGTCTTGGCGTGGCGGGTTCTCGGCCAGAAGTGCGTCAAAGTCCCTGTAGAACGGTGCTGGATCGTCCGTGGCCAGTAAGTTGAAGTTCAGAGATCTGAATTTTCTGAGATAGACGCAGTTTCGGTCCGCGAGGGGGGCTTGGTTCTTCACACAGAAGTTCTGGAACCAAGTGCTGCCAGCCTGGGAACTGCCCGGATGCAGCAGCAATCTTCGCGCGGTCATATGGGTTGTGCTTCCTCCCTCGGCCTTCAGTATTCGACCGCGATCATCGTGTTCACGAACGACTCTGTCATGAACGCCACTTCGATGCCAAGCCGGGATTCGACGATGTCCCGCGCCGATTGCATGTTCATTATCTGTTTTTCGTGAACATGGAGGTCGAGATCCCAGCCGGCCTGACGCTGATAGAACCGGCTGGAGCCGAGGTTGTAGCTGAAATCCACTCCGTAGAACTCGATCCGGCTGGGGCGCCAGGACAAGGCCAGCTGGAACGCACCATAGGCGACCGAATAGCCTTCAAAGATACCCCGCTGCGGGTCGAGCGAGAAACCCTTGCGCCCGAGCGAGCGCACGAAGGTCACGTTGTCGTATGGCAGCATGGCCCGGCGGAAATAGGAGCAGACGAAGAGATGAGACTGGTTCAGGTCGACGCCTTTCTCATCGAAGAGGTATCCCTTTTCGTCCAGGAACCGCCAATCCTGTATCCAGAGGTTCGGGCAGACCATGCCCTTGTCGTGGAACAGAAGCGGCGCAGAGTTCACCCCGAGATAGACGCCATCGAATGCTTCATCCAGACCCATGCCGGCGGAAGGCGCATTGCCAATGATGCGGACTACGGTCATTTGGTCCATCCCATGATTACATCTTATAGATTTCATCGAATATCGAAACGATGCGTTCCGGGTGCATGTACTTCAAGAAGTACTCGCGCCCGGCGCGCTTCTGTTCCTGGAGGCGCGTCCGGTCCTGGTTGAGTTCGTATAGCGCGTCGAACAGGCCGGTGCTCGACGTCGTCTGGAAGGGGGGTGGTTCCGGCGTGTCGAGGGCCGCACAGAAGATATCCAGCGACAACATGTCGGCGTTGTTGATCACCACGTTGCCGGCGAACAGCCCCTCGTAGGAGACCAGGTGAAATCCTCCGGTCACAAGCTCGTCGATGGTGACGTCGAACTGGGTACGCAGCAGCAGAAGTTCCAGCGGATTGACGTCTTCGGCCTCGATCAGGGTCATGAACTGGGACCGCTTGACCAGATCGATCACGCTGTCGAAACCGGCATCCCGCTTTGCGCCCCAGCGGCTGCCGCTGCGTGAACTTGGCGAGTAGATCACCCGCAAGGGCATGGCATCGATTGCCGCGGCATCGACAGGCTTCAGGGTGCCCGCGGCTGTCACGGTCGGGCGGTACAGGCAGTTGGGCACCGCAAGGAAGTCGTCAAAGGTACGTGCGAAGGCATGGGCCACGACGAGCTTCTTGTCCCAGTTCATGTCCGGAGCTTCGGCCCGATACACCGGATGCTCGAACTGCCCCTGATGCATGTGCCAGATTAGCTGGGCGTGACTGATCGAGAGACATTCCAGAACGACCGTCTCGATCGACGGGGGCAGCCAGTTGTGAACATGAACCACTTTGGCGCGCGAAAGGATGTCGCGCACGAGATCGACCGCCAGATCGCGGGCCAGGTCGAGCGGCAGCACATCGGGTGAGAATTGCAAGCGCGCTGGCTTGATGTCCCCCAGTTGCAGGCAGATGCTGTCATGCCCCATGGCGCGTTGCGCATTCGACAGCATCGCGGCGGCGCCCGCGACAGTAGAATTGGTGAGATGCACGATCATGCGGGCACCGACCTTTCGATGAAGCGCGCATGCGCGCCAGCCTTCAGCATGCGGGATAGGATCTGGTCGTTGTTCATGGTCTTGTTCTGAAGCAAGCCCCAGTATTTATGGTGTAATCCCAAAGACATGTAGGCAGCGTCGGTATGTGCGCACATTTCATTCCGGATCTCGGATGTCACCCGGCTTGCCAAGGGCCGGGCCCGCGGACGGCACAGCAACGCCAGGTCCCCAAGCTCGACCGGCGGATTGGGGCCGATTCGGCTGCGCAGATCCTGCAGGTCTTCTGATGTTCCGAACATCGGAACCAGCGAGCTGTTTCGGCCGAAGATCCAGCCTTCGACCCAGTTGCGCATCAGCGGTGCGATGGCGTCGTCTGTCTCGACGGTAAAGAGGTTTGCATCCCTCACCTGGATGGGCGTTTCGGAAATCACGATCGCCATGTCGGCGCCGGCCAGTTTTTTCGGATTGCGCTCGGCATATTTCGGCCGGGCGATCACAACCAGTGTGCTGGACGGCGCAATACTGCGAATGAATTCCGCCGACGCATCCTCGGGCTCGTACGTAACGAGAAAAAACCGGCGGTTGCCGAAGATCGAGTTCTTCGGACCCGGGATCCGGTGTGCGATTTCATGATACGACCGAAGCAGGATCCGTTCTGGGTTGTCCTGCAAAAGAGCGAACATCTGCCAGTGCGGCACGTGCAGGGCCCAGCCGCGGATCATGGCCCGGTAACATGCGACCGCTTCGGTCTTGCGCAGCGCGGGGCGCAGGAACACGAACTGGATCTTCGCCGTGGACGCCATGAACTCCTTGCTGAGCCGGAACGAGACATGGTTCAACGAGATGCTCTGGCTGCCGCCGGCGGTACAGGGGATCGAGGTGGTAGACATCTGCATTAATTCCCAAAAATGAGCGGCCGGATTGCGGGTCATCGGGCATGGGGCGGAGCGATACGCAAGCCTCGGCAAAGATGCAAACGATTGCCCCGGACGAAATGGCTATGTCCGGCCGACGGTTCATGCAACGCCCAACGAACAACACAAAACTCCGGAAATGCCGCGGCATGCACCACAAAAGTGATCAGTCCTCAGGCCCGGTCCGGCAAAGGCCCGGTCGGGTGCGTGCCGAATCCGGTCAGGACAGCCCGAGAAGGGGCCGGCATGCCCCGAACATTTCGCTGTCGGGGTGAATGAAAAAGAAGTTCCGGTCGTGACCCGGCGTGCGTTCCAGGCTCGAAACGTCCTCGGTCGGAACCAGACGGCGCTCGTTCTCGAGGATATGAAAGCAGGAATACCCGAAATCGGCCAAAAGTTCCGCCGGCCCGTTGCGCCCGGCGTTTCGCGAAAGGATTTCGCAAAGGATGGCCGGTTTGTTGTTCCTGATCAGCTGTTCGGCGCCGAGAAAGACGGCCGTTTCGTGTCCCTCGACATCGACCTTCATCAGGTTGACCGCCTGTCCGGCGCACATCCTGTCGAGCGTGTCCGTCTGCAGCCATTTCGCGGTGCTTTTCTGACCAGGCTCTTTGACCATCGACGAGCCCTTCGACAGCATGGACGGTCCGAAGCGCACGGTGATCTTGCTCCAGCCCTCGCGGTCGGAGACGCCGACATTCTGCGCCTTGATCCGGCCGCCGGCATTGTTCGCCATGATGTTTACGAACAGTCGCGCGAAAATGTAATCCACAGCCTCGAAGGCGAAGATACTGGCCTTCGGGTTGGCCTTGAACGCCGCCAGGCTGTAATGTCCGACATGCGAGCCGACATCGAGAATAGTGTCGGCATGCTGGCAGAACTGCATCCAGAGGTCGAAGCTGAACGGCTCGTCCTCGAAACCTTCGATCCAGAGATATGCCAGGGCGTTCAGGTCATCGTTGTTGCAGAACACCTGGAACGTGTCGCCGTTCGGCAGCGGTATGTCCACAAAGCCGCGATAGGGAAAGCGTTTCTTTATCTTCGTGACCTCCGCCGTGTCCTTCAGCGGATGCGCCTTGGCCTCATTCAGAGTTCTCTTGTTCTTCCGGGATATGACTGAACTGACCATCAGGTTCCTCGTGCAAAGGATATTCCGTGTCGCGGCTGGCCAAGACCAGGCCGCCCCGGAACGTCGCGGCATCGTTCCGGAAAATCAGAGTGCCGCCACGCCGTCAACGCGGTTTTGCGTTTCTGCTGAGGATTGGGCCCGGCGGGCGGGGGCTAGGCCTTGTAGCCCAGGAAATCCAGATCCCGGGCATAATGCGTCTTCAGATATTTAAGGTTTGCCGGGCTTGGAATCGTGCTCGCGGGGGCCGGTCCGTCGCGGTCCCGGGACGAATTCTTGCGGGCCAGGGGCTTGGCATGCTGCGGGACAAGGGTCTGCATGATCTCGAAATCGGTTTCGAGGTTTTCGAACCGTAGGATGATCTTCGGCGCGCTCTTCCGGATAAACCAGATCTGGCGCCGAAAATGCAGATCGTCCAAAAGCGGGGCGCCGCTTTCCTGCACATGGTCGAGGAAATCGTTGATATCCTCGGTCAGCCCGTACTGCAGCATCGTCCGGCGGATTTCCTTGTTCGGATTCTTCTCGGTCATGAAGACGTGGTACTTGTAGGCAGAGATAAATCTGTCGATCGGGTTGCGCACCACACAGAACCGAACGAATTGGGGTTCTAGAAGATGTTTGTCTTCCTCACGTGAGAACAGGTGATCCGTCGGCAAGTGCTTTAGGCTGAGTGCCTGGGTTATTGCTTGCCCACCAGTTTTCGGAATGTGGACGAAAACAAATTTAGTGTCGTGAATTTGCCGCATCTCTTCTTTCCGTGAGCATTTTTCAATTCAAACTCGTGAAGCGCTCCTTATCACGCCTTATTGGATTCTCACAACGGCAATGCGAGGCCTCTGGACGCTGTGATCACATCATAGAGGCGTTGGTACTCGTGGAAAAAGGTACGGACCCGTGCCGACAATGAGGGATCGAGCGGCACGTCGATCCTCGGCGAGCGGTTTACCGTTTCAAACACAGGCGAAAAGCCCAACTTCGTCTCGAAAAATGGGACCAAGTCGTTCAGATGCGCCTGATCAAACAGCTCGATGTCGCCAAGCGTGCCATCTGCGGTTCTCAGCCAGCCGATCTGCGCCCGTGCATGTAGCCTGGCCTGGTTGGGAAGGGCTGGGTTCCCGTCTTCCAAAGCCTGAAGAAAAGTCGGGAAATCCCGGAGGCAGCTATTGTTGGGGCGCTTGCTTTTGGCCCAGCGATAGACCGACACGGTCCGGTCGAGCGGATCGCGGATGACCGAGAACGCCGTATACTCCGCGAAGGCCGTCCCGAGATGCGCCATGATGCGTGCATAATCCACATGCCAGCCGTCAACTCCCAGCGGATCGCCGAAATACGTATTCAGGTTTATCGCAGCATCCGAGACGGATTCACGGTCTATGCCGTAGTGATCCCATATTGCCGCCGACACCGCCGTGCTCGCGGTCTTCGGTATCTTGATATAGATGATCTTTCGATCGGGCAGGATCATGTCGAACCGCTCTTATTTAGGCGTGCGACCATAGGCCGGCCCGGTAGACCCGGTCCAGGTCTTGCCGCGGGATCAGCCGCCGAAATCGAAACCGAAGCGTGCGATATCCCGGGCATAGAAGGCCGCCACGGTCTCTGCTGCCGTGTCGTCGTAGAACGACCGGTAGTCGGTTCGTCGGGTCGCATTATGATGAAACAGGGTTGATCGCGGCAGATCAAGGTCTTGGCAGAGGGTGGCAAAATCTGTCTCGAGCGTTTCGAATCTGAGGATCCGGTCCACAAGGCACGCGCCGGTCTCGTCGAAGAGCGAGACATCTGGAATCGTGCCCTCGGCCTTGTCTGCCAGGTAGCGCCCGAGAAACCTGTGAAACGCGGCCCGGTTGCCGCGGGCGGCCTGGCCGGGCTTCACACGAAAGAAGATTGACAGACATTGTGCCCAGGGGTTCCGGACCACCGAGAACTTGAAGTAACTGGCGAATTCCTGCGGGAACAAGGTCCGTATGCGTGGCGCTCCGTCGTGGATGTAATGCCCGCGCAGATTGATCTTATAGGGCGTCTGGCCACGGTGCAGCGTGTCGTCCCAGACCGAGGTGGGCGCGCCGTCGCGGTCGAGCAGGCGGATGCCCCCCAGGGCATGCTCGACAGAATTGCCGCCGGTTCGCCGCAGATGGACGAAGATGCAGCGGTGATCATACGAAATCATGAAGCATCCGAGCAGCGTTTCCGGCTTTGCCATGCAGGTCAGGATTGTTGCAACCATTCTGAAATGTCACTCGGTCTGCAAAGCAGAAGTGTCACCTAGCGAAGAAATAGACTGCCCGTGACATGCGGAAGAAAGCCCCCCTATTTCCTGCCAGTTTCGCCATGCCAGTTTCGCCATGACGATGGCAATGAGTAGAAACGCCCCATCCAGGCGCGACGGGAGCGCAGCCTGGCAGGGCGGAGACCTCATGTATCGCAGCCCTGGCTGGCTGCGCGGGTCTCCTTGGCGCGGCGCGGGCGAGCTTGGAATTCCAGCCATCGTTGCGGCGGCCGGTCGGCGTATAGTGGGTGCGCTGTTTGCCGGCGCGGCGGGGCTTCGGGGCCGCCTTGTCCTGTTCTTCCTTGATGAACTGCAGCACCGCGCCGAGGCGCTTGTTCTCCGTGACCGCCGCGTGGGTCACGCGCTGATCCTTGTCGAAAGCGGTGTAGGGCAGGGAGACACCCTTCCACCGTATCTCAAGCCGGCCGTCGGCGTGCTCGAAGGTGTCGACGTATTTGCCGGCCAGCCCGCGGCTGAACTCGTTTTCCTCGAGCGTGATCCGCATCCGGTCGTAGCGCAGGGTCAGGTTGCGATCGACATAACATTCGTCCCCGAGACACAGGATGTCGCGCAACCGGTCAGGCTCAACGTTCAGCGCCCGGTGCAGGTTGTCCGGGCGGCGCGACGGCTTGGCGAACTTCGCATTGTAGCGGTCCAAGAAGCCGGGCAGGAAGGCGTTCGCCGCATCCATGTCCGAGATGCCCGCAAGCCGCAGGTCCTTCACCAGCCGATCCTGAAGCGTGCGGTTGGCGCGCTCGACCCGGCCCTTGGCCTGGCTGGTGTCGGCACAGATGATCTCGATATTCAACTCGTTCAAAGCTCTGCCAATCTGCGTCATCCCATGACCTGACTTGGCGGCCTGGTTCGGAACGCGGAACACGGTGTGTTTGTCGGAACAGAAGGCCACTGGGCGGCCGTAGGCCTCAAGATATCGCTCGAGCGCGCCGAAATAGCTGAAGGTGCTCTCAGAGGCGACGAACTCAAGGTGCATCAACCTGCTCGGCGCATCGTCGATGAAGACCAGCAGGGTGCAGGGTGGCCCGCGGTCCTCGAACCAGTGATGGTCCGACCCGTCGACCTGAATAAGCTCGCCGTAGCATTCCCAGCGCAGGCGCGGCTGGTGGATCGCCCGGCGGTCCTTGCGCGAGAGCCATAGCCCGTCCGCAATCATCCACTTGCGCAGCGTCTCGCGCGAAACCGTCATGCCGTGATGCTCGGCTAGCATCTCGGCCGCCAGGGTAAGGCCGAAATCGGCGTAGCTTTCCCGGATTACATCGAGCGCGTAGCGGCGCTTGGCATCGTGTAGCTGGTTGTTCGGAGGCCTGCCGCGCGCCTTGTGCCGGATGCCCGACGGGCCATCCTCACGAAACCGCTTCAACAGCCGGAACACCTGGCGCCGGCTCATGGCCAAGAGGCTGGCGCCGTTCGCGACCGAAAACGCGCCGTCTTCGATCTGCACCAAAACCTCGATCCGATTGAGCTCGCGCTCGCTCATCATCACCCATCCCATGTCTGCTCTCGCTGCCTGTTCTGATTGCAGGCGAGAATGACACTTCTGCTTTGCTCATGGGTGACAGTTTAGCTTTGCGGCAATAGGATTCGTCTGATAATCTGTGTTATGTAACCTAACTGCCATTCCCCGGCCGTTCCACATCACCTTCGTCCAGCGCGCCGCCGACCTGGATCTCGATGACCTCCAGGGCGTCTGGGCCCGGGTTCTCCAGCCGGTGCCATTCG
>CAJHYE010000038.1_pt1 | contig 11439 bp, 7 predicted proteins | sample 9198651 | NCBI WGS metagenome assembly CAJHYE01 (sample SAMEA7708366, study PRJEB35096) | sediment metagenome | biome: marine neritic benthic zone biome [ENVO:01000025]; feature: sediment [ENVO:00002007]; material: shallow marine sediment [ENVO:03000034] sea grass bed [ENVO_01000059] ...
GACGCTGGCAAGCGGCATCGACCTGATCATGGCGGATCTGAAGGAGTCGATGGAAGCCCCGCCCTCGGGCATCGAAGCGCACACGCACGCCATCGTATTCCTCACGGAAATGCACCGCGACGCGAACCCGGGCGAGCGCGGCACCGACTGGATCAAGGACGCCCAGGCTCACCGCGCCGCTCTTCGGTCGGCAGAAACGGCGGTGGTCCTCGCCAACTATATCCGGCTTCTCGGCTGGGACGCGAAGGCGCACACTGCGACGTCCTCGGACGTGGATCTCGCCCGTCTCGCGGTCATGGCCGGATTGGCCACCGTGCGGGACGGCGAACCGTGGAACCCGTTTCTCGGGACCCGCTTCGGTCTCGCGGCACTTACGACAACGTTCGAATTGTCACCGGACCAACCGCTGTCGCATGCGCAACCATCGCTCGGCCTGCGCTGGTGGTTGGGCTACCGGACACGCAAAAGTGCGCTCCACGCCGATCCTTACAAGAAGCGCAATTATGTCGACGGCCCTCACCCGTTTGAGACGCTGAAAAGGACGGAAACACCCACGACTTTCATCGATGAACCGCGTGTGCCCCGTGTCCCGAAACGCACGGATATGTTCGCCCGCGCGCAGTTCGGCGACATGGGCAAGTCGTTGCAGGACAACGCCAAGGGCGGGCACTATGCCCGTAAGGCCGCTCCTTCGATGGCGCAGCGGCGGATGCTTGGCGCATTTGTTCTCATTCAGAACGGCGCGGTGGAGGACGGCGTGCGACCGAGCGATGCCGAAAGCAACGCCGCCAACATCAAAGCGGCGGCTTACTTCCTCGGCTGCGACGCAGTGGGGATCAGCCGTTGCCCGGACTGGGCGTGGTACAGTCACGACGCCGCAGGCGATCCCATCGACCCTCCCCACGATCAGGCGATTAGCATCATCATCGACCAGGGCTTCGAGACGATGGAGGGGGCGTCCGGTGACGACTGGATCAGCGTCGCACAATCCATGCGCGCCTACCTGAGATTTTCCCTGTTGGGCGGCATAATCGCAAAGCAAATCAGACGCTTGGGATATAAAGCGAAGGCCCACACGGTAATGGACGGCGATGTCCTGCAACCGCCCTTGCTGTTGCTCTCGGGGTTGGGAGAAGTCAGCCGGATCGGTGAGGTTATTCTGAACCCGTTCCTAGGCCCGCGCCTGAAATCCGGTGTCGTCACCACCGACATGCCGCTGGCCCACGACAAGCCGATCGATTTCGGACTGCAGGCATTTTGCGAGTCGTGCAACAAATGCGCGCGCGAGTGTCCGTCGGGGGCCATCACCGCCGGACCGAAGCTGATGTTTAATGGCTACGAGATCTGGAAATCAGACAGCCAGAAATGCGCGACCTATCGGATTACGACAGACGGCGGCGCGATGTGCGGGCGCTGCATGAAGACCTGCCCGTGGAACCTCGAAGGCCTCTTCGCCGAGCGCCCGTTCCGCTGGGCCGCGATGAACGTGCCAAAGCTGGCCTCGGCGCTGGCAAAGCTGGACGACGCCGTCGGCAATGGCGGGTTGAACCCGGTGAAAAAATGGTGGTGGGATCTCCAGATCGCAGAAGACGGCGGCTACCGCCCGGCGCGCAACCCGGTCAACGCTCGCGATCTGCAAACTGACCTCGATCTGAAATACGAAGACCAGACACTCGCCGTCTACCCGGCTCCGCTGACCCCGCCGCCCTGGCCCTACCCTTCGCCAATGGATCGGGAAGCCGGGATCGCGGCCTATGAGGCGATGGTCACACCCGCTGTCTATAAATCGCGGCTGGCTGCGGGTCAGACCGAAGGTCTTCTGCACCAAGTTCCCGACCGCGCCGACAGTCCTGTTCTGAAAACGCTCGTCTCCAGGGTCGAGCGTTTGAGCGACGACATCACTGCCTACGAATTTCGCGATCCCGAAGGACGCGACCTGCCAGCCTGGCAGGCGGGCGCGCATCTCGACATTGTCGTCGCTCCCGAATTCCTGCGCCAATACTCGATGTGCGGCGACCCGGCTGACCGGTCCCGCTATCGCATCGCGGTCCTGAAGGAGGATGCGGGCCGGGGCGGCTCCTTGTTGATGCTTCGCATCTTTGCGGAGGGGCGGCGCGTCTTCCTGTCCAAGCCGATCAACCACTTCCCACTCGACGAAACCGCAGGGAAAACATACCTGATGGGCGGCGGGATCGGCATCACGCCAATGGTCGCGATGGGACATCAGCTTCATGCGCTTGGCCGGGACTTTGCCGTGCACTATTCCGCGCCGAGCCGTGCGAAAGCGGCCTTCGCGCAGGAACTGAACAACGTGCCTTGGTCGGACTGCGTGACGCTCCACCTGTCGGATGAGGGAACCCGGGCGGACCTCGATCTTATCCTTCAAAACCCGCGCGAGGACTCGCACGTCTATACATGCGGTCCGGATGCCTACATGACCGCCGTTCTTGATGCCGCCGAACGGCAGGGCTACCCGGAAGACGCCCGGCACTTGGAATACTTCAGTGTCCCAGACGTGCCGGATTACGTGAACCATCCGTTCCAAATCAAACTTGCGCGGTCGGGTCGCACCCTTGACGTGCCCGCCGAAAAGTCCGCAACCGACGTGCTCACAGAAGCTGGCGTGCCAATCGATGTGAAGTGCTCAGACGGGCTCTGCGGTGTCTGCAAATGCCGCGTCATCTCGGGCGAGATCGAACATCGCGATTTCGTTTTGTCCGCAGCCCAACGGGAGCACGAAATCGTCCTTTGCCAATCGCGCGCCCGCGATCCGAATGGTGTGATCCAGATCGACCTTTAGGCTATCGCCGGGTCAAAGGTGAAAAACACATCGAGTGTTGCGTTCGAAGGGGCTGCCAAGAGCACGTCCGAGTGTTCCGGAAGTGCTTTAAGCGCGGTTTCTGTAGACTTGGGCTTCTTCTTCCGGCGATGCGGACAGGATCAGATAGATCAATTCGGGCAAGCTCGACGTCTCGGTTTTCGCGTAGATCGCTCGCATGTGGGACCGCACGGTGTTTTCCGAAAGTCCCAGTTCATCCGACACGGCCTTGACCGACAAGCCCCGAGACAGAAGCAGGCACACCCTGAATTCCGCCCTGCTCAGTCCGGCCGGATTTGACATGCCAAGGATTGGGGCATCGAACTGTGCGCGCGCCGTCTGTGACGCGGACCGGGCGATCAGGGTACGCCCATCTGCAACCGCACCAGTGACAAGTCCGGGTTTCCGACCGCGCCAGGAGCGTTCGATTGTCGGCACCAGCGCCTCGATCTCATGTTGTGCGGCCCGGTCGAGCGTTTCCGCAAAGTGAAACTCAATGTAATCGACGCTCTGACGAGTTACCGCCATCGGAATGACTGCAATCTCGCGCACTTCGCCGGTTTCAAGCCATCCTTCCAGCCTGTTTGACGGCAACCAAGCCGGATCGTCGAACATCTCGCTTAGAAACCAGACGGTGCCCGCCTTGGCCCGTCCGAACTGATAGTCGAGGACGTCCTGACAAAAACCCTTCGTTAGTGTCGATCTGTTGTTACCGGGATGGAGCGCAACAAGCCTTGGATTGTCCTCGATCCGATGGTGATGGCGCGATATCGCCGCCGCCGAAGCGTCCAACCCGCCCGCCAAGGCGCGCAGCGCATCGTCAAGCCGCATAGACCCATGGAGGCCGCCGCACCAACTTGCGACACCATCAAGCACCCGAAGATCGGGTGCGACACGGCTCTCTTCCAAATTAGGACGCACGAAACTGATACCTTCCCAATCACTCAAAAAACTCTGCCGGCACTTCCGACAGACTGCTCTCATACCTCAATGGGAGTTCTCACGGACCCTGGTGACAGTTTAGCCTAACGTTATAGAGGGTCGTCAATCGCGCTTCACGGCGATGATGCCTGAAACCCTCAAATCCCCTTTTATAGTCGCGTATGTGAAACAAATTAGCCCGAAAGTGAAGCATTGTTCACGATTTCGAACCAATCACCCCGGGATTATGGCGGAGACGCGGTCTTGCTTGCGCAAAACGAATCGCTCAGCCGAAGGTATCCATCCAGCGAATGACCACGGGGCCAACGATCAAAAGGATCATAGCCGGCAGCATTAGGGCGGACATGACAGCCGACATTTTCACCGGAAGTTTGTTCGCACGCTCCTGGGCACGAAGCTCGCGGGAGATACGCATTTCGTTGGCGTAAATCTGCAAGGCATCCGACATCGACGTCCCGAAACGCACCGATTGCAGCACGACATTGGCAAACGAACTCACTTCGTCGACGCCTGTGCGAGCTGCCAGATCCATCATGGCCTTTTCGCGTTCGCCACCGGCAGAGATCTCCAGCTGGACCATACGGAATTCCTGGCAGAGGGCCGGTGCGGAATGTACCATTTCGTTCGCGACCCGTGTCATCGCGGCATCGAACCCCAGTCCGGCCTCAACCGAAATCTGGATAAGGTCGAGCGCGTTCGGAAAGCTGTCCTCAATCTCGTGCTTGCGCCCGTTGACTTTGCTTCTCAGCCACAAGGCCGGCGCAAAGAACCCGATCCCTGCCAGAAGCGTGAGAATCTGCAACATGACAAGTCGCGGAATGGAATCGATCACCCAAACCAGTTCCGCGGGGAGCCAGATGCCGCTTCGCCGTACGATCACGATCAGCACGAAAGCCATCGGCAAAGCGATCGAGAGTCCCACCCGCAACCCGAAGAATTGCAGAATTGCGCCTTGCCCCACGAATCCCGCATTCCTCAAATCGCGCTTCAGCTTTGACCTTTCGCCGCGATCAACCGGCATCAGGGCCTTCATCAGGCCTTTCGGATCGACCTCGGGATTATAGAGAATACCGGCGTCGAAAGAGCTGCGGCGGCCCCCCAATTCGGTCCGCTGGTATCTGCGCGCCGCCGGATTGGCCGGGGTTAGAGCATCGAACGCGCCGTAAACGAACAGCATCATGCCGATACCGACTCCGACCATCAGGATGATGTTGGCGTTGCTGTCGAGCGCCGGGAAAATACTGAGAAGCCAGTCAGCCATCTGCGCCTCAGAACCTGATGGCGACGAGGCGTCGCAGGATAAGCGCGTTCAGAATGACCAGCCCGATCACAATGGAAATCAGTGGCTTGGCCAAAGGCTCGTCAGAAATATCGCCGTAATACGAAGGCGACATTACGTTCAGCCCGATAAAGATCACCACGGGCACGACGCTAAGGATCGCGGCGGACAACCGTCCTTCCGCCGAAACCGCCATCACTTTTCGCCGCATTGTCAGACGTTCGCGGATCACGCGTGACAACACCGACAATACACGCGCCAGATCACCGCCCGTGCCGTGCTGAATGGCTATCGCGGTCGCCAGGTAGTGAACGTCTTCCTGATGCAGGCGGTCGGCAAGCTCGTTGAACGCCTCGACAAGCTCGTCACCGAACGACACCTGATCCACGACAAGGCCGAACTCGGTCCCGATCGGGTCCGGCATCTCGTTCGCAACGGTCGCCAGCGACGTCTGAAGCGGATGACCGACCTTCAGTCCCCGCGCCATCATGTCGAGCGCATCGGGTAGCTGGCGGACCAGTTCGTTGACCCGCTGCGTCCGCTGCAATCGCACCGCAAGGATCGGCACCACCATGCAGAGAAAGAATGCGAAGACCACTGCAAGGAATGGGTGTGTAAGTTGCCCGAAGACCAGCGCCGCGATCAGAAATCCGACGAAACAGGTCGTCAGGAACGCCCCCGAGGACATGGTTACCCCGGCTTGGAGCAACACCCGCGGCAGGTCGCCCACAAGCGGCAATCGACTTGCAAGCGCCTGTTTTTCTTCGGGTTTCAGGATCGCAAGGATCTCTTCTGTCGATGCGCCCTTGGCAATCATCTGCAATCGTCGGGTGCGAGCCTCGTCGCGGCGACCACGCGACGAAAAGAACTGCCGCACGCCTTCGAAAGCCAGAAGCGCGCCGACGACCACGCCGACATAAAGGATCAGCTGCGCGTTGAAATTGGTGACAAGCCAGTCGGGTAACTCCATGATGCGTTACTCCCCGACCATCTGCAGGGGCTTCAGATCGATACCCACCGCCATCAACTGGTCCGCCGCCTGAGGGCGCATACCGGTTGCGATCAACTGGCCCAGGACTTTGCCATTGTCATTCGAGCCCGTGCGTTTGAACGCAAAGATATCCTGCATTGTGATCGTGTCGCCTTCCATGCCCGTGATCTCACTGATCGACATCACCTTGCGGTTGCCGTCGCTCAGGCGATTGAGTTGGATGACGAAATTCAGACCGCTGGCGATCTGACTGCGGATTGCGGACAGGGGCAGATCGATCCCGATCATAGTGACCATCTGTTCGATCCGCGACAGGGAATCGCGCGCGGTGTTCGCGTGCACGGTCGTCATCGACCCGTCATGGCCGGTATTCATCGCCTGCAGCATGTCGAAGGTTTCGGCCCCCCGAACCTCGCCGACGATAATCCGGTCCGGGCGCATTCGAAGCGCGTTCTTCACCAGATCCCGCTGCGTGATGGCGCCGGTGCCCGAGGGGGTCGCGGGCCGGGTTTCCAGGCGAACCACGTGTTCCTGCTGCAACTGCAGTTCCGCCGCATCTTCAATCGTGACGATCCGCTCGCGGGTTTCGATTGCGCGGCTCATAGCGTTCAGAAGCGTCGTCTTGCCCGAACCGGTGCCGCCGGAAATCAGAATGTTCATCCGAGCATTGACCAGAGCGCTCAGGAATTCGCTCGCCTGCGTGGTCAGCGAGCCAAGCTCCACCATCTTCTCCATAAGGATCGGCTTGGTGGAGAATTTCCGAATGGACAGCGATGGGCCATCGATTGCGCAAGGCCGGATGATTGCGTTCACCCGGCTGCCATCGGCCAAGCGAGCGTCGACCCAAGGCTGACTTTCATCGATCCGGCGCCCGATGGAAGATACGATTTTGTCAATGATCCGAAGCAAATGACGTTCGTCCCTGAAGCGGACTGGCGTTTGTTCCAAGATGCCGAACCGCTCGATATACACCCGTTCATGGCCGTTCACGAGAATGTCGTTGACGGACGGGTCTGCCAGAAGCGGCTCCAGTGGACCGAAGCCCAGAACTTCGTCCATCAGTTCATCGACGATCTGCCTGAAGTCCTCTGTCCGCATCGGACGCTTTTCTTCAGCCAGCACCTGCTGAGCGAGGTTGGCCACCTCGCGGCGCAACTCATCCGACTGCACCTTGTCGATCACCGACAGGTTCAGGCGTTCCAGCAGTGCGGTGTGCAAACGGTTCTTGAGCTCAAGACGTTCAGTCAGCTTGGGATCGGGCGCGTTCAGCGCCTTTAGCGCGAGCTGCGCCATCTCATGATCCGTCTCTAACGGCGCAGCCTCCGCTGTTTCGATGGTTGGCTTCTCGCCGGTCTTACCAAACCCTTTGAACATTAACCCGTTCTCCTAATTACAACGCAGCACGTTCGCCCATCGGCAAACGCTTCGCCACGGCCCTGGCCAACACGCCGATGGACTTGGACAGATCGGACCTTGCCGAAACCTCTGACAAGGGCCGCCCGAAATCGACCGCGGAACGCGCGGCCTTCACATCATGGGGCAACCAGTGCTCGAACTTCCTTTCTAGTACCCGCGCCGCTTCCTTGTGATGCGCGGATTGCATCATCGGGCGCTTTTCGTGGTTGATAACGACCTCGATCGCCAGCCGCGGATTGTCGGCCAGATAGAAATCCATAAGGCGCCGCGTCGCGCGGATCGACGGCACTGTGGTATCCGTAACAATCACAATCTCATCCGCGCTGGCAACCACGGGCTCTATCCAGTCCACCAATGCGCGCGGCAGGTCGATCACGACGTATTCATGCGTCTTGCGAAGCGCGTCGATCAATGTCTCGATCTGTTTCGAGTTGATCGCCTCGAGCGGCATGAATTCGGCTGGAGCCGTCAAAACGCTGAGACCCCCTTTCGTCTCGGACAGGGATTGCTCGACCCACATCTGGTCGGGCATCACGTCGCCCGTCGCCAATTGCAACAATCCGTCCTGCGGGTCCACATCGAGGAAATCGCCCACTGCGCCGAACTGCAAATCGAGATCGACAATGGCCACGCTGTTCGACGGATCGCGCCGGAAGCGGCTTTTGCGCACCAGCAGCTGGTCGGCGAGGTTCACGGCAACCGTTGTTGCGCCGATCCCGCCGCGGGCTTGCGCCACGGCGATGACCGCACCTTCCCTGCCTCCGCCAGTGCGGGTGCTCGCCGCCTTCTGGAGCCATTTCTCCATCTGTCGCGCAAGTTCGTCGCCAGTGACAGGGAACGGCAGCACATCATCCACGCCCGCATCGCTCAGGGCACGCGCGCGCGCAAGCGAGATGTCCCGGTCGGCAAGCGCCAGGAAGATCGTGTTCTCCCGCCTCTCGTCATTCAGCGCCTTGATCGCGGTCAGGTCATCCTTGTTGCCCGGGTCTGTCGCGAAGACGACGATATCGTTCTCCGCCGCCATCTGCACCGCAGTCCCGTTCAGGCTTGCCACCGAGCAGTTCTCGGCCTCAAGTCGGATGCGCGGCTTGTCGGCCAGGGCCACGTTGACGGCATTCGACACGCCGCTGTCATCGGAAATCAGCAATACCGATGTTGACTTAGCCATTGGTTTTCCCTCGCACGTCCAAACCCCTCACCCGTTATTCCCTTGCGCCAGATCCTCGGCAGGCATGGACACGGACATATCCGGAAACGGTATATCCGCCTGTCCGTCGCCACCACTATCAGTGATATTCGTCGGCGCTCCGCCGCCCACCATCGCCGCCAGTCCCGGCAGCGGTGTGATGAAATCGAACCGCATCTCTTCGCTATCCTGGATCAGCGCGACATCCGGTTGCGTGACAACGGCAACCTCGACCATCGGCGTGTAAGGGCCGCCGAGAAATCCGAGGTTCTGGTCAAACTCATAGCTCAAGCGAATGTTCCGAGGTGTGGCATTGCTGGGCAGGATCGGGTTGATAATGCACCAGATCTCCGCCGCTGTCGAAGTGGATGCAACGTCGCAGTCAATATCGGCCGCGCTAAGGACACAGGATTGCCGACCCGCGTCCGCGCAAACACCGGCGGCGTCGCGACAAAGCGTGCCATAGCCGACAGCCGCATTCGTGCCCCTTTCATGGAGATCCGGAACACCGCCGCAAACTGGCTCGCGCGTGACGGCAATCCGCGCCGCACGCTGCATCGCCTTTTCGGTCATCACCCAGTTGAAGCCCAGACGGCCAAAGTCGAGAATAGCGAAGAAGACCAGAAGAAAGAGCGTGATGACAATGGCATACTCGATCAGCGAGGCCCCTGCCTCGCTCAAGTAAAACCGTTTGAATACCCCCCGTCTCATAACCCGTAAATCCGAGCTTGATCGGTGATCCAAGATATCATGCGTGTGTTGTCGCGGGCGCCAAAGACTTCGAACACCGTGCTGAAAGGCAAATCGACCTGAACCCGCGCCCGCACCACCGCGACCGGTGTCACCGGTTGAACGTGTCCGGGCGTGGCGACACAGAGCAACCGTGTCGAAATTCCTGTGATATCAACGCTCGTCGGAAACAGGTTTGCCGCCCCTGTACCCATGTTGGCGTCGACTCGCTCCCGCGCAACAGCGTTAGCAATAAGCGATGGTTCCGGCAGTATGAAACCGGTGGGAAGCCCGACGCATATTTCCGGGTCTGTGATCCGCGCCACATTGCGGGTCGCGTCCCGCACACCGCTGACAGCGGCCTGATAGTTCCAATAAATGCGCGCACCTTCCACGATGGCCCCGAAACACACCATCATGATCGGCATCAGGATGGCGAACTCGACAGCCGTTGCACCCCGCTGGTCTCTGCGGAACCGAAGGATATGCCGGAGCGCCCTCATCATCGGTAAAGCTGCACAAACTGGCGGAACGGGCCGATATCCTCGACGTCAATCCGCTCGACGACCTCGACGTTCAGATCAAACTGCGGCGGAAATCCAACCTCATTCTCTGTTGGTCCCAATTGGAACAGCCGGTAAAATTCGATGATCTGGATATCCTCATCGAACCCGACCACGTCGCCACCTGATGCCGGGCAATGAATGCCCCCGGCCAACAGCACCCGGCGATCCGGGCCCGGCGGCAAACTGAAGTTGCGGTTGCACTGCGGCAGGCCGTTGTCGAACGTCCGCTCGTAGATGCCCGTCAAATCCGGGATAATCGGATTGTAGACGTCAACCGGACTGTCAGGCCAGAAATCGTCCCAAGTCGTCCATTCAGTGTCGGGATCCTCGGGGCTGCCCGTGCCGCGACCTCCGTCATTATCAGACAGGAAGCGCGTTGAAGTATACGGCGACACCCCCGCGCCGGTCATGACGCCGCCATTCTGCGCGCGCTCAATCTCCCGCAGATAAAACTGGTACCGTGTCAGGTTCGACTCGGGGAACTCGAAAAAGGAGCCATTGGCGATAGTGGAATCCGAGGCCCCGGGCATGCTGTAGTTCGTCGTTGTGTAAAGGTCACGGCCGGTACCCCAGTCGCCATCGCCGAACCGACCGTCAACGCATCCGCCGCCGCCGTGGCAATCATCCAGCGGAAATTCCATCGTGTCGGGCGAGTCCTGACTAGGTGCACAAATCTCGCCGGAATTCAGTGGAACCCGGCCACGAACCGAATGCGGCCCGGGCGCATAGATCGCATTATTGAAAAACTGGACCATCGACTGGTCGAACATGTCGAGCGACATGTTGAATGCCGCACTTTCTTGCGCCGGGCGCTGTCCCGGCTCGGTGTCGGATCGCAAAGGTTGAAAACAAGCTGAAATGCGGGCCTGTGCAGTGATTAGGCAAGCCTGGCGCCCGGCCTCATCTGTCACACCAGCGCATGGCCCTGTCGGGTCGAGATCCACATCGACAAACCCGAATTCACCGGGCAGCCAACGATCACCCTGACCGGCAGTGCGCATATTGACGGCCTGCCCCGGCAGAAGCTGCACCGTTCCGCCGACACCGTTGCTCGGCAGGCACAACAACAACGGGGCGATGTCGCATGTCCAAATGGCGCTGCCGGCAATGGCGACCGCACCCACGGCTTCGTTCGGCAGATCGCTCGCACTGAAGACACCGGCAAAGATCCAGGCCACATCCACGGTTGCAAGACGGATACCGACATACCGCGCACGGGCAGGATCGGGCGGCCCGCCAAGATCGGACGGAGGTAAGCTATACTTGTAACTGGCCGAGGCCGGGTTCCTGAGTTCCGCCGGATCGAACGAAGCTGGCGTATCCGTCGCTGGCAGGTCCTCGTAAAACACGATCTGGTCAAGCGCGATGGTGAAGTTCTGGCCACCGGTGCCTTCCTTCAGCCGTTCATTCGCAGCCAGGATAACGGAATTTGCCGCCGCGGTGGCATTAATAATCGCGTTTGGTGTCCCGTTGAGTTCCCCGGCTGCCGCCAGCACGACGTTGTCCACAAAA
>CAJHYE010000533.1_pt1 | contig 11388 bp, 11 predicted proteins | sample 9198651 | NCBI WGS metagenome assembly CAJHYE01 (sample SAMEA7708366, study PRJEB35096) | sediment metagenome | biome: marine neritic benthic zone biome [ENVO:01000025]; feature: sediment [ENVO:00002007]; material: shallow marine sediment [ENVO:03000034] sea grass bed [ENVO_01000059] ...
ATGTCATCTTGGATGCCTTCGGGCCAGACCGCGTGATGTTCGGGTCCGACTGGCCGGTCTGCCAGCTCGCCGGAGACTATGCGCAGGTCGTCGAAGCCGCCGAGGCGCTCACAGACGGGTTGACCCCGGAGGAAAAGGCGCAGGTGTTCGGCGGCAATGCGGCGCGGATTTATCAGCTCGACGTCTGATCCTCAGATCGCGAGGCTGCCTATCGTGGTCCGTTCGGACACCGCAACGCTTGCAATGATGCGCGCAAGGCTTGCCACTTCTGGGCGGATGGTCAGCCAATCGGGTTTGATATCCAGTGCGTCGGGGAATGCGGCCGTCAGGGTCTTCAAGATGCTTTCAATCTGATCGGCTTGGGCCGGGTGCCCCGTCTTGAGCGCACTTATGTCGAAGCCACCTCGGCACATCAGATCCTGAACAAGGTCTGCCATCATGCGATCGCTCGCCGTCATCTCGTAGCCGCGATGGCCAGCCAGCCCGTCCGTCGTGATCCGGTCGACATAGGCCGCCGTAGCGACAGCGTTCTGAACGTATCCGCCCGGCAATTCGGAAATGGCCGAGGCCCCGAAGCCGATCAGGGTCTGGCAGGGATCGTCTGTGTAGCCCTGGAAGTTTCGACGCAGATGGCCGCGGCGAGCGGCATGGGTCAGGCTGTCACTGGCTTCAGCAAAATGGTCGATACCGATCGGGACCAGACCCTGCGCCGTCAACTTTTCACGCGCAACGGTTGCCAGATGAAAGCGGGCTCGGGCATCTGGGAGTTCATCCTCGGGGATCAGAATCTGGCGTTTCGACATCTGCGGCACATGGGCGTAGCCGTAGAGCGCCAACCGGTCCGGTGCGAGGCTGAGCATGTGATCCAGTGTTGTCATCAGGCTGGATTCTGTCTGCTTCGGCAAGCCATAGACCAGATCGAAATTCACGCTGGCAACGTCAAGATCGCGCAACCGGTTGACCACTCTCTGGGTCTGCTCAAAGCTTTGCAGACGCCCGATCGTCTCTTGCACTTCGGGTGTGAAATCCTGAACCCCGATGCTTGCGCGACCGAGCCGCCAATCGGCCAGCGTTTCGAGGATGGCGTCCGTTGCTTCCGTCGGGTCGATCTCGACCGAGAATTCAAACTCGGGTGCTGCTTCGAAACTGCTGAAAACGGAATCGCAAAGCCGGTTCATCAATTCGGTGCTCAGGAGCGTCGGCGTGCCACCGCCGAAATGCAGCCGTGCCATCTTGAGGCCTTCGGGAAGCCGCTGACGCACCGCCTGTATCTCGGCGATCAGCGTTTCAATGTAGCCCCGCACCGGCTTCAGCGTTTTGGTGCCCTGTGTCCGGCAGGCGCAGAAGTAGCAGAGCCTGCGACAGAAGGGGATATGCAGGTATATCGAGACCGGCATGTCGTCGCGCACCCTGTCAAGCCACGCGCCTTGCTGTCTCCGACCTTTGTCCAATTCGAAGCGGTTGGCGGGCGGGTAGCTGGTGAAACGCGGCACTTTGGCCCGAAACAATCCATATTTTTCAAGGATGGCTTCATTTTCCATGAGGTTGGTGTAACCTCCTTCAGAATTGCCCACCTTGACGCAGATCAAGAGTATGAATGTACACCTGAAAGAACGTGTGAAATGCAGTGAGTGCCCGATCCGACATCGCGCGGTTTGTGCGCGTTGCGATGACGACGAATTGGACACGCTGGAGAAGATTAAGACCTACCGCAGCTACAAGGCGGGGGAGACGATCCTGTGGCGCGGTGACGAGTTACGCTTCGTCTCATCGGTCGTTTCCGGGATCGCGACTTTGTCGAAGTCGCTGGATGACGGACGGATGCAGATGGTGGGCCTTTTGCTGCCTTCGGATTTCATCGGCAGGCCGGGGCGCGAAACGCTCGATTTCGACGTGACGGCAGCGTCCGACGTGACGCTTTGCAGTTTCGAACGGAAACCGTTCGAACGGCTTTTGGTCAACACGCCGCATATCTCGCAACGCCTCGTGGAAATGGCGATGGATGAGTTGGACGCCGCCCGCGACTGGATGGTCCTTCTGGGCCGCAAGACCGCGCGGGAGAAGCTGGCAAGCTTCATCCAGTTGCTGGTACAGCGCAGCCATATCGAAGGCTCCGACATCCCCAATCTCATGCTTCCGCTCACGCGGGAAGAGATCGCGAGCTATCTGGGCCTGACACTGGAAACGGTGAGCCGCCAGTTTACCCAGTTCCGGAAGGACGGTATCCTGGAGTTCAAGGATCGCCGTCATTTCGTGGTAACAGACCACGCAGCCCTTCTGGAGGCGACCGGCGACGATGCCGATGGCGGCGTCATTATCTGACGCTCGACCCGACTTGATGCAGATCAAGGTGAGGGGCCTGCCCGCACACTAAACCGACTCTCGAAACTGCGCTTTTGCGCTCGGATTCGGGGACTTGGTTATGGGCAATTACGTTAAACTCATCCTGCTTGGCATGATTGCGATCGTCGCGGCGATTGCGGTCAACTGGGGCAGGGACCTCGCCTATCAGGTGCATGCTGCTCTGATCATGTTGATCGCGGCAGGCATGTTCATCTGGGTTCTGCGCAACACGGATGAGGCTCCACCGCTGGAGCCCGACCCGATATCCGGCTATGACGATGGGGTTGTACGGGCAGGCGTAATCGCCACAGCCTTCTGGGGTGTCGCCGGGTTTCTCGTCGGCGTCTTCATCGCCTTCCAACTGGCTTTCCCCGTTCTCAACTTCGACTGGGGTCAGCCCTTTACCAATTTCGGACGTCTGCGTCCGCTCCACACCAGCGCGGTGATTTTCGCGTTCGGGGGCAACGCCCTGATCGCCACCTCGTTCTACGTGGTGCAAAGAACCAGCGGCGTGCGGCTCTTTGGCGGCAAACTCGCTTGGTTCGTCTTTTGGGGTTACCAGCTCTTCATCGTGCTTGCCGCGACCGGGTATCTGTTGGGGGCTACGCAATCCAAGGAATACGCCGAACCCGAATGGTACGTCGATCTTTGGCTGACTATCGTCTGGGTCGCCTACCTGCTGGTCTTTCTCGGGACCATTTTCACCCGAAAAGAAAAGCACATCTACGTCGCCAACTGGTTCTATCTGAGCTTCATCGTCACCGTGGCGATGCTGCATATCGTCAATAACCTGTCCATCCCGGTCAGCTTCTGGGGTTCCCGCTCCGTCCAGGTTTTCGGGGGCGTGCAGGATGCGATGACGCAATGGTGGTACGGCCACAACGCCGTGGGCTTCTTCCTGACGGCGGGCTTCCTTGGAATGATGTACTACTTCGTGCCAAAGCAGGCCGGTCGCCCGGTCTATAGTTACCGATTGTCGATCATCCACTTCTGGGCGCTGATCTTCCTGTATATCTGGGCCGGCCCGCACCACTTGCATTACACCGCGCTGCCGGATTGGGCCTCGACCCTTGGCATGGTGTTCTCGATCGTCCTCTGGATGCCGTCTTGGGGGGGCATGATCAATGGTCTGATGACGCTCAATGGCGCTTGGGACAAGCTGAGGACCGACCCGATCATCCGGATGTTCGTCATCAGTCTGGCCTTCTACGGCATGTCCACCTTTGAAGGGCCGATGATGTCGATCCGCGCTGTGAACTCGCTCAGCCACTACACTGACTGGACGATTGGTCACGTGCACTCCGGAGCACTCGGCTGGAACGGCATGATCGTCTTCGCCTGCCTCTACTTCCTCACCCCCAAACTTTGGGGCCGGGCGAAGATGTACTCGATGCCCGCGATCAACACCCACTTCTGGCTCGCGACCATCGGTATCGTGCTCTACGCGTCCTCGATGTGGGTCACCGGCATCATGGAAGGCCTGATGTGGCGCGAAGTCGACGACCAAGGGTTCCTGGTGAATTCCTTCGCCGACACCGTGAGTGCGAAGTTCCCGATGTACGTGGTGCGTGGTTTGGGCGGGGTCCTCTACCTCGCCGGGGCGTTCATCATGTGCTGGAACATGTTCATGACCATCAGAGGCGCCAAGCCATACCAGCAGCCCGTCGCTGAAATCACCACTGCAGTAGGGAGCTAAATCAATGGCACTCATGGAAAAACACGCCATTTTGGAGAGGAGCCCGACGCTTCTCCTCGTTGCCTCCCTTCTGGTGGTGACGGTGGGCGGGATCGTCGAGATCGCCCCCTTGTTCTGGCTGGAAAACACGATCGAGGAAGTGGACGGAGTGCGCCCTTACAGCCCACTCGAACTGTCGGGCCGCGAGATCTACATCCGCGAGGGCTGCTATGTCTGTCACAGCCAGATGATCCGGCCCATGCGAGACGAGGTCGAACGCTACGGTCACTACTCGCTGGCGGCAGAAAGCATGTATGACCACCCGTTCCAGTGGGGATCGAAACGGACAGGGCCGGATTTGGCCCGCGTTGGCGGCAGATACTCGAACGACTGGCATGTCGATCACTTCATCGAACCGCAAAGCGTGGTGCCTGAAAGCGTGATGCCCAAGTACGAGTTCCTGCTGAACGCGAATCTCGATGGCCAGTATGTCGGTGATCTGATGAGCACCCACCGCTTCGTGGGCGTGCCTTATACCGATCAGCAAATCGAGATGGCCCGCGCCGACTTCCGGGCGCAAGCCGATCCCGACGGCGATTACGGCGATGTCGAGGAACGCTATCCGGGCGCGCCGGTTGGTAATTTCGACGGGCAACCGCAACTGACCGAGATGGATGCCCTGATCGCTTATATGCAAGTCCTTGGCACGATGGTCGATTTCTCGACCTTCACGCCTGAGCCGAGCCGATAGGAGGGCTGACAATGGATACATATTCCCTTCTGCGCGAGATCGCCGACAGCTGGGTATTGCTGTTGATGTTCGCCTTCTTCATCGGTGCCGCAATTTTCGCCTTCTGGCCAAGCCTGTCAGCCAACCGGCGCGACGCGGCGGACATCCCGTTCCGCCACGACCGGCCCGACCAAGATACGATTGCCGAGGAGAGTGGCGATGAGTGACGAAAAGCGCTTTGACGAAGAGACCGGCCAATACACAACCGGACACACCTATGACGGGCTTGAAGAACTGAACACGCCTTTGCCGCGCTGGTGGCTCTGGACCTTCTACGCCACGATCATCTGGGGCATCGGCTATACGATTGCCTATCCCGCATGGCCAATGATCTCGGGTGCCACGACAGGGTTGCTGGGCTATTCTACCCGCGCCAACGTTGCCGCCGATATTGTCGAACACGAAGCAAAGAACGCCGCATTGGTCGAAGACCTGGTCGGTGCAGAACTTGCGGCTGTCGATCCGGCCTCCGACCTGCATCGTTACGCAGTTGCGCGCGGCGGCGCTGTTTTCCGCGCCCAATGCTCGCAATGCCACGGCTCGGGTGCTGCGGGGGCGGTGGGGTATCCGAACCTCCTCGACAACGCATGGCTCTGGGGCGGCACGGTGGATGAGATTGCCTATTCCGTGCGTCACGGCATTCGCAATGAGACCGATCCGGATGCCCGTTATTCCGAGATGCCGCCATTTGGCGACATCCTGGAACCAAATGAAATCAGTATGTTGGTAGCGCATGTTCAAGCTCTTCCCGCAGGCGCGGGCGACGATGCCGCAGTGCTTTACGAAGAGAATTGCGCCGCCTGCCACGGGGAGAACGGCGAAGGTTTGCCGGAACTCGGTGCGCCCAACATCTCGGATGCCATCTGGCTCTATGGTGGGGATGAAGCCGCATTGACGGAAACCATCACCCAAGCGCGCTTTGGTGTCATGCCCGCCTGGGGCCAGCGCTTGAGCGATGCTGATGTGCGCGCCGTCTCCCTTTATGTTCATGCGCTTGGGGGAGGAGAATAGCGCGCGGACATTTGGGCCTGGGCGACGAAGTTTGATCTTGGTCAAGGTTTTCCAGCGTCGCCCAGCCTAAACCCGGACAAACATTTGATTTAGGGTAACATGTCCGACACATCGCAACCTCTCTACGCCGCCCGCGAACCCGTCTTTCCAAGGCGGGTTTCGGGCCGTTTCCGGACGCTGAAATGGTGGATCATGGGCGTCACGCTCGCGGTCTACTATCTTACACCATGGCTGCGCTGGGACCGGGGACCAAACCTGCCGGATCAGGCGGTGCTGGTCGATCTGGCAGGACGGCGCTTCTACTTTTTCTGGATCGAGATCTGGCCGCACGAATTTTATTTCGTGGCCGGTCTTCTTATCATGGCAGGGCTCGGCCTCTTCCTGTTTACATCTGCGCTCGGTCGCGTCTGGTGCGGCTATACCTGCCCGCAAACGGTCTGGACCGATCTTTTCGTGCTGGTGGAGCGCTGGATTGAAGGGGATCGCAATGCCCGCATCCGCCTGCACAACGCAGCTTGGGACGCAAAGAAAGCCCGATTGCGGGTGACCAAATGGGCCGCGTGGCTCTTGATCGGCCTCGCCACCGGCGGGGCCTGGGTTTTCTACTTCGCTGATGCACCCACGCTTTTGCGCGATCTGGTGACGCTCAGCGCGCATCCTGTCGCCTATTCGACGATTGCTGTTCTCGCCGCCACGACCTTCATCTTCGGCGGCTTCATGCGGGAACAGGTCTGCATCTACATGTGCCCCTGGCCACGCATCCAGGGCGCCATGATGGATCCCGAAACACTGACGGTCGGCTATCGCGACTGGCGCGGCGAACCGCGCGCCAAGGGCAAGCGCCGCCGCGAGATGTCGGCGGAGGCAGAACGGATTGCGGCTGAGCAGGCGGAGCTCGGACGCGGCCAGGCGGCCTATCGTTCGACGCCTTATCCCGGTGGCACGGACGGTTTCGAACTGCCAACCGAAGAAACTCTGGTGGAGGCAGCCGGTCCCGGCGACTGCATCGATTGCATGGCGTGCGTCAATGTCTGCCCGATGGGCATCGACATTCGGCACGGCCAGCAGATGGAGTGCATCACCTGCGCACTTTGCATCGATGCTTGCGACGACGTCATGGAAAAAATCGGCAAGCCGCGCGGCCTGATCGACTATCTGGCGCTGTCGGACGAAGGCCGCGAACGGGCCGGGGCCACACCGCGCCCGATCTGGCAGCATGTGCTGCGCACCCGCACCATGATCTATACCGCCCTTTGGTCGCTGATCGGTCTGGCTCTTGTCTATGCGCTGTTCATCCGGGCCGACATTGAATTGACCGTGGCACCTGTGCGCAATCCGACCTTCGTGACCCTGGCGGACGGCTCGATCCGCAACACCTATGACATCCGGCTTCGCAACAAGCATGGAGAGGATCGTCCGTTCCGCTTGTCGGTCCACGGCCATCCTGCCTTGCGGATCGAACTCGAAGGCACGGTATTCCAGGCTGTGGATGTCAATGCCAACGAGTCGAAGTTGCAGCGCGTCTATGTGGTCGCGCCTCCGGGTGCGGACCCGGCCAGCGCCGATATCACCTCGCTTCGGTTTTGGGTCGAGGACCTGACGAATGGTGAGCGGGCGTCGAAGGACAGCACTTTTAACGGAACCGGAGGTTAGACGATGACCGAGATCAAAGGATGGCATGTGTTCACGGGTTTCGTCTTTGCCTTCAGCATCATCATCGGGGTGAACCTGACGCTCGCATTCAATGCGGTGAAGACCTTTCCGGGGCTGGAAGTGAAGAACTCCTATGTCGCCTCCCAGGCGTTCGAGGCCGACCGGACTGCGCAGACCGCACTTGGCTGGGAAGTGTCGGCGGTGGTCGAAAACGGCGTTCTGGCGCTGGAGATCCTCGATGACGGCCAACCTATCGCGCCCGAAATCGTGCAGGCGACCTTCGGACGGGCCACCACGGTTGCCGCCGATCAAACGCCCGATTTTACCTTTGACGGCAATCGGTTGGTCGCCCCGGTCGAGGCCGGACCCGGCAACTGGAACCTGCGCCTCACAGCCTTGGCCGCCGATGGCACCGAATTCCGTCAACGCATCATCGTCAAGGCGGGCCCATGACCACGGCCTGTGCTGCCTGCAACACCGCCCCCGCCGCGCGCGCCGTGGCGGAGACCGCTGAACCGAACCTCATGCTTTCGGTGCCCGGCATGTCCTGTGCGGCTTGCATCGGCAAGATCGAACGTGGATTGGCCGCTGTCCCCGGCATTTCCGGTGCCCGTGTGAACCTGACGCTGAAGCGCGTGGCGGTTCGCACCGATTTGCCCGCCGCGGACGTGGCCAATCACCTCGCAAAGCTTGGCTATCAGGCCTATCCACTCGACGCGGGCGTTCTGGGGCGCGACAGCGATCCGGCGAGCCGCGACCTGGCACTCCGTCTTGGTGTCGCGGGCTTCGCGATGATGAACGTCATGCTCCTCTCGGTCGCGGTCTGGTCCGGTGCGGCGGATGCGACGCGCGACCTGTTCCACCTGATCTCCGCTGCCATCGCCGTGCCCGTCGTCGGCTTCTCCGGCCAGCCGTTCTTCCGCAGCGCGTGGTCGGCGCTGCGCGTCCGACAACTCAACATGGATGTGCCCATATCCCTCGCAATCCTGCTCGCGACCGGCATGTCGGTCTACGAAAGCCTGAATGGCGGCCACCACGCGTATTTCGACGCCGGGTTGTCGCTGACCTTCTTCCTGCTGATCGGACGCTTCCTCGATCACCGCACCCGCGCCTCCGCTAGGTCTGCCGCGCGCGAACTGGCAGCGCTTGAAACCCGGACCGCCGAACGGATCGACGGTCAGGGGCGCGCGATCACCGTGCCGCTGTCGGACCTTGCCGTGGGTGACTTGATCCTCGTGCCGACAGGAGCCCGCACACCGGTAGATGGGACGCTGGAGACCGGAGAGGCGCTGACCGACCGGTCTTTCCTCACCGGCGAAAGCGATCCGGCGCATGCGATCATGGGCGAGCGGCTCAGTTCGGGGGAGATCAACCTCGGCGCGCCTTTTCGCCTGCGCGCATCCACCGTGGGCGAAGACACCACGCTCCGCCGCATGGCGAAGCTGGTCGAAGGGGCAGAGAATGCACGGAGCCGCTACACTGGCCTCGCCGACCGAGCCGCACGCATTTATGCGCCCGCCGTGCATCTACTGGCGCTGGCCGCCTTCCTTGCCTGGGTCCTGATTTCTGGCGATGTCCGCTTCGCGTTGAATGTCGCCATCGCGGTTCTCATCATCACTTGCCCTTGCGCGCTGGGTCTGGCGGTTCCTGCTGTTTCAACCGCCGCCATCGGCAAGCTCTACGAGCTTGGGTTTCTGGTGAAATCCGGCACGGCACTGGAGCGGTTGGCCGAGGTTGATGGCGTGATGTTCGACAAGACCGGCACGTTGACGATGCCGGGATTCGCGCGGCTGGCAGAAGGTCTGGATGACGAACAGAAATCCGTTGCATTGGCGCTCGCACAAAACTCGACCCACCCTGTATCCCGCGCGGTGCAGGCGGCACTCGGTGACATGGCTCCTGCGCCGGTGGCCGACATCCGCGAAGTTGCGGGGGCTGGCATCCACGGCCATCTGGACGGCAGGGAGGTTTTCCTCGGACGATCGCAGGCCGGTCTGGTGCTTAGGATCGACGATCAGGAAACGCCCATTTCGCAGGACGAAACGCTGCGCCCGGGCGCATCCGAAGCGGTCCTTGCGCTGGGTGACATGTCGCTGTCCGTTGGCCTCATTTCCGGCGATGCCGCCGGTCGCGTGGCCAAAATCGCGGGCACATTGGGCATCGACGACGTCGCAGCCGCGGTCACGCCCGAATTGAAACACCGGCAGATCGAAAGCCGCCACACGAATGGTCAGCGCCTTGCGATGATCGGCGACGGGCTGAACGACACCGCGGCCCTCGCCGCCGCCCATGCCTCCGTCGCACCTTCGACGGCCATGGATGCCTCCCGCAATGAAGCCGACGTGGTGCTTTTGCGCGATGGATTGCAGGACCTGCCACGCCTCTTTGCCATTGCACGTCGCGCCACTTGGCTGTCACAGCAGAACTTCGCCATCGCGACCGTCTATAACCTTGTCGCCGTGCCCATCGCCCTTCTTGGCTTCGCAACCCCGCTGATTGCTGCCCTTGCGATGTCAACCTCGTCCATTACAGTTCTTCTGAACGCGTTACGTGTGAGGTCCGTTCGATGAATGTCCTTGCCTTTCTCATCCCGGTATCCCTCATTCTCGGCGGTGTCGGTCTGGCCGCGTTCATCTGGACGATCCGGACCGGCCAATATGGCGACCCCGAGGGTGATGCTGCGCGCATTCTGATGGACGACACGCCCCCGGAAGAAGACTGACGCGCCGTCTCGCTTGCGGCGTGTTTCCAGTTGACGCCTGCAGCAATCACGGCAAAACGCTTTTCGGCGTGTCTTGAGGAGTGCGTTGTGATCGACAGTCTGGAAAGCGACCAACCGCATCGCCGGTTCAACCCGCTAAAGCGTGAATGGGTTCTGGTCTCTCCGCATCGGAACGAGCGCCCCTGGCAAGGTCGGTCAGAGGACGCCGCACGCGATGTGAAGCCCGCACATGACCCGTCTTGTTACCTTTGTGCCGGAAACACCCGCGTGAACGGGGAGGTCAATCCGCAATACGCCGGTCCGTTCGTGTTCCCGAACGACTTTCCGGCCCTGTTGAATGATACACCGGACGGCGCAGGCGCGGCGCATCACCTTCTGCGATCCGAGGCCGTGCGGGGCACGTCGCGGGTCATCTGCTTTTCCGAACGCCACGACCTGACGCTGCCGGAATTGCCAGTGTCGGCGATCCGCGCGGTGATCGACTTGTGGGCCGATCAACTCAGCGAGCTTGGTCAGACCTACGAATGGGTGCAGGTGTTCGAAAACAAGGGAACACTTATGGGGTGCTCGAACCCTCATCCGCACGGGCAAATTTGGGCTTCGAATTTCCTGCCGAATGAAATCGCGACCGAGGATGCATCGCAACGCGACCATTTGGCCGGTACCGGTACACCGCTCCTCCTCGATTATGCGGTCCTTGAAGCCGTAAGAGGCACCCGCACGGTGGTGGAGAACGATCACTGGATCGCCGTAGTGCCGTTCTGGGCCGTCTGGCCCTATGAGACACTGCTTCTTCCGAAACGCCATGTGCTGCGGTTCACCGATCTGGGGCATGCGGAACGCGACGCTCTTGCCGATGTCCTGAAGCGCCTCTGTACCCGCTATGACAATCTCTTTCAGACCGAGTTTCCCTATTCGATGGGATGGCACGCCGCACCATACAGCGATGCGTCTGCCGATCACTGGCAACTTCATGCGCATTTCTACCCGCCGCTTCTGCGGTCGGCGACAGTGCGAAAGTTCATGGTGGGCTACGAGATGCTGGCCGAGGCGCAACGCGACCTGACGGCGGAAACCGCCGCCGAGCAGTTGCGCGCGACGAGCGATATTCATTTCAAATCCGCGAACGGGGCCTGATATGCGCAACGCGCCCCTCGAAGCCAAAGCCGCCGCGCTGTTCGAAACCTCTTTCGG
>CAJHYE010000432.1_pt1 | contig 11378 bp, 9 predicted proteins | sample 9198651 | NCBI WGS metagenome assembly CAJHYE01 (sample SAMEA7708366, study PRJEB35096) | sediment metagenome | biome: marine neritic benthic zone biome [ENVO:01000025]; feature: sediment [ENVO:00002007]; material: shallow marine sediment [ENVO:03000034] sea grass bed [ENVO_01000059] ...
GCCGACGAAAACGGTGATGACGCCGAGGGCGAACATGCAGGCGGCGAGGAAGGCGCGCCAGCGCACCGCGGGCGAAACCTCCGCCTCGGCCGCGATCTGGTTCATGCCCACTCCGGCAAGGTAGCTGAGGTAAAACGGCACAATGGGCAGTATGCATGGAGACAAAAAAGACAGCAGACCCGCTAAAAATGCGCCGAAGTAAGTGACATCGAACACCGGAAAGCGACCTTCCTGATTGAAATATTCAGATATTAGATTATGTTTGGCGCGTGGAAACGTCAATCTAGGTGACCGCAGTGATCATGTTGCGCATCGTCGCATTTTCGATTTGGACCTGCCTGGCCTTTGCTGCGCAAGCAGAGGCCTATGTCCTCTTGGACCCCACAGGCTAATGTCATGACAATGGAAGAAACACAGACTGAAAAGCCATCACGCCTGCCCGTGTTCGACACGAACGTGTCCGCCGAAGAAATGGAAAAGATGGTCGAAAACGCACAAGCTGCATCGAATTTCCTTAAGGCCATCAGTCATGAAGGCCGTTTGATGATCCTCTGCCACCTGGCAAGCGGCGAGAAATCAGTGACGGAACTTGAAGACCTGCTTTCCGCACGCCAGGCTGCCGTTTCGCAGCAACTAACCCGTTTGCGCTTGGAGGGACTGGTCACCCCGCGCCGCGACGGCAAGGCCATTTACTACAGCTTGACAGATGACCGACCTAGGCAAATCATGGAAGTGGTCTACGATTTGTTCTGCAGGTCAGACGACTGACCGTGGGCTGCCCGCCCCGCGGTCTTTGGGAGGACTGCGATGCTTGAGCTATTGGGCGAGGCGAATGCCGCAGCGCTGATTGGATTGATCGGTGGGATTGCACTTGGCCTTGCAGCGCGCGTCGGCAGATTTTGCACACTCGGCGCGATCGAGGACATTCTTTATTCTTCCGACGACCGGCGAATGCGGATGTGGGGCTTGGCCATCGGCATCGCCATAATCGGCACTCAGTTTTCTATGGCGCAGGGTGTTTTTGGAGGGGCTGAGACAGCCTATCTCGACCGAGCATGGAATCCATTTGCCACCGTGATCGGTGGGTTGATTTTCGGATATGGCATGTCGCTGTCCGGCAATTGCGGCTACGGCGCGCTGGCGCGACTTGGCGGTGGCGATCTTAGGTCATTCGTCATTGTTTTGGTCATGGGGCTCTCGGCCTATGTCGTCATGTCCGGCCCACTTGCTCAGACTCGGATCTGGCTCTTTCCAGTACAAACCGATGCCGTCGGTCCACAGGGCTTCGGGCAACTCGGAGCTACCTTTGGTGTATCACCTGCGATCACCGGGCTGGTCATTGGTAGCGCAATGATTGCGCTCGCGCTATCCAGCCGCGCAATGCGCGGGTCGCCCGGTCATATCTTTTGGGGAACTACGGTTGGCCTGGCCATCATCTCTGGTTGGCTCGGCACGGCCTGGATTGCAGCGACCGGGTTCGGCAACGAACCGACTGAAACCCACACCTTTGCTGCTCCTATCGGCGACACTATCTTCTATGCCATGACGGCTTCTGGAAACACTCTGTCATTCAGTGTTGGCTCGGTTCTTGGCGTGGTTATCGGTGCGGCGCTTGGCTCATACTCCAAGGGCCACTTCCGGTGGGAAGCTTGTGAAGACCCCCGCGAACTACGCCGCCAAATCGGAGGGGCCGCACTAATGGGCGCTGGCGCGATCTTGGCGGTTGGGTGCAGCATCGGTCAGGGCGTGTCTGCCTTTTCCGTGCTTGCCTACAGTGCACCTGTGACCTTCGTCGCCATCTTTTTGGGTGCCGCTTTTGGCCTTCGGCAGTTGATCTCGGGATTTGCGCCAGCAGAGTGAATTAGCATCTAAGTCTTTGCTTTTTCTGCCATAGACGGTGCCTTTCAAGATTGTACATAACAACAGAGCAGAGTTAACCTCAGAATGCGATTCTGAAGTGGCAGCACCTAGCTTCACCGAATCCTAAGTTCCCATCCAGCCAAACAGAGGTTTGAACGCCTAAAACGTCTCCGGGCCGGAACTGCGCTTGTGGCACACATCTGCTTTCGGCACCCCGGCTATCCGCCCAAATTGTCTCGCAAGTCCTTTCCGATTAGTCATGATCGGACCAAGCGCCGTTGCTCATCTCGCGACCAGTGTAGCGGCACAATTTTCGGGGCTAAGATGCTTGCCATCTGCCAGCGAGAACGGCGCCAGCTTGCCTGTGAAGGCGCTGGTGGACCAGTTCTACAAAGAAGTGTAAAAACCGGGTGGCGGTCGGTGGGATACGTGGAGTCTGATCCAACGATTGTGGGCGCTGAATCAACAAGCGGCAAGAGCAACCTTGTCCCAGGCAGTTCCTAAGGCTCTGGGTTTTGCCAAGTTTCACTTGATGCGATCGTAAGAAAGAAACCAAAATGACCAATAAGTACAAGATCCTGTTTCTGGGCGCATCTTATGGCTCCTTACTCGCAATTCGAATGGTAATGGCAGGCCATGATGCGACGATGGTGTGCCTTCCCGACGAGGTCGCGGCATTCAACGAAAATGGCGCAACTGTCAGGTTCCCAGTTCGCGGCCGAGACGGATTGGTTGAGGTTAATTCAAAGAACTCTGCGGGAACACTGAATGCGATCTCGCCTCGGGATGCTGACCCTACGGATTACGACTTGATCTGTCTTGCCATGCAGGAACCACAATACCGTTTTGACGACATCAAGTCTCTTCTTCGGCGCATTGGCGAAGCGGGCAAACCGTGTATGTCGATCATGAACATGCCGCCACTCGCCTTTCTGAAGCGAATTGACACGATCGATCACGCCGCCATCGAGAAATGTTACGCAGACCCGCGTGTATGGGATGCAATCACGCCCGAAAAAATAACCTTATGCAGCCCCGATCCTCAGGCTTTTCGCCCACCGGAGGATCCCGTCAATGTTCTTCAGGTGACGTTGCCAACGAATTTCAAAGCGGCACGGTTCGCTTTTGATGAGGACACTGCAATATTGCGAAACCTCCAGGCCGACATCGAAGGGTTCACGTTACAGTATGGCGACGAAGAAATTGTCTTGCCGGTCAAATTGAAAGTTCACGACAGTATTTTCGTGCCACTTGCGAAATGGGCTATGCTTTTGACGGGTAACTATCGGTGCATCACGGACGGACCCGCGCATTCTATCCGAGACGCCGTTCATTCTGACATCGAAAAGTCACGCAGCATCTATGAATGGGTCGTGAACTTGTGTGTGGAGCTTGGCGCCGACGCTCAAGACATGGTTCCCTTCGACAAATACGCAAATGCCGCAACCGGACTTTTGAAACCGTCATCCGCGGCGCGCGCGATTTATGCCGGAGCCCCCTATATTGAACGCGTGGACTGCCTCGTACACACGATCGCAGGCCAGATGGGTTTGAAGTCAGATGCCGTTGCAATGTCGGTTGAATTGGTGGACAGCCGCCTCAAGGAAAACCGCGCAGCCGCCAAATCGTAGCGGCGCCATATTTACCTCAACACCCAACCTTCCGGCCGAGAGGGGGTCCGCGACCCAAACATGCTCATCGGGCATAAATGACTCCCGCACAACGCCATGGCCATCCGAACTAGGAGTGCAGTGAGTGCTGAGAGCGATTGCCCGAGATGACAGACAAGAGAAATCCGCTGAGCAAGATTTGTGAGCTTACTATAATCATCGTTGCTGCTGCCAGCATGCGACGTATCTCGTTAAGCTGACCGCTATTCATGCTGATCCAGCCGCTGGTGATAATCTCGGCCCATGTGAAACCGACCTATCGAGCGCTCAGGAAGAAGCGGACGATTTGATCGGTTGCCACAATGTCTTTGCTTACACGACCAACAATTCGCTCAGGCAGAACGCTTTTTTCCGACGGCCAAGTATGCCCGCCACCTATCACTTTAAAGTTGGCCATGGGTGCTTTTGAGCATCGCCAGGCTCGGTGTTCGACAACTGTGCCATCATTGGCCTTGTCTATGCGTTGCTGCCCAGCAATCCCACCGCACCCGTTGCGACGACCGAAAACTGCGAGAGTTTGGTCGGCTGATTCCACAAGGTCGCGTGGTTTCCCAAGAACCATGACCCTACCACCTTCAAACGGTACCAGCGGGTCCGCCGTACCGTTTATGAGCAACATGCCGCTCGGTCTTGCTCTTCTGCAATCTGCGGTCAATTGCTTCGGCAGGTTCATGGCTACCGGTGCGATTGCGCGAACTCTGTTTGACCGGCATGCAAGCATGAAAGAGGCGTGCCCTCCTCTTGATATTCCAGTCGCAAACACACGCGATTTATCAATGGGGTACTTCCTCGCCATTTGGTCAATCACATGTTCCAAGAACCCAAGATCATCGCGACGGCGAGACAGGTTTTCAGATATCCGACCTCCGCCCGTATCCCATATTTTTTCAATGGCATTTGGATACACGACATAGAAACCGTACTCGTCCGCCCACTGATCAAACCTTCGAAAGGTACTACGGGAGATCTGTCTAGCTGTCCCTCCACCACCGTGCAGCACAATGATCAATGGACGAGGCCCGGAGAGCTGGCCAGCGTCTTTCGGCGCATAAGACAGGTACATCCTGCGCTCGCCATCGTATTGCAGACGTACCGGCTTAAGTCGATTTTCCTGAGCGATGGCCAGGTTTGGTAGTATCAACAAGAAAAGAAGCAGAAACTTCATCGTCATCAAACATTGCACCCTGATAAGTACACCCGAACGAGGCCGCTCCGGCCTTACTGAAATCTACCTTGGGGGAAATCCCAACGCGAGTGTCCCTAAACCGTAAAACAGTGCCGGTCCAAACCAGTCAATCGCCTATATTGAAACCGAACCATTCATTTGGCGCCGATCGATTTTAGATTGCGAACGCTCCCGACTTCAATTTCTTGCCCGGTATGTCTCGACTGAACTGCGGCAAGCGTTGTGGCGAGGGACGTCAGGTTTCCTCGCGCTGAATTGTTGGGATCACGGTCTTCCTCGGTCGCGCAGAGCAATTCGCCCATGGCCCCCCGGAACCCATCGTTGAACCATGTTCCAATAAGTTCTGGCTGCGCCCTCCCCTGGGCTGTCGTCAAGGTCACAATCTGTTTGCCAAGGTCCGGGCCTTCGGACCGTAAGCTTCCCTCAGACCCTGCAACATAAGTTGTATCATGCGGGCCGTTCAGAGCTGCACCATCGAAGATGAGGCTCGCCTGTCCGTCGTCCAACCTCACAAGCGCTTGCGCCAGAAGTGGCGTCTTGTTGGATTGTCCGCGCGCGCGCGTTGCTGTCGCAAATACGCTCTTTGCTCGAGGACCTACCAACGAAGCCAGGAAATCGAACCAATGCACGCCGAAGTCCCAAAGAATGAGGTCGTCGATCTCGTCGAAGGGCGTACCAGCTGTCCAGCCATGGTTCCAGTGTATCGATGTATGGACGGACAGGAGATTGCCGATATGACCTGCCCGCACAGCTTCGCGCATCCACGCCATGTGCGGTGACCACCGACCATTCTGGTTGACTGCGAGTTTGACGCCACATTCGTCGGCCAGCGAAACAAGCTCCTCTCCAAAATCGAGGTCGGTGACGAAGGGCTTTTGAGTGAGGACGTGTTTTCCTGCTTTCAGCGCGGCGCGGATGATCTCGGTACGATGTTCGGGGTGCAGCGTGACATCCACGACACTAATGGCGTCGTTTTCAAGGATCGCACGCCAGTCGTCTTCGATACGTGCCGCGGGGCAATACTCAGCCGCCTTCGCTTCGGCTTTGCTGCGTGTGCGGTTCCAAAGGGCCGAGACCTCCCATCCTGCCGTGCGATAGGCATCAAGGTGGCTGGCCGAGATGCCGCCGGTTCCGATCATTCCGATCCGGGGGTGATAGGACTTTGGGGCCGGAGGTTGGTAAGCAACCTCGGGGGCTGGAATTTCACTCAGTGATGTGGACTTAAGCGCATAGGTGTCGGTGTCCGCGGCATCTTTGGTCATGGGATCAGCGCCAATGTTCGTTTCTCAGCCGCAGAACGCACAGCGGTGTCGACAATCTGTTGCCCCGTCAGGCAAAGATCGGGATCCAACGGACCCTCGACTTTGGCACCTCGCGCAATACAGCCTAAAACGTATTCAATGGCGTTACTTTCACTCGACGGCAGCGGGTCGACTGGAATGGCGTGAACTTCGGGCCGGGCGCGGGTCTGCACGGTGACTTCGCGGGCATAGTCGGGCGAGGAGATCGTGCCGTCGGTGCCAACAAAGATGAATCCACATGTCGGTTGCGGCTGTGTGGTCCAGGGATCGGTAAAAGTACCCCAGCGGGTTTCCATCTTTGATAGGCCGCGCGCGTAGCGGCAAACGGCAATAGCATGCTGATCGACCTCGATACCGGGTGTTTCGTCGATGGTGCATGTGACCTCTAAAGGGGCCGCGCCGTCCATGTACCAGGTACCAAGTGTCGCGCCGTAACCGAGGTAGTCCAGAAGCGCGCCGCCACCCGAGGACTTCTTATACCACCAGGAACTCGGCTTCTGACGCTCGACCTCCTCGGGTGTAACCTCAACCTTGTCGGCGAGATGATAGAGCGGCCCGCGATTGCCATCATAGAAATGGACTTCGGTCAATTCTCCGATCACGCCCTCGTCGATCAAACGCTTTGCGGTCAGATGGCTTTCAACCCAGCGAAGAGGCCAGTTGATAATCAGTTGCTTGCCTGTACTTTCCATTGCCGCCAACATCCTCCGGGCGTCCTCCACAGAGGCGGCGAACGGCTTTTCAACAAAGACGTGAACACTATGGAGCGCCAGACGCTCGGTATAGGTCGCGTGGTCTGCGGTGGCGGCGCACAGGATCGCCATATCGTAGGGGCCGCCAGCCATGCAGGCGTCAAAATCAGTGAACAGCCGGGTTTCGGGAATGTCGAAGTTGTCGCCAGCAGATTGCATCTTGGCACGGTCGGGATCGAACAGGCCTGCGATTTCAGCATCAGGATGATCTTGGACCATGCGCAGCAGGTCGCCCATATGCATGTGATCGAAGCTGATACCGACGATACGAAACTTGGCCATGGGACTTCCTTTCTATCGGGTGTCGGTGATCCTGACGTAAAGCGCCGTGACGGCAAGGATGATAAGGCCGAATAGGGCTGTTCGCGCACCCTCCGGCATCTGCAATAAGGTAAGCATGGTGTCGAGGACGCGCAGGATCAACGCGCCGATGATGGCGCCCGCGAAACTGCCGGTGCCGCCAAAGATGGATGTACCACCGATGACGGCCGCCGCGACCGAAGGCAACAAGAGAGGGTTGGCAAGGCTCAACGAGGTTTGGCGGATCATACCCAAGTAGAGCAACCCGGCAATGGAGGCGATAAGGCCAGAAAGCGCATACAGCACCAAGTATACCTGCGAGGCGCGCACCCCAGAAAGCTTCGTCGCTTTTTCATTGGAGCCAAGCGCGAACAAGAGCCGCCCAAACCCTGTGAAACGCATCAGCCAGAGGATGAAGAAGGCAAAGGGAACGAACAGGAAAAGACCATTCGGCATCGCAAGCGTGCGGCCTGTCCCTAGCCAGACCAGAAAGCCCGGTATTTCGGTGCCTGCGTTGATGAAAAGGCGTTGATAGACTTGCAGACATCCCGTGGCGATCAATCCGGTGCCCAGCGTCATAATCAAGGGGTGGACGCGCACGATGCCGACCCCAATTCCGTTCACCAGTCCCACCACCAGCCCGGCGGCGAGGGCGACAACCACGGCGGGGGCCACGCCCAAAGTGGCACTTAGCGTCGCGCAGACAAAGGCCGCGACCGTCGCCACGATCCCAACCGACAGATCAATCCCCGCCGTCAACATTGTGAGCACCTGACAGGCCGCCAACATGGCCAGCGGGATTGCAAACTTGATGTGGTTCCCAACCCAGAAGGTCGAGATGATCCCGTCGCGGCCGGAGCGGAACGGCATGACGATGCCTGGACGCATTACCTCGAGTGCCGCGATTAGCAGGAAAAGAAATATCAACAGGGGGACAATCGGGTTGTCGCGCAAGAAACGCCCGGCGCGCACCTTAGGCGGAACCTGGACTGTTTGGCTCATTTTTGCCTTCCCTTCAGCGTTGCCGCCGAGCCCAGCATCACAACACCGACCATGATCGTGCCTTCGATGATCGTCGTGACGTTGGGATCAATCGCCATGAGGGTCAGAATGGTCCGGATGATCCTTAGGATGAACACGGCAATGATCGGCCCCAAGAGCCCGCCTTTGCCTCCGCCAAGAACGACGCCGCCCAAGACCACCGCCGCGACCGAGGCCAAGAGGTAAGGGCCGGGCACGGGCTCACCAATCCCAGTCAGCGCGGCAAGGCTAAGACCACCCAATGCGCAGAACAGACCACAAATCCCGTATGCTGTGATCTTAGTTCGACTGATCGCAACGCCCGAGCGAAAGGCGGCGCTTTCATCCGAACCTGTGGCATAGATCGAAAGGCCCAGTTTGGAACGGCGGATCGGCAACCAGATCACCGCCACACAGAAAGCAATGAAGATCAGGGCCTTCGGCAAGCCGTCGAAAACAATGCTGCCCCGCACGATTTGCTGCAACCAATCGGTTGCCGCGCCGCCGGGGGTCTCCAAGATCAATAGGGCTACGCCTTCCCAGACGAAAAGCATCGCCAAGGTCACGACGATGTCCGGCACGCGGGTCACGACGATAAGCGCGCCGTTGATCAACCCCATGGCAAGACCGACGGAAAGGACAATCAAGGCCGCAGGCACACCTGCCATCCGTTCCATCAAAACCGCGGCTGTAACTGCACAGACGGCCATCATCGAAGCCACCGAAAGATCGATGCCGCCAACGATGACCACCACGGCCATGCCCGCTGTCGCAAAGGCGAAAGGCAGTGCCGCCCGCGCGATGCTTTCCAATCCCGAGGCACCGAAAGAGGGTTGAACCAGCTTGGTAATGCCCAGAAGTGCAATCAACAAAATGGCCAGCCCCAAGACCCAAGCGTTCTTTTGCAAAGAACCGTTCACGCGGGTGCTTCCGCTTCGGTCAGGCCATAGGCGGCGCGCATCAGGGTCTGCTCATCGGCGTCGGCGGCGTCGATCACATCGACAACCCGTCCGTCGAAAATGACAATGGCGCGGTCGCAGGCAAGCGGCACTTCTTCAAGCTCGGACGTGTACATAAGAATGGCGGCGCCTTCGTCTGCCAGTTCCCGGACAAGCGGATATATCTGGCGCTTCGTCCGCACATCGATGCCGCGTGTAGGATCGAACAGCAGAAGGGTCTCTACCCCTGTCGCCAACCAACGGCCAATGGTGACCTTTTGCTGGTTGCCGCCCGATAGGCGTTGCACTTCACCCTGCGCGCGCGTGTCGATCTGAAGCTTATCGATGGCGTGTCCGACACGATTGCTCTCATGACGCAGTTTCAGAGGCCCCCAGGCACGTATCCGTGCCGAGAAGGGAAGCGCGATGTTTTCCTTCACCGAACGTTGGTACAGAAGCGCCTCCGCCCGATTGCCGGGAACGAAAGTCAAGCCCGCAGCAATGGCGTCGGCGGGGTGCGTGAAAGCAACCGAGGTTCCGTCAACTTCGATCCTTCCCGCCGTGGGTTTCTTGAAGCCCGCCAAGACATCAAACACATCGTCTTGGCCCTGCCCTTCCAGTGCGACGACGCCCAGAACCTCTCCCGCAAAAAGGTCAAATGACACATCTTGCACCTTAGGAGCCGATGCCAGCCCGCGAACACTCAGCCGGGGCTTGTCCGATTTGGCCGCTGCCGCGCGCGACACGTCGCGGCTGCCAAGATCCAGTTTCTGTCCAAGCATCAATTCAACCACACGATCTTCGACGCCGGGCTCAATCTTCAAGTCGCCAACCGTGTGGCCGTCGCGAAGGACCGAGGCGCGGTCGCATAGTTCGGATATTTCAGTAAACCGGTGCGAGACATAGATGACGCCCATGCCGTCATTGGCCTTTTCGCGCACAACGGAAAGCACTCTTTCGACGAGATCGGTTGGCAAGGCGGCGGTCATTTCGTCCAACAAAAGCACATCGGGCTCGGCGGCCAGGGAACGGGCCAGATCGACGATGCGAAGCGTTGCCAGCGGCAATGTGTCGATCATGTCCGACAGTTGAAGACCCTTTACGCCAAGTAGGCTGACCCAATGGTGAAACGCTTCGACAGGCGTGTCTCCAAGGCGCAGGTTGTCGGCGACATTGAGATCGGGAATGAGCGAGGGTTCCTGATAGACCGGCACAAGACCCGACCTTCGCGCTTCTGCCGGGCTGCCGACGTGCGCCTCTTGGCCACGGATCAGGACATGCCCTTTGTCGGGCTTCAAAGCCCCGGTAATGATCTTGACGAAGGTCGATTTGCCAGCCCCGTTGGCCCCCATGAGAGCAACGATTTCGCCATGATCCACGCGCAGCTCAGCGTCTTCAAGAGCGCGGACTGCGCCGAAACTTTTCGCAACGCCGGAAGCGTCCAGAAGAGCGAAACTGCTCATGACCATCTCAGATTTCAAATTGCACGTGCCCGGCCCCCGCCGTCACCGGAAGGGGCCAGAAGCCCTTGGATCAGCCGTCGCTCGGGCCTTCGCAGGCGATGATTTCATCCATCGAATAATCGGTCCAACCTGGAATGGTAACCGACACCGGCCATTCGGGATCAAGGTTCGGGTTCTGCGCCGCGGCGATGGTGGCGCGCCCGTCGTCGGTCGCGTTTTCCCACAGGACGGGATCCACCAGCACCGTCGTGTTGTCCGGTGCCTCGCCGTTCAGGATGTCGACCGCCAGCGCAATACCCGCACCCCCAACCGAACCGGGGTTGGTGACCGCAGCGCCCTCAAGCCCGTCAACTTCGCTTAGATACTGGACGAAGCCCGCGTTGTCCGCACCAACGATCGGCACGAGCGGCGCACCGGACTCGACGAAAGCGTCAACAATCACGTTGTCGATGCCGCTGGTCCAGACGCCGTCAAACGGAATGCCGGTTGCTAGAAAATCGAACATCTGCTGCTTGCCCTGGTCCTGCTGCCATCCAGTAAAGACCTCGTGCACCACGTTGATGCCCGAGTGCTCGGCCAGCGCGCGCTTGAACCCGTTGTCGCGGTCGGTGTCGGCCGAAACGCCCGCAATGCCGCGCATGTAGACCACATCGCCTGAGCCGCCAATTTTCTCGAACAGCCATTTTGCTCCGAGATAGGCGTATTCCTCCTGGTTGTTCGATAGGATGTAAGCCCCGTCAGCCGTCACGCCCGCATCCACGGCGACGACAACGATGCCCTGCGACATAGCGGTTTCAAGGGCTGAGTTCAGCGCGTCGGGGTTCGACGGGTTGAGAACAATTGCATCGACACCAGCTTCGATGAGGTTGTTCAAATCCTCGAGCTGAC
>CAJHYE010000564.1_pt1 | contig 11350 bp, 9 predicted proteins | sample 9198651 | NCBI WGS metagenome assembly CAJHYE01 (sample SAMEA7708366, study PRJEB35096) | sediment metagenome | biome: marine neritic benthic zone biome [ENVO:01000025]; feature: sediment [ENVO:00002007]; material: shallow marine sediment [ENVO:03000034] sea grass bed [ENVO_01000059] ...
ATATCGAGAAGTATCACCGGCAGCGATGAACCGTTGCTGGAACAGATCGAAACCCCGTGGGGTTTTCGGCTGCGTCCTGCTGACATGGAAGAAAAAGCCAGCGACTTCGTGATCGAGTGGGGTCTGACACTGGTGGGCTTGGCGCTTTTGGTGAGCGCCTTTGCACAGTGGTTGCTGCCGTCCTCGCTCTATGTCGGCGATACGCTGATGGCGAAATTTGTGCTGACCTGTGTTTTGGGCATGCTGGGTGGCCTCGCGCTTTCGGTCTCTGCTCGCGGGTTCCGCCCGGAAGTGCAGGTGGACCGGCAGCGCCATGAGATCCGCTTCGTATCGCGCAATCCGCGGGGACGCGGGCAGGTGCTCGCCACCGTGGATATCGACCAGATCATTGGCGTTGGCATCACACGTTCGCTGGCAACAGGTGATTGCCATTGCCTGATCTACCTGATCGACGGGCAAAAACCCCTGAGGATTGCCACCGGAACGGAAGAAGAAATCCGCCGCATCCGCGACAAGATGGATGGCTATGTAACCCCGCCGCACGAACGGCTTGCGGCCAAGATGGCGGCGCGTCAGGCGAAATCCTCGGAGCCAGCAAGTGCGGCCTGACCGGGACTAGGCGTGTGGGAAACAGTGTTTCCACAAGGAATTCTTAAATAGTCACATCGTTTCGACTCAATTTGTACGTAAGCTCTGGCTGGCGTAAGTGTAGTTGTGAGTTGATCCGATGTTCCCGGGCTCTTTTCCCCTTTTAGATCTGCGTGGCCCTTGGAAGGTGCCGGTAGAGGTTCACGCCTCCATTCTTCTCCTGCCGTTGATCTTGATCAATTTCGGCGGCTCCGTTCAAAGTCTCGCTTATGACCTGATGTTCGTCGCGATCCTGTTGGGGTCGATCTTTCTCCACGAACTGGGCCACGCCTGGGGATGCCTGATCCAGGGTGTGCCGGTGAAGCGGATCGTGATGTTCGGCGGCGGTGGGTTTTGCGAACGCACGCGCTCGGCGACACGATACGAGCAGGAGCTGATCGTCGCGATGGGGCCGATCGTCAATTTGACCCTCTGGGCGGTGGCCGGGCTGATGGCGCCATTAATCACCGATCCCGAAATCGCCTGGGTCTTCTGGACGATCTCATCCGTGAACGGCTTTCTGGCCCTACTGAACCTTTTGCCAGTAAACCCACTCGATGGAGGCAAGCTGTTTGCTCTCGGAATGCACCGCATGTTCCGCGCGAGGACTGCGCAGACGATCAGCGCGGTGGTCGGCCTTGTCTGCGCCGTTCTTTGGGTGCCGGTCATGATTTACGGGTTTATCGAGTTCGGTTTTATCCTGTTCTTCCTGCCCTCGGTTGGCCTGCACTGGCGGATGTTGAAAGGTGCGCGCCGCGCTTGACCTTTGGTAACGGCGCGCGTTCTCTCGCGCTTATGACCAAGCTTGATCCGTCCCGCGTTCGCAGCTTCTTTCCGGCCTTTTCGGAACCAGCACTGGATGGCCAAGCCTTTTTCGAGAACGCTGGCGGGTCCTATCCCTGCCGTTTCGTGACCGAGCGGTTGGAGCGCTTCTATCGCGAGCGAAAAGTGCAACCCTATGGCCCGTTCGAAGCCAGCCGCGTCGCTGGCGAGGAAATGGACGAGGCGCGAACCCGCCTTGCCGCCATGCTCGGCGTCGATGCGGACGAGGTGAGCTTTGGGCCCTCGACGACCCAGAACGTCTATGTTTTGGCGCAAGCGTTTCGGGACTGGCTCACGCCCGGGGACGCCATTGTGGTGACCGATCAGGACCACGAGGCCAATTCGGGAGCGTGGCGAAAACTCGCGACGGCGGGCATCGAGGTGCGCAAATGGCGGATAGACCCGGTGACCGGGCATCTAGATCCGGAGCGCCTGGCGCCCTTGCTCAGCGGCGCAAAGCTCCTCGCCTTCCCTCACTGCTCCAATGTCGTGGGGGAGATCAACGATGTCGCGGCCATTACAGCGATTGCCCATGATGCGGGGGCCGTGGTGTGCGTGGACGGTGTTAGTTACGCGCCGCACGGGCTGCCGGATGTGGGCGCGATGGGGTCCGATATCTACCTTTTCTCGGCCTACAAGACCTACGGGCCGCATCAGGGGATCATGGTCATCCGACGCGCGCTCGGCGAGGCCTTGCCCAATCAAGGGCACAGCTTTAACGGCGGTGCATTGGAGAAGCGCTTCACCCCGGCAGGGCCCGATCACGCACAGGTCGCGGCCTGCGCGGGCATGGCGGATTACATTGATGCGCTTTACGCGGAGCTCGGAGGCGCACATGCGGAGCCGCAAGTGCGCGCCGCGACTGTTCACGATGCGATGCGCGCCAGGGAGACCGAACTGCTCGTGCCGCTTTTGGCCTATCTCGACGACCGCAACGACCTGCGCCTGTTGGGGCCATCATCGCCAGAGGCGCGCGCACCGACGGTGGCGGTGTTGGCCGACCAGCCGGGCGAGGCCCTTGCCACCGCGCTGGCGCCGCACGACATCAATGCGGGCGGGGGAGACTTCTATGCAGTGCGACCTTTGCAAGCCATGGGTATCGATCCGGACCACGGCGTCCTGCGGATGAGCTTTACTCATTACACCACGGAAGACGAAATCACCCGGCTGATCGGCGCGCTTGGCCATATTCTCTGACCAATAGCGCGCCTGCGGCGCACACGATATATGGCGACGGCTTCGCCGCCGTGTTTCATGAGGGACGCTGTCCCTCATGCTCCCTGAAGTATTTGCGGCGGCCATGGAGGGGTTTGATCTTGGCGCATCTGTTCTAGGTGAGGACTTGAACAACGCGGAGGCAGGCATGACGCCGGTAATTTGGTGGGTCAGGAAAGATTTGCGGTTGTCGGACAATCCGGCACTGCAAACGGCGATGGAAGCCGGCGGACCCGTGATCCCTGTCTTCATCCTGGACGAAGTTTTCGAGCTCTATGGGGCAGCACCGCTTTGGCGGTTTGGTCTGGGCGTGGCGCGGCTGGCGAAAGCGCTGGAAGCGAAAGGCTCGCGTTTGATTTTGCGGCGGGGACCTGCAGCCGACGTATTGGCCGCGCTTGTAGAGGAAACCGATGCGAAGACTGTGCGATGGTCCCGGGCCTATGATCCCGATCAGGTGGCCCGCGACAAGCGGGTGAAGTCGCGTCTCGAAGCAGCTGGTGTGGATGCGAAGAGTGCCCCGGGCCATTTATTGTTCGAGCCGTGGTCGGTCGAAACCAAGGAGGGCGGGTTCTATCGCGTCTATTCACCGTTCTGGCGTGCTGTGAAAGACCAGGATGTCAGGTCGTTGGGGGCCGCGCCGGGAAACGTGCCCGCGCCAGACAATTGGCCCGAGAGTGACAGTCTGGAGGACTGGGCGCTTGGAGCGGCGATGAAACGCGGGGCAGCAATCGTTGAGCCCTATGCATGTGTTGGCGAGGACGCGGCGCGCGACAGTCTGGATCGGTTCATCGAGGAGCGAGTCGCCACGTACAAATCGCGCCGGGACCTGCCCGCTGTAGAGGCCACTTCGAAATTGAGCGAGAATCTGGCCTGGGGCGAGATTTCACCAGCGACACTTTGGCATGCCGGAACGCGGGCGCTGGAAGACGGCAAGGCCGAGGCCGAGCATTTCCTGAAAGAAGTCGTTTGGCGCGAGTTCGCCTATCATCTGGTCTGGCACACGCCCCATATCACGGAACGTAACTGGCGCGACGGGTGGGACAGCTTTCCGTGGGTTGAAGACGGAGATATGCCGGAACTCCGGGCATGGAAGCAGGGTCGGACTGGAGTGCTTTTCGTCGATGCCGCCATGCGAGAGATGTATGTAACGGGCCATATGCACAACCGCGCGCGCATGATCGTCGCAAGTTTTCTCACAAAGCATTTAATGGGACATTGGCGGATTGGGCAGGCTTGGTTCGAAGACTGCCTGATCGACTGGGACCCAGCCTCGAACGCGATGGGCTGGCAATGGACTGCCGGGTCGGGGCCGGATGCGGCACCATATTTCCGGGTCTTTAACCCGGACACGCAGCTTGAGAAATTCGACAAGGACGGAGCCTATGCCAAGCGCTGGATCGCCGAAGGATCGTCTGCGCCTTCCGAGACGGCGCTATCGTATTTCGACGCGGTGCCGGAAAGCTGGGGTCTGTCGCCGGATGATCCCTATCCGGATCCGATCGTCGACCTGAGCGAAGGGCGCAAACGGGCTCTGGAGGCTTATGAGAACAGGGAGTTCTAAAACGCTCGGACTTATCCACATACGGCTCTTGGCCGAGTATGGGATCGGTGCCTGCACAGTGCGCCGAATTCTCCGAATCTATACCAAAGCGGCCCTTTCTGATCGCCAATTTGGGAAATATTGGGAAATCGGCGAAATTTATCCACATACAACATATAGTGTTATCGCTGCCCGTACTCAAAATATAGACGCAACATTTCGTGACGCATCTGGAGCATTGTTCACTAAACCCAAATATTCCCAGAAAATTTCTATTGATTCCCACATAATCCCATGTACATTCCAACTCACCGGATGACGCGGGAACAGCACTCGGGGCGCGTAACGACCCCAAGGACCAAATAAGAGCAGGTTTCATACAGGCTTCCGCATCATTTGTTTGAAGGATCCGGCGCGCGGGCGAGCAGACATCCCCCCAGGTGGCGCGCGCAGCTGGACATCCCGGAAACGGGACGAGGGCGGCGGATCGGACACTGGCAGCAGTCCGATCCGCCGTTTTCTCTTTCGGGGGGGGCAGAACAAGGGAGCCGCGGGACAGTGGTTCGGAGGTTCAGAGGCGAGGGCGTCCAGAAAGTGGACGGCAAAGGCCGGGTGTCCATCCCGGCCAATTATCGCTCTGTGCTGCGCGATGGTGACCCGAACTGGTCCGAAGGCAAATTGCCCGAATTCATCATTGTCTATGGCGATGAGCGGCGCGAATTCCTCGAGTGTTTCACAATCGACAGTGCCAACGAAGTTGATGAACGGATCGCACGAATGCCGCGCGGAAGCCGCCAGCGTCGCGCGCTTGAGCGGTTGTTCAACGGGCAATCGCTGCCGGCAACAGTGGACGACACAGGCCGGATCGTGTTGCCGCAAAAACTGCGTGACAAGCTTGGAATCAAGACGGAAGCGTATTTCATCGCGATGGGCGACACGTTCCAGATCTGGAAGCCGGACAGCTTTGAAGCATCAGAGAGCGCCGTGGAAGAGTTGCTCGACGCGATGCCGAGCGGGACTGATATCTGGACGCTTCTCGATGACGGGGAGGATAGCTGACCCATGACCGCCCCGCATATCCCGGTTCTGCTTGATGCCATATTGGAGGCCTGCGCGCCGATCGAAGGGGTCTGGCTGGACGGGACGTTCGGCGCGGGCGGCTACACTAGGGGTCTGCTGGAGGCGGGAGCGCAAAAGGTGATCGGTGTCGATCGCGATCCGACAGTGTTCGACATGGCCAAGACATGGTCAGGGGACTTCAGTGATCGCCTTGAGTTGGTCGAAAGCACGTTTTCCGACCTCGATGCTTATGCGGAAGACCCACTCGACGGAGTGGTCTTGGACCTTGGTGTGTCGTCCATGCAGCTCGATCAGGCGGAGCGCGGGTTTTCGTTCATGTCCGACGGACCTTTGGACATGCGGATGAGCCAGCAAGGCACAAGTGCGGCAGATTTGGTGGCCGAGGCCAGCGAAGTGATGCTGGCAGACATATTGTATCACTATGGTGAAGAGCGGGCGGCAAGACAGGTTGCGCGCGCCATCGTGAAAACGCGGCAGGACGGTCCGATCATGACGACCGGGGCCCTCGTGCGGATCGTCGAGACCGTCCTGCCGCGCCCGAAACCGGGCCAGTCCCATCCGGCGACGCGCACCTTCCAGGCGCTGCGGATCGCGGTGAACGACGAATTCGGGCAGCTTGTTCAAGGGCTTGAGGCAGCGGAACGCGCGTTAAAGGCAGGCGGTTGGCTGGCTGTGGTCAGTTTCCATTCGCTGGAAGATCGCGTGGTGAAGCGGTTTTTTCAGGCGCGCGGCGCCAAAAGCGGAGGAAACCGCTATCAGCCGGAAGTCGCAGCCGAAGCGGCCCGGTTCGAGGCTCGCAACAAGGCGATCCCTCCAAGCGCCTCTGAAGTAGCGCGAAACCCGCGCGCGCGGTCGGCGAAACTGCGATTGGGACGGCGTACGGCGGCGCCAGCGACGCCGGTGGACCGCGCCGCGCTTGGGTTACCAAAGTTGGTGGAAGTGACATGAAGTCGTTTTTCTTCATTCTGACCGCATGTGTCGTCATGGCGCTCGCCGTCTGGGCTTACCGCCAGAATTACGAGACGCAGGCGACCCTTCGAGACGTGAAGAAGTTGCGCGCCGAGATCGTTGATTTGCGTGAGCGGGCAGGGGTTCTACGCGCTGAATGGGCGTATCTCAACCGGCCCGAGCGGCTGGCCGATCTGGCGGACATGAATTTCGACAGTTTGGGTCTGCTGCCGCTTCGCCCCGAGCATTTTGGCATGATCGACGAAATCCCCTATCCGATTGAAAAGGTGAAGGATGTCATGCTGCAGGATGGTGCGGAATGACACGTACACCGCTCCGCCCTCTGGCCCGCATTCTCGCCGCCCGCCGTGATGGGGAGAACCCGGACGCCATTGAGCGCGCGAACCTTGCGGAGCGCCATGAAGCCGACCGGGACGCGCAGCGCCAGCGCGCCGAAGGACGGCTGCTGGTCCTTGGTGTCGTGTTTCTCTGCGCCTTCGCGATGGTCAGCGTGCGGATGGGCGCACTTGCCGCGTCCGACCCGGTCGAACCTCGCTCCGCCGTGTCCGGTGCCCAAATCGTCGCCGCGCGCGCCGACATCACCGACCGGAACGGCCGCATTTTGGCGACGAACCTGACCACGCATTCGCTCTATGCCCAACCACCGTTGATGATCGACCCGGTCAAGGCCGCGCGCGAACTGGCGGGTATCTTCCCCGATCTCGATGAAGAGCGCCTGCTGAAACGCTTCACCGGCAAACGCAAGTTCATCTGGATCAAGCGTCGCATCAGCCCCGAGCAGCAACAGGCCGTCTTCGACATTGGCGATCCGGGCCTTCTGTTCGGTCCCCGCGAAATGCGTCTTTATCCCAATGGTGCCCTCGCCGCGCATGTGGTCGGTGGCGCAGGGTATGGCCGTGAAGGCGTGAGTTCGGCCGAGGTCATCGGTGTCGCGGGCATCGAAAAGGCGCTCGACAACGAGTTGCGCGACCCGGGCCGGGGCGACGTGCCGTTGACGCTGTCTCTCGACCTGACGGTACAAGCCGCCGTCGAACGGGTGCTGGAAGGCGGCATGCGCCTGATGAATGCGCGCGGCGCAGCGGCGGTACTTATGGACATTCACTCAGGCGAATTGGTTTCTCTTGCCAGCCTTCCCGATTTCGACCCGAACGACCGGCCGCGTCCGCTCACGGAAGGCGATCAGGCCGAGAGCCCGCTATTCAATCGCGCTGTGCAAGGGCTGTATGAACTCGGCTCCACCTTCAAGATTTTCACCATCGCGCAAGGCATTGACGAACGCCTCGTCAGCCGCTCGACTTGGATCGATACGACTGGCCCGTTGCAGTGGGGCAGGCATCGCATCCGCGACTTCCGCGATCACGGACCGGCTCTTACAGTCGAAGATGTGATCGTCGAAAGCTCCAATATCGGTACAGCCCGCGTCGCAATGATGATCGGGCCGGAGCGGCAACAGAAGTTCCTGCGCCGTCTCGGCTTTTTCTCGTCAACGCCCGTCGAATTGATCGAGGCGCCGGGGGCGAAGCCGCTTCTCCCGAAAAAGTGGAGTGAAATTCACACGATGACCGTGTCCTATGGTCACGGCCTTTCCGCCTCTCCGCTGCATCTTGCGACCGCCTACGCCACGCTGCTGAATGGCGGCCGGAAGGTCAGCCCGACGCTGCTGAAACGCGATGAAGTTGCGCCCGGTCCGCAAGTCATCGCGCCCAACACGTCTGAACAGGCCCGCAACATGCTCCGCAAGGTCGTGACCGAGGGCACGGCGTCGCTGGCCGAGGTCGCGGGCTATCACGTGGGCGGAAAGACCGGCACTGCCGACAAGCCGAAACCGCAAGGCGGGTATTACGAAGATAAGGTGATTGCCACTTTTGCCTCCGTCTTCCCCGCGAACGACCCGAAATATGTCCTCGTCATCACCCTGGACGAACCCATCGACACCACCGGCAAGGAACCCCGCCGCACCGCCGGATGGACAGCCGTACCGGTCGCGGCGGAAGTTATCCGCCGAGTGGCCCCCCTTCTGGGGCTGGCGCCCGACATGTCAGCGGGTGTAACACTCGCCCGCAACTGACGACGCGAGGAGAAAGACGTGCAGACCCGGGCCAGGATGAAATCACTTGCCGAATTGGGTCTGACCGTGCCGGGCGGGGCGGATGTGCGGATTACAGGACTTTCGGTCGACAGCCGCGAGGTCAAGGAAGGCCACCTGTTTGCCGCACTCCCCGGCGTCAAGGTTCACGGCGCCGAGTTCATCCAATACGCGCTTCGCATGAAGGCGGGTGCCGTCCTGACCGACCGTGAGGGTGCTGCGATCGCCGCCGACGTACTGACTGAAGATGTGCCGGTCGTCATCGCCGAAGACCCGCGCGAAACCCTCGCCTTCACCGCCGCGCTCTGGTTCGAAGCGCAACCCGAAGTGCAGGTGGCCGTCACCGGCACCAACGGCAAGACGTCCGTTGCCTCTTTCACCCGCCAGCTCTGGACGGAAATGGGAGCGGAAGCGATTTCTGTTGGCACCACCGGCGTCGAAGGGGCGTACACGACGCGCCTCCGTCACACGACTCCCGAGCCGATCACGCTTCACCGCGTCCTGGCAGGAGCGGCGGATGCGGGCGTGACCCACGCGGCGATGGAAGCATCATCGCACGGGCTGGCCCAGCGGCGGGTGGATGGCGTGCGACTTCGCGCGGCGGGGTTCACAAATCTTAGCCAGGACCACCTCGACTACCACACTGATTTTGAAGAGTATTTCGAAGCGAAGGCGGGTCTTTTCTCCCGTGTTCTGCCCGAAGATGGCACCGCCGTCATCAACATCGACGACCCTTACGGTGCGCGCATGGCGGAGATTGCCGATGACCGGGGGCAGGACCTTCTCACCATCGGGCGATCCAGCGAGGCGATGCTGCAAATCATTGGCCAGCGTTACGACGGGACAGGCCAGGAACTCCGATTCGAATGGGCGGGGCGCATCCAGCACGTCCGCATGGGCTTGATCGGCGGCTTTCAGGCCGAGAACGCCCTCGTCGCCGCCGGTCTTTGCATCGGCACTGGTGCCGATCCGCAGGAAGTCTTCGATACCATGCCGATGCTGGAGACCGTGCGGGGCCGGATGCAGTTTGCCGCGCGCCGCGACAACCAAGCTGCAGTCTTTGTCGATTATGCCCACACGCCCGACGCTCTCGCCACCGCGCTCAAGGCAATCCGTCCACATGTGTTGGGCCGCCTGATCGTCGTCTTCGGCGCAGGCGGTGACCGCGACACCGGCAAACGTCCACTGATGGGGCAGGCCGCCGAGGAAAACGCCGATGTCATCTTCGTCACCGACGACAATCCGCGCAGCGAAGATCCCGACCTGATCCGGCGGGAGATCCTTGGCGGTATCACTGACATGGACGCCAACGAGGTCGGTGACCGCGCCGAAGCAATCCTGCGCGCCATCGATGCGCTCGGCCCTGGCGACACGCTGCTGATCGCAGGCAAAGGTCACGAGAGAGGTCAGGAGATCGGCGACACCATCCTGCCCTTCGACGACGTCGAGCAGGCCAGCGTCGCCGTCGCAGCACTGGACGGGAAAGGCCTGTGACCGCGCTTTGGACACGGGATGAAGCGCGTGCCGCCACCGGTGCGCAGATGCAGGGACCGGACTGGCAGGCGCAGGGTGTCTCCATAGACACGCGCACGCTGCAACCGGGCGACCTCTTCGTTGCCTTGAAGGATGTCCGCGACGGACACGATTTCGTCGCCGACGCGCTTGCCAAGGGTGCCGTCGCCGCCCTCGTGTCCCGCGTCCCGGACGGTGTCCCGGACGACGCTCCGCTTCTCATTGTCGGCGACGTGCTGAATGGCCTCGAAGCTTTGGGTCGGGCAGCCCGCGCGCGCACCACTGCGAAAGTGATCGGCGTGACCGGCTCCGCCGGCAAAACCTCCACAAAGGACATGCTCCTGCAAGTGCTTGGCGCTCAGGGCAATACTCACGCCGCTGAGGCCAGTTACAATAACCACTGGGGCGTGCCGCTGACGTTGGCACGGATGCCGGCCGATGCCGAATACGCAGTGGTGGAGATCGGCATGAACCACCCGGGCGAAATCGCGCCGCTCGCGAAACTCGCACGTCTCAACGTCGCCGTTGTCACCACCGTCGCGCCCGCCCATCTCGAAGCGTTTGAGAACATCGAAGGTATCGCGGCGGAAAAAGCGTCCATCTTCGAAGGGCTGGAACCGGGCGGCACAGCGCTTTTCAATGCGGATGTCGAAACCGCACCGATTTTGAATGTCACCGCGAAAGAACACGCCGCACATCGGATCGGCTTTGGTGAGCATGCCGATGCCGCGCTTCGCGCGTTGAAGGTTACACTCACCGCCGAGGCAAGCGTCGTCGAAGGGCGCACACCCACTGGACCGTTCCTGTTCAAGGTCGGCGCACCCGGACGGCATTTCGCGATGAACGCACTTGCCGTTTACGGCGTGGCACAGATTGTAGGGCTCGATACCGATGTCGCCGCCTGCGATATCGGGCAATGGAAGGCGCCTGCCGGACGCGGGCAAAGGGAAACCATCATGCTTGACGCGGTGGAGGGATTCTCCATCGACCTCATCGATGACGCCTTCAATGCCAATCCCGCCTCCGTGGCGGCCGCATTCGAAGTGCTGGGCGCCATCACGCCGAAACAAGGACAGGGCAAGATCGCAACGGGCCGCCGGATTGCGATCCTCGGCGATATGCTGGAACTCGGGGACGATGAAACCGAATTGCATCGCGCCCTTGGCGATCACCCTGCCATCGCGGCGATCAACCGCATCAATTGCGTCGGGCCGCGGATGCGGGCGCTTTACGATGCGTTACCGGTTGAAAAAAGGGGCCGCTGGTCCGAAGAGGCGAACACGCTCGCGGCAGAAGCCCACAAGCTGATTGACGCGGGCGATGTCGTGCTGGTCAAGGGATCAAAAGGGTCGCGGGTAAGCCTGGTGGTGGATGCGCTGAGAAAGCTGCACCAGGCCGTGGACGAAGGGACGGGATAACATGCTCTATTGGTTGACAGCGTTTTCAGACGGCGGAGATTTTTTCAACCTTTTCAGGTACATCACATTCCGCGCCGGTGG
>CAJHYE010000697.1_pt1 | contig 11286 bp, 11 predicted proteins | sample 9198651 | NCBI WGS metagenome assembly CAJHYE01 (sample SAMEA7708366, study PRJEB35096) | sediment metagenome | biome: marine neritic benthic zone biome [ENVO:01000025]; feature: sediment [ENVO:00002007]; material: shallow marine sediment [ENVO:03000034] sea grass bed [ENVO_01000059] ...
CGGCGAAGGTGCGACCAAATTCGTAACAGTTGCCGTCACCGGAGCGGCCTCCAGCGCCGATGCGCGTCTGGTCGCAATGTCCGTTGCCAACTCGCCGCTAGTGAAAACCGCTATCGCGGGCGAGGATCCGAACTGGGGTCGCATCGTCATGGCCGTCGGAAAGTCCGGCGCCGAGGCTGATCGTGACAAGCTGTCGATACACTTCGGCGAGGTACTGGTGGCCGAGAAAGGTCAGATGGCACAAGGGTATGTGGAAGCCGAGGCGGCGCAGCACATGAAGGGCGAAGACGTGACGATTTCAGTCGATCTCGGTCTGGGCAACGGTGCCGTCACCGTCTTCACCTGCGATCTGACGGCGCAATACATCGCGATCAACGCGGATTACCGGTCGTGAAAACCGTCCTGGTTTCGGCCGCTGCGCTGATCGACCCTGACGGACGTGTGCTTCTCGCGCAACGACCCGAAGGCAAGGCGATGGCGGGCCTTTGGGAATTTCCCGGCGGCAAAGTCGAACCTTCTGAAACCCCCGAAGCCGCTCTGATCCGCGAGCTAAAAGAAGAACTAGGCATTGGCACCTGGGAAAGCTGCCTCGCTCCGCTCACCTTCGCATCGCACAGTTACGAGGACTTCCATCTGCTGATGCCGCTCTTCGCCTGCCGCAAATGGAACGGCACGCCGATGTCGCAGGAAGGACAAACGCTCAAATGGGTCAGGCCGAACCAGCTGCGAGACTATCCAATGCCGCCCGCAGACACCCCGCTCATCCCGATCCTCAGGGACTGGCTTTAGTTTCCATCGACCGGAAAATTTCCTGGGGGAGCGCGAGGAGTTGTACCCCTCTCGCCAGAGAGACGATAAAGTCGGCGTAAGAAAAACCTGATCAGGAGAGCGTGCGTTCGACTTCCTCACGCTCGAAGATCTCGATGACATCGCCTTGGCGAATGTCCTCGTAATTCTCGAACGCCATGCCGCATTCCTGGCCCGAAATCACCTCGGCCACTTCGTCTTTGAAGCGCTTCAGGGTTTTCAGCGTGCCCTCGTGGATCACCACATCGTCGCGCAAGAGACGCACACCGGCAGACCGGCGCGCCACGCCCTCGGTGACCAGACACCCAGCCACCTTGCCGACGCCGGAAACCTTGAAGACCTCCCGAATTTCGGCGTAACCGATGAAATTCTCCCGAACTTCCGCCGACAACAGACCCGACGCGGCGGCTTTCACATCATCCACAAGGTCGTAAATCACACTGTAATAGCGGATTTCCACGCCTTTCTGGTTGGCCGCGTTCCGGGCAGGCGAATTCGCCCGCACGTTAAACCCAAAGACAGGTGAGCCGGAGGCTTCGGCCAGACCGATATCCGATTCCGTGATGGCACCCACGCCTGAATGCAGGACCCGCACGCGGACTTCGTCGTTACCGATCTTTTCCATGGCCTGCACGATCGCTTCGGCTGAGCCTTGCACATCCGCCTTCACGACGATGGGCATTTCGGAGACGTTTTCGTCTTCCTTGGCCTTCTGCATCAGCTGTTCGAGCGTCGTTGCCGCACCGGCTGCCGCGCGCTTCTCTTTCGCAGCGCTTTCGCGGTATTCGGCGATTTCGCGCGCCTGCGCTTCTGTATCCACGACGTTCAGCACATCGCCTGCTTCCGGCGTACCGTTGAGACCAAGCACTTCGACCGGCACGGATGGGCCGGCTTCCTGCACACGCTCGCCTTTGTCGTTCTCCATCGCGCGAACTTTGCCCCACTGTTCGCCGACGACGAAAATATCACCCTGCCGGAGTGTGCCATTCTGAACCAGAACGGTCGCGACCGGACCGCGGCCAACATCAAGCTGCGCTTCGATAACAGCGCCTTGCGCGGCACGTTCGGGGTTCGCCTTCAATTCCAGGATTTCAGCCTGCAGGGCAACGGCCTCAAGCAGTTCCTCCAGCCCGGTGCCTTTCACGGCGGAAACCTCGACGTCCTGCACGTCGCCCGACATTTTCTCGACGATAACCTCGTGCTGCAAAAGATCAGTGCGCACCTTGTCCGCGTTGGCGGCGGGCACATCGATCTTGTTGATCGCAACGATCATCGGGACTTGCGCGGCCTTGGCGTGATTGATTGCCTCGATGGTTTGCGGCATGACCGCATCGTCAGCTGCAACCACAAGAACAACGATATCCGTCACTTGAGCGCCCCGCGCCCGCATCGAGGTGAATGCCGCGTGGCCCGGTGTGTCGAGGAAGGACAAGACCTGCCCAGCCTTGGTCGTCACCTGGTAAGCGCCGATATGCTGGGTGATGCCCCCCGCTTCTCCACCGGTCACATTAGTCTCGCGGATCGCATCCAGCAGCGAGGTCTTGCCGTGGTCCACGTGACCCATGATCGTAATGACAGGCGGACGCGAGGCAAGGTCTTCGTCCTTATCCTCAACGCTGTCGATGACGTCTTCCACATCCGCATCGCTGACACGCTGCACGCTGTGACCGAATTCCTCAATGATAAGTTCGGCCGTGTCTGCATCAATCGTCTGGTTCTGCGTCGCCATGATCCCGCTGTTCATCAGAGATTTCACAACGTCAGCCACACGCTCTGACATCCGGTTCGCCAATTCGCTGACCACAATGGCTTCAGGAAGCTGAACGGTCCGCATGACCTTCTCTCGCTCCTGAGCGCCACCCATCGCCTTTTGACGCGCCCGTTCCTGCTTCCGCTTCATTGCGGCGAGGGATTTCTGGCGGCCACCCTCGCCACCGGCCAGAGCCTGGTTCAGCGTCAGCTTTCCGGACCGGCGCCCTTCATCGCGACTACCACGGTTACCCCGATTGTCGCGCCGGTCATCCCGCTTGTTGTCAGTTTCCTCACGACGGCGGGGTGCAGCTTTCTGCGTACGTGTCTGCGCGGCATCTTCCGCAGGCGGCGCGGCTGCTGCAGGTGCGGCACTCTCGCGCGCTTTCGCCTCTTCAGCTTCGCGTTTCTTGCGGTCTTCTTCCTCAGCTTTGGCTTTGGCCTTCTCCGCGCGTTCCTGTTCCTCGCGTTCCTTCGCCTCAACTTCGGCCCGGCGACGTTCCCGCTCGTCGGCACGCGCTTTTTCGTCTGCGGCACGCTTCTCCGCTTCGTCGGCCTCGGCTGCCTTGGCCGCGGCGAGCGCTTTCATACGACGCTCCAACTCGGCATCTGAAATCCCGGCGGGACGCTTCTTCGGGTCACCGGCCGCAGCTTTCCCGGTCGCAGCAGTTCCTCCGGCCCCGGTGGCACCCGGCTTCGGCACGACAACGCGCTTGCGCTTCGTTTCGACCACGACATTCTTGGTTCGACCGTGGGAAAAGCTCTGCTTCACCTGGCCCGGGCCACGCCCGCGCAAACCAAGGGTCTTTTTGCCGTCACTCTCGCTCATATGGTCTTCTTTACCTCTTCAGTGGCAGCGCCACCGTCCAATTCGCGAACGCCAGAAAGCCGGATGGCGTCCTCTCTGATCCTTTCAGTGAGTCCGCCAAAACCGAGCGCCGCATGTATCACACGTTCGCGCCCAAAGGACAAACCCAATTCTGAGGCGTTTAATACCTCAAAAAAACTGCCTCGACCGCCCGGCGGATGGAGCTTCGATTTGCCCCGTTCCGAACCGTCCGTGGCCTGGAAAAGGATGCGTGCTTCTTCGCGCCCAAGCCAATCCCTGACCTTTTCATAACCCGCTACGGCCAGCCCGGCTTTTCGGGCCATCGACAACCCTTCGATCAGACGCTTCACCAGAAGCGATTCGACTTCATTCACCAGAGTTTCTGACACCGTTACGGACTGCTTTGCCCCACGCGCGAACAATCGCTTTGTGACCGCAGTCGTCAACGCCTCGCGCTCGGCTGCAACCCATATGCCCCTGCCCGGCAGTTTTTCAAGAACGTCCGGCACGATTTGACCGTCCGGTCCAATTGCGAAGCGGATCAGGCCCCGCTTCGGCTGAACCTCACCGGTTGCGATGCAGCGACGTTCAGGATCGTCGCGGGTTTTGGCTTTGCCGCCTCTGGGCACAAACGTCCGAGGCCATCAGGCCTCGGCCTCCTCTTGGGCTTCTTCGCCTTCGATGTCGCCGTCGCCCTCGGCTTCCGCGGCCTCCAGATCGGCAGGGTCGACCCAGCCCAGTTGAATGCGCGCGGTCATCACCATTGTCTGAGCTTCTTCAAGGCCCACGTCAAACTTCTCCAACAGCCCGTCGTCCTTAATGCGTTCACCGTCGACGGTGGTCCACCCACCGGCCAATTCCCAGTCGGCACAGGTCGCGAAGTCTTCCAGCGTCTTCACGCCGTCCTCGGCCAAAGCCTCCACCATCTGGGGCGTCAGGCCTTCGAACGCGAACAGACTGTCTTCGGCGCCCAATTCACGCGCACGCGCCTCGGCTTTCTTGTTCTGCTCGTCGATGAAGTCGCGCGCCCTCGCCTGAAGCTCACCTGCAGTGTCCGCGTCCACGCCGTCGATGACCAAAAGTTCGTCAACCTCGACATAGGCCACTTCCTCAAGGTTGGTGAACCCTTCAGAAACCAGAAGCTGCGCGAAGAATTCATCCAGATCGAGCGTGTCCACAAACAGCTTGGTGCGCTCTTCGAACTCGGCCTGACGACGGCGCGATTCCTCTTCCTCGGTCATGATGTCGATGTCGAGGTTTGTCAGTTGCGAGGCCAAACGTACGTTTTGTCCACGGCGACCAATGGCCAGTGAAAGCTGCTCTTCCGGCACGACGACTTCGATCTTGCCTGCGTCTTCGTCCAGAACGACCTTTGACACCTCGGCAGGCTGGAGCGCGTTCACGAGGAACGTCGGCGCATCTTCGTTCCACGGAATGATATCGATTTTCTCGCCCTGAAGCTCGTTCACCACCGCCTGAACCCGGCTGCCGCGCATACCGACGCAGGCACCAACGGGGTCAATCGAGTTGTCATAGGAAATGACTGCGATCTTCGCTCGGCTTCCGGGATCACGCGCACAGGCCTTGATCTCGATAATGCCGTCGTAGATTTCCGGCACTTCCATCTTGAACAATTCTTCCATGAATTCCGGAGCCGTCCGGGACAGGAAGATCTGCGGCCCGCGCGTTTCGCGACGGACATCCTTGATGAAGCAGCGAATACGATCGCCCGGGCGATAACTTTCGCGCCCGATCTTTTCGTTCCGGCGCAGCACACCTTCGCCACGGCCGATATCGACGATGACGTTGCCGTATTCCTCGCGCTTGACGACCCCGTTGATGATAGTGCCGGCACGATCCTTGAATTCCTCGAACTGTCGATCGCGTTCGGCTTCCCGCACCTTCTGCAAGATGACCTGCTTGGCCGATTGCGCCGCGATCCGGCCCATGTCCACCGGCGGAACTTCGTCCACGATGGTGTCGCCGGGCTTCGGATCATCGAGATACTGCTTGGCCTGCTCAGGCGTTAGCTGCGCCTGATAATTCTCAAGCTCTTCGTCCTCCGGGTCAATGACAGTGCGGACGCGTGTGAACGTCGCCTTGCCGGTCTTCCGGTCAATTGACACGCGAATGTCCATCTCGGCCCCGTAGCGGCTCTTCGCGGCCCGGGCGAGGCTTTCTTCCATCGCCTCGACCACCAGCGCAGGGTCGATCATCTTCTCCCGCGCAACGGCTTCGGCCGTCTGCAGAAGTTCAAGCTGGTTTGCGGATGTGATCGCCATTATCTGGTCTCCTCGTCGCCATCGATGATGGTTTGTATTTCGTCGAATTGCTTCTCGTCTACCGCACCCGCATCCTTGCGAGCCTTCAGAACGTGCCGGATCAAATCGTCGGTCAGCACGAGTTTCGCATCGGCCAGCCAGTCGAAACTCAGGCCAACTGTGCCCTCGTCGATCTCTATCAGGACCTCGCCGTCTTCCGTCCCGGCCAATACGCCTTTGAAGCGCTTGCGGCCATCGATCATGTTCGTCGTCTCGATCTTGGCCACATAGCCTTCCCACGCATCGAAATCCTTCAATCTCGTCAGCGGCCGGTCGATACCTGGGCTGGACACCTCCAGAGTGTACTGATCCTCAATCGGGTCCTCGACATCGAGCGTCGCACTGACGGCGGTCGATATCGATGCACAATCATCGACTTCGATCCCGCCATCCGGCTTCTCGGCCATGATCTGTAGCGTCGCCGTCTTGCCGCCCATCAGGCGGACGCGCACAAGTTCAAAGCCCATATCCTCGATCACCGGCGTGATGATCTCGGCGAGGCGTTGGTCCATGCTGGTTTTTGCGATCAGATCAGACATGCATACAGACATAAAAAAACGGGCCAGCGGGCCCGTGATGATTTCCGGTGGAGCCTCGGGGGTGGAAGCCGAAGAGCCGCTGTTATCCGTCATATACGCGCGGTCTTGCCGATCTGCAAGAGGGTCGATTCTTTGCGACGGAAAATGGCCGACAGCGCGAATAAGTCCTCGATAAAGGGAGTGACGCATGCGGCGCGAAACGCTCTCTGCCATCCGATACGGTATCGGACTGGGTCCTGACAGCGAGCACGCGACGTCACCCGATGAATTGTTGTCTAACGTCGGCAAGACAGCAAAAACGCTGCTGCGCCTCCCATTCACCGCAAGACGCGAGCGCTTCCAGACCTATCGACAATCCCGCGAACAGGGAGACGCTAGAAAGGTCGCACGGCTGAACCTTGCCCGGATGGCTTTTGACGATGTCAGGCATCACCTGTCCCTCGCCGTCACCGATCCCGGCCTTGCCGCGCAAATCCGCTGGGCCACTGCATTCGCAGAACGCATCGGACCGAACCAGGTTCCACACCTGTTTCTGAAGACAGCATTCGCCGACGCCGCGTCACCGGTCCTGAAGTTTGCCGTAGGCGGCTCGGAAAACCAGATTGAAGGCATCGCTCTCACACTCGTTTCCCCGAATTCAACCGCCGTTGAAGAGGTCGCACATGCAATCCAGACGCACTTTCCTGACGGGCAGCCTGGCTCTCGGATGCTCTGCCGCCGCAAGTACGCTTGTCACCCCGGTCACATTTGCTGCGGCTCCCGGCGACAACCGGCTGGTGGTCATCATCCTGCGCGGTGCGATGGATGATCTCGACGTGGTGCGCCCATTGAGCGATTCGCACCTGATTACGCACAGACCCTAGCTTTCGGTAAACGACAGCCCCGCTCTGACCGACTTTTTCGGATTGCACCCGGCCCTTGAGCCACTGGCACCGCTCTGGCACGCTGGAGAACTCAGTTTCGCGCACGCCGTCTCTACGCCCTATCGCAACAAACGCAGCCATTTCAATGGCCAGGACATACTCGAAGCTGGTGTCTCCGGTGAGGATGTCGGCGAAGATGGCTGGCTCAACCGCATGCTCTCGCTGATGCCCGGCAGCACTTCCGAGACGGCCTTTGCCGTCGGACGGGATAACCTGCGTTTACTTGTGGGCACGATGCCGACGTCGACCTGGTCGCCTGATGCCGATCTGAGCCTCTCAACGCCGATCCCATGTCATCCCGGAGGGCAAACCGTGCCGAAGCGCTAGCGGCCTTTACGACCGCTCACCTGCGCGAGGAGACACACCTTGCCGCATTCTCGATCAACGGATGGAACACACATGCCAATCAGCGGCACACCTTGCCGAACGCGCTCCTTGAACTCTCGACGGCGATCCTGACGCCAAGACGCAACCTCGGTCCGGTCTGGACCTAGACCGCCGTGCTGTGCCTGACAGGATTCGGGCGCACCGTGCGCGAGAACGGCTATTGCGGAACCGATCATTCTCCCGGACCTCGACATGGGCGACAACCCCGGGCTGATCGCCTGAAACGAAAAACACCCGGCGCGGGCCGGGCGTTCCTCGGTTGGTTTTGTACGTGAGTGAGTTCGATTTAGCCGATAAAATTCTGAGTCAGCCAGAAACGGCCGCAATACTGTGCCTTAGGGTCAAAGGCCACAGCAGTGCTGACCTTCTTTGCCCGGCGATCTAGGATATTCCTGCGGTGACCCGGCGAATTCATCCAAAGGTTGACAATATGGCGCGACAGAGAGGCATAGGAATGTGCCGGCAAGGATTGACCCTCATACGACGCAAATTTGCACTGGCTGGAGCTGACGATCTTGAAGCGGCGATTGTCGATTCGATAGCGATGCACCATGCCGATGTTTTCCGAGCCGACCCGGAAACTGACACCAGACGCTTTGATCCGTTGTTTGAGAGAGGCGCGCCCCGGAACCGTGCTGCGATGGGTTAGTTGCTGGCTTTTCGCCATCCAGCGACTGTGATTGCGGGCTTGCTTGGCCAACGGCGCGCCAGCGTTTGCCAAGGGCGACAGCCCGGCGCGGCAACGGTGATAATTCACTTCCGCACGCACCGAATCGCTCAACATCTTCTGGTTGATGCGGCTCGAAGGCACGATCGTCTGCGCCGCTGATTTCGACACATCGCGTGTGCAAGCCTCCGCAGCCGAAGGCAGCGAGAACAGAATTATCGCACCTGCCAAAAAAACCGCAATTCTCGACGTCATTCCCCAGGTTCCCTATCACAACTTCCCACCGGGCTACCCAATCTCTGAATTGAGGCAAAACCACGGCGGCGCGTCGGCAGACGTGGGGAATTTCATAACAACCTTAGCCCTTGTTGAAAGAGGCGGTCGGATGGTTCGGCGAGTCGTCGCTTAAGGAGTTCTTTTCTAAACGCGCAATTTTATGGCGTCCGTGGCCCGGACCAGTTCGGCACTGATCCCCGGTTCGCTCAATGCGTGCCCGGCGCGGGGAATGATCCTTAGGCGCGCGGCCTGCCACGCTTGTGTCAGACGTTGGGCGACCACAGGGGGACAGATCATATCATAGCGCCCCTGAACAACGACGCCCGGAATATGCGCAATCCGCTCGATGTTCTCTTCTATCCAACCGTCAGTTTCGAGAAACCCGAGATGTGAAAAGTAATGGTTCTCAAGCCGGGCGAAGGCGCGCGCGAATTCCGCCGGACTGTCGCCCACCGGGCCGTCGTTGCGAATGGAAGCCAGCGAATTCTCCCAACTGGCCCAGGCACGGGCATAACGCGTTTCACTCGAACGGTCGCCGGTGAACAATCGTTTCGCGTACGCGGCTATAAGATCATCTTGTTCCTCTGCGGGGATAAGACTCACAAAATTGCGCCAAACATCCGGCCAAAACATCGCCGCCCCGCCACCGTAGAACCAGTCAAGCTCCGCCCGCGTCATTAGGAAGACACTCCGCAAGACCAGATGCATGACCCGATCCGGATGGCTGATCGCGTAGATCAACGCCAGCGTCGCCCCCCAGCTTCCTCCGAAGACCAGCCAGCGGTCGATGCCAAAAGTCTCCCGGATCAGTTCGATGTCCCGTATCAGATGCCATGTCGTGTTGTGTTCAACGCTGGCATGCGGCCGTGACCGGCCACAGCCCCGCTGATCGAACAGGATCACTCGATAGGCATTCGGATCGAAATAACGGCGCATAGTCGGACTGCATCCGCCGCCCGGACCCCCGTGAAGGACAACAACCGGAATGCCGTCGGGGTTCCCGCATTGCTCGACATAGACCCGATGTCCGTCGCCCACGTCCAGAATGCGCTGATCGAAAGGGTCGATCGGCGTATAGAGGTACTGTGACGCAGTCTTTTTGTCTGACGCTCGGTCCATGTGCGACCTATATAATGCGAGGCGTGCCGTGACACGGCGTTTTTGATGAAAATCTGGCTGAGGGCAGAAAATGGCAGCGATGGTGTCCACTATTGATGACAGCGAGATCGAAAAGTTTCAGGCGATGGCCGCCGAATGGTGGGATCCGAACGGAAAATTCAAACCACTGCACATGCTGAACCCTTGCCGACTGGATTACATCACGTCGCAGATTGCTGCCGAATTCGAACGCGATCTTGCCGCGCCCGAGCCATTCGACGGGCTGCGCATCCTTGACATCGGCTGCGGCGGCGGCTTGCTGTCCGAGCCGATGGCACGGCTGGGTGCCGACGTCGTGGGCGCCGATGCGGCTGAACGGAACATCCCCGTCGCCCGCGTCCATGCCGAAGAACAGGGTCTCGACATCGACTATCGCCACACTACGGCGGAAGCCTTGGCCGAGGCGGGCGAGAAGTTCGATGCCATCCTGAACATGGAAGTGGTCGAGCATGTCGCCGACCCGCTCGCCTATCTGGCCGCGTGCCAAGATCTATTGAAACCGGGTGGCCTGATGACCTGCTCCACCATCAATCGGAATCCGAAAAGTTATGTGATGGCCATCGTCGGGGCTGAATATGTCATGCGCTGGTTGCCCAAGGGCACGCATGAATGGTCGAAGTTCATCACGCCAGACGAATTGTACGATCTCTTGCGGAAGGCTGATCTCGACCCTGTCGACCGAAAGGGGTTTGTATTCAATCCCGTGAGCTGGAGCTGGAGCCTGTCCGACCGCGATCTGTCGGTAAACTACGTCACGACTTCCCTTCGCCCATAAGCTTCTTTCGAAGGTCGCGGATTACCGGCAAGGCGTTCCGGACCTTCTCTTGCCCAACCGCCTGAACCGCATCGTCCAAAATAGGCGCAATGGCCTCGAACGCCGCATCCCGCGCCCGCATACCCGCTGGACTGATCGACACATACTTCCGGCGCGCGTCGTCCCAGTCAGGGCGGACGTGAACGTATCCGGCCCATTCCAGCTTGCCGATAGTGTTGGTCATCGCACCGCGCGTCACGTTGAAAGCCCGCGCCAGTTCTGCCGGTGATTTCTCTCCACCACCACGCGCCAGAAGATTCAAAACGGAAAAATGGCTCAATTCCATGCCTTTGGGCAAAGCTTTCGCAATCCGCGACCGCGCAAGCTGATCAGCGACGAAAATCTCGCTGAACAGTGCAATCGCAAGATCGTCATTGGCGGTGCGGCTATCGTTCATGACGACAGAGTATACTCTTGGTCGTGCGACAGGGAAGGCAGACGACGTCGCACATCATCAACCATCGCCAGATCGAGATCCACGATCGTCACGCCGGGCTCTTCGCCCGCATCCGCCAACACCCGACCCCAGGGGTCAATGGCGAGCGAATGTCCCCATGTGCGGCGCACACGTCCGCGGGTAGCCGAATGAGTGCCAGTTTGGGCGGGTGCAAGTACGAAACTTCCCGTTTCGATGGCCCGTGCCTGCAGCAGTGGCTCCCAGTGATCGGGTCCGGTATCGGGAGAGAACGCGGACGGTACCGTCAAAATGCGTGCCCCCGCTTGAGCAAGCGTCCGGAAGAGGTATGGGAACCTCAAATCATAACAAATGCTAAGCCCAATAGGCACGTTCTCAATATCAGACACGACCGCGCGGTC
>CAJHYE010000188.1_pt1 | contig 11062 bp, 9 predicted proteins | sample 9198651 | NCBI WGS metagenome assembly CAJHYE01 (sample SAMEA7708366, study PRJEB35096) | sediment metagenome | biome: marine neritic benthic zone biome [ENVO:01000025]; feature: sediment [ENVO:00002007]; material: shallow marine sediment [ENVO:03000034] sea grass bed [ENVO_01000059] ...
CCCTTGGAAATCGCCGCCTTCGCCGCCGCCTTGGCAATCTTGTCGCTGGCAAAAGCCTTGGCCGTGCCGCGAAACATGTTACGCGAAAGCTGGTCGGTCAGAACGATGTAGGCGAGTGTCCCGCTGGGATATGTCAGCCAAAGCGACAAAGCGCCGGCACAGGCTCGATTGTAAAGATCTTCGAACCGGTCGCGGATCGTCTGATCGAGCGCGTCTCCACCGGCATACCAATTATCGGGTCCAATCTCGTCCAACCAGAAGCTCAATACTTCTTTGGGTCCCGTCATATTCACACCCTCATTGCGTAACTCACCCCCGGGTTATCCACAAAGCGTTACAATTTCTTCACACTCGATCAAGGGGTGATTCGCCTTCGGGTGAATCTTCGTCGCCACTTTCGGCATTTTCAGCATAGATCTCCTGCGCCACTTCTGCTGCGAACAGCGTCGAAGAAGGTGAAATCGCCGCGTAAGCCACGGCGTCGTAGTCGTCCTCCGACGCATAGACCGACGCCCGTTGCGTCATCCGGAAGGTGACGTATCCGGCCAGGATGGTCATCACGACAATCAGGTAAACCCAGAAGCCGGGCGCGCCCATCTGGCTCATCGCCCAGCCTGTCAGGATGGGACCGACGATTGCCCCCAGCCCGTTGACGAACAGTAACCCGCCTGAGGCCGCCGCCATATCTTCGGTCTCGAGATAATCATTCATGTAGGCGATGAGCAGGGAGTAAAGCGGGTTCGACGCCCCGCCCATCAGGAAACCGGCGACCAGCAACAGCTCGAAGACACCTCCGAACAGCCAGCCGATCAGGGACGCCGACATCCCCAACAGAGCTGTGCCCAAAATCAGGATTCGCCGGTCCATCCGGTCCGACATCCAGCCGATGGGAAATTGCAGTAATAGCCCGCCGATGAAAATCGCCGAAATGAAGATGGAGATCTGGGCCACGCTCAACCCGGCTTCCGTGCCGAAGATCGACGCCATTCCGAACTGCGCTGCAAACACAGCCCCCATCATGAACATCCCAACCACAGAGGTGGGCGAAGTCTTGTAGAGCTTGGCAAAGCTCATCGACTTCGTCGCATCGAACGCGGGCGTCGGCGTGACCGACAACAGGATCGGCGCGAAGGACAGCGAGACCAACACGGACGGTATCACGAAAAGGACGTATCCCGCCGGATCGTCGACGTTCAGCAACGCCTGGCTGGCCACGATCCCGCCCATCTGCACGATCATGTAAAGCGACAGAGCCTTGCCGCGTGTTTCATTGGTCGACGCATCGTTCAGCCAGCTTTCCGCCGTGACATAGACGCCGGAAAAGGAAAACCCGAAGATCACGCGCAGGACCACCCAGGCCCAGGGTTCTGTAAATGTGGGGTAAAGAATGAGGACAGCGGAAACAAAAGACGCGAGTGCTGCAAAAACCCGCACGTGACCAACACGGCGAATCAATTCCGGTGCCATGCGCGACCCGAACAGGAACCCGACGAAGTAGGCCGACGTAATGATCGACAATTCGCTCGTCGAGAATTGCTCGATTGAGCCGCGAATCCCAATAAGAGAGCCCTGCAAGCCGTTGCCGACCATCAACAGAAGCACGCCCAACAAAAGGGCCCAGGACCGTCCGAGAACTTCAATCATGGCTCGCCCTCTAATCCGCCATTGCCGCGTTAGCCAGAAGGAAAGAGAGGGTCATGTTCGTCTGCGACAAAGCAATGTCGATTTTCCGACAAACCTTTGTTTTCACTTTCTTGTTTCTTCCGTTCTAGACGCGATTTGTCGCCTAGTCGCCGCCCGGAAGCAGCAGGGATGCGTCGCCATAGGAAAAGAATCGATACTCTTCCGTGATGGCATGGGCATAGACCTCGCGTATGCGCTCCGTGCCGAGGAAAGCAGAGACCAGCATCATCAACGTCGACCGAGGCAGGTGGAAATTCGTTATCAGCGCGTCCGCGATCCGGAACCGGTACCCCGGCGTGATGAAAATGTCCGTCGCCCCCTTCCACACTTCGAGCGTGCCATCTTCCGCCGCCGCCGTTTCCAGAAGCCGCATGGCCGTTGTGCCCACCGGCACAATCCGACCGCCCGCCGCGCGCGTGGCGTTGATCTCGGCGGCGGCTTCCGCCGCGATCTCGCCCCGTTCGGCGTGCATCTTGTGATCGCTCACATTGTCGACCTTGACCGGCAAAAAGGTGCCGGCCCCGACATGCAGTGTGACGAAGCTCCGTTCAATTCCACGAGCGTCGAGTGCGGCCAGAAGGGCGTCATCGAAATGAAGCGATGCGGTCGGCGCAGCGACGGCTCCGGCTTCCCGCGCCCAGACCGTCTGGTAATCTTCCCGGTCCCTGTCATCCGCGGCACGACGACCTTCGATATAGGGTGGCAAAGGCATCGCCCCTGACGTGGCCAGCGCCGCGTCGAACGCCTCGCCCGCTACATTGAACCGAAGCCGTCCCATTCCCTCGCTCCGGCCTTCCATCACAGCGGATAAACCAGAGGAGAAGGCAATCTCTTCTCCGTCCCGAACCTTTTTCAAGGGTTTCAGAAGGGCGGACCACGTGCCGTCGGCCTGTGGCTCCAGCAAGGTGATCTCCACACGCGCCTCGGTGTCGCCCCGCCGCCGCACCCCGCTCAATCGTGCCGGTATGACACGTGTATCGTTCAGCACCAGCCGGTCGCCGGGCCGCAGAAAACTTGGCAGTTCAATCGCGTGGGCATCACGCAACCGGTCCGGTGTTGCGACCAGCAAACGGGAAGACGAGCGCGGACGCACTGGCCGGGTGGCGATCAACCGCTCCGGCAGATCGTAATCGAACTCGGACAGTTTCAAGCCCTACCCTCCCGGCGGCGCGCGGCGAAAGATCTCGCGGAATCCACCGGGGGTCAGGATCGACAACGGGTTGACGCGCACGCTCGGATCGGCAGCTGCACCGACCATCCGGTAGTTAAACCCGAACAGGCCCTCGCCGCGACGGGTCAGGAAAGACCCGATCCCGTTCAGAAAATAGACCGGCGAGACGACGCCCCGAAAATCCATCTTGCTGGTTCCAAGATCATACAGCCCGTCAGCGGAGATCCCCATCGACGGACCAACGGCCGCCGCCTGCCGCAAGCGGATTTGGCGCCGGTTCAATCGGAACTGTCCGTCGATCGTGTCGAACCGGATGCCAGCGCCGCCCAATTGGTTAAGGAGACCAACAACGCTCACCGCGTCGAGAAGGCTCGCCATCGCGGGTGCGTCCTTGAGCCGGATATTCTCGATCAGAAATTCACCTTCAAACGTGCCGCTCGGCGCATCGGACACCGGTGTGAGCACCAGATCGAGCGACCCTTGCCTTGCATTCGGGGTCAGGCCTGCATCCCGCAGAGCACCGGCGGCATCGGCGGATGAAATCCGGATTGCCGTCCCCCCATTGGCAGGCGTCAGCACGCCCTGAACTGGCGTGCGCCCATTGATTCGCGCTTCGAATTCCCCGGACAGGCCACGTGACCCAACCACGATCCGGCCACGCAAAGGGGCGAACGCGATCCCGCTGGAAACCGTCAATCTGTCAAGCCGCAGGTTGATCGGGCCGGTCCCACCGCCACCTCCGCTCCGCGGCGCGAGGTCCAACTGGCGGAGGTCCATCGTCCCGCCCAAAACCGTGATCGTCGGCGCACCACCGCCAGGCGATGGCGTCACCTCGACATCCGCGTTCAGCCATGCGCCCAACTCCAGCGCCTGAAACCGCGCGCGTTCCAGCCCGCCGTTTTCACCAAGATCGAGTGCGCCGTCAAAACTCAGATTACGGGTTTGAAGCGACATCGTTTCCACCTCGGGCGTGTTGCCAAGCCGCGCGACCACCTCAAGCTTGCCGCGCTCCTCTGGTGGCTTCCGCCAGCCGAGCGCAGCGAGCCCCATTCCGAGCCCGGCCAGATCGGATTCGAGCCGCAGTTCCGGCGGTAATTCAGGATCGGCGGGTAATCGAAGCGTGTAATTGGCCTGCCCTTCTCCTCGGAAAAGGCCTTCCGGCAAGGGCAAATCGAATGCAGTCACCGTGTTCGATGACAAGGTAACCTGCCCTGTGACTTCACCGCCATCATCCGCTGCCGGTCCAAGCGGTTGTCGCCAGTTCGCAGTCAGGGGTACGCCATCGAGACGCGCAGGCCCTGAAAGAGCCACCGCCTCAGGCGAGGCCGTTAGCCGCAATTCCGGCGACGTAAGAACGCGCCCTTCCACCAGATTGGCGGACGAAACATCAGTCAGGTTGGCGGAGACTTCGTAGCTCACCTCATCCGCCTTGATACCGTCCTTGAGCGGCAGGGTGATGCGAGCGCGCCCGCGCACGTCCGCCTCCGCGATATCGGTGGGCCGTTTGGCCCGTTCCATCAGACGCAAGGGTCGGTTATTCAGGACACCAAGCACCGCGTCGAGCCGCCCGGACGCCGCCACATTGATCTCGCCCATCGACGGTTTCGGCCGGGTGTCGAGCACCGTGAACTCCGACCCGCTGGCATCGATGATATCACCGTTGGCGGCGGTAACCTGACCTTCGCTCAGGGTCAACGAGAACCTGTTATCGTTTAAGACCGCGCGGCCCTGTGCATTCGAAAGGCGCGGCATCTCCGGCAAAAATCGCACCAACCCGTCATCGAATTCGAAACTGAGTGCGAGGTCAGGCCGCGCCCCGCTGTCGACCCGAAGTCCGAATGCCGGATGGTGCAATATCCCCGTCGCCAGATTGCGCGACAGCCAGCCGCGCGTGATTGGTGACACCCGGCGCGGCCAGAACTCCATGACACGGTCTGCGGAAATCTTGGGCGTGGTCGCATCAACCGCGACATGCCAGCCCGTGGCGTCGCCGGAAATGCGGCCCCGCGCAGAAATCGGAACGCCGTCATTGTCGATAGCGATCTGGCCGAGCTCGACAGAGAACGGATCGAGCCGCACGCGCAGATCGGCGCGGATATCGTCCAGCGTCACCGGCCCGTCCAGTGTGTCGCCCCCATTGTACTGCAAGCCCTCGATCCGGAACTGTCCCAGATAGGCCCGCGGCCAGACCCCGTCGAATTCAGTGAGATATGTGTGCCCGGTCGCAACGCCGGTGCCGTCGTCGGAGAGGAAACTGATCTCGGAGAAATCGATCCGTTGGCGGCTCGGGTCGAACGTGAAATAGGCTTTCGCGGCATCGAAGGCGACTGGGGGCGTGGTTTCCTCGGGTTGCAGAGCACCGCTTGCGATATCGAGCGTGCCCGCGAAACTGACCAGCGTGCCGGTCTCGTCCAGCTCGGTGCGCACCGCTCCCGAGATCGGGGCGTCGAGCACGCCGAGCCAGGAAAGGACCGGCGATTGCAGTGCGATGTCGGCCGCTGGCATGGCTTCGACCGTCGCACCGAGTTGCACATGTTCCGTGGCGCGGCTTCGGTTGAGCGACACTTGCAGACCCGCGAGGTTGTCAGTGCCGTTGAACACATCCGACGTGATCGACAGCGACAGCGCGTCCGCCGTTCTGCGGAGCGTCGCGGACGCATTGGTTGCTTGCCAGATGCGGCCCGAACGCGCGTCTTCGAGGGTCAGCACAACCCCCGCTGCTACGACTTCTGCCAGCGAGGAAAACGCGCCCTCGGTCATGGCCTTGTCGATCTGGGCGAGCGCTTCGGTGACCGATTGCTCCGCCCCGCCTATGCCGGTGCCCGCCGACAGAGTGAAACGGCCGGCGGCCGTGCGGCGCACGGTGATCTGTGCACCGGTCAGGAATATCTTCTCGGCCGCAAACTCCCGCCGCATGACACGTTCGAGTGACAGCTCGGCACCCAGCCAGTTCAACTGTGCCACCGCACCACCCGTTTGATCGGCCAGACGGATATTGTTCATCAAAAGTTGCGGGACGCCCTTACGATCGATCCCGATTTGCATCGACCCCAGCCTGAGCGGCGCCCCGTCGAGGCGTTCGTTCAGTGTCTCTTCCAACTTGGCGCGCAACAACTCGGGCACCGGGACGGTGCGACCGGAGAGAGCCAACGACAGGACGAAAAAGACCAGACAGGCCACAAACAGGCTGAAAAAGGCGGCAAACCCCAGGCCACGCCGCTTCTGCGTCCGAACCGGTTTCCGCGCCGGGGCGGGCTTCGCGACCTCTGTCGCCTCGGTCGGGGCTTTCTTTTCCATACCCCCGTCCTACAACAAGCCACGAATCATTGTCACTATTGGAGAATTCAGATGAGCCTTGCCGATCAGTCCGCCCCCGATTTCACCTTACCACGCGATGGCGGCGGCGAGATCACTTTGTCGGCGCTGAAGCCGAAGAAGATCGTCGTCTATTTCTATCCGAGAGACGACACGCCGGGCTGCACCAAGGAAGCGATCGGTTTCACTGAGGCGGGCGGTGATTTCGAGGCGATAGATGTGGTCGTGATCGGCATTTCAAAAGACACGGTCGCCAAGCACGACAAGTTCATCGCCAAACATGAGTTGGGCGTGATCCTCGCTTCGGACGCCGACAGCGATGTCTGCGAGCGCTACGGCGTCTGGGTCGAGAAGAGCATGTACGGCAAGACTTATTTGGGCATCGAACGCGCGACTTTCCTGATCGACGGGTCGGGCAAGGTGGTCGAGGAATGGCGCAAGGTGAAAGTGCCGGGCCATGTCGAGGCTGTTCTGGAAGCGGCGAAAAAGTTATGAACCTATTGCACCGTGGCTGCGCCAAGTCGCGGCGCCAGGGGGCTTTGCCACCCGGACCCTCCAAAGTATCTTAGGGGCGATGGAAGCAGAAACGCTCTCTCAGATGGCTGTCGAGGTTCTGGCGACTGCGGACGGTCGGGCAAAGACAGCACTGAGCCGCGCCCACGCGACCCGTTGGGTTGCGGCACGGGACGCTGGCGTTCCTATGCCGGTCGGCGAAGCCGCGCCACCTTTGCGCCCGGCGCGACCGGATCAGCCGGAGTTGCGTGACCCGCGCGATGTGCCGAAGCGAAAGCCCGGCACGCCCGAGGGACGGATCGCGCTTTTGCACGCCGTGGCGCATATCGAATTGAATGCGGTCGATCTGCATTGGGACCTGATTGCACGGTTCGGTCATGTCGAGATGCCTGTGGGATACTACGACGACTGGGTAAAAGCAGCGGATGAAGAATCGAAGCATTTCAAGCTTGTCTGCGATTGCCTTGAAGCTCTGGGAAGTCACTACGGGGCACTTCCAGCTCATGCGGGCATGTGGCGCGCCGCCGAAGACACAAAGGACGACCTGCTCGGTCGGCTGGCCGTAGTACCGATGGTGCTGGAGGCGCGCGGCCTCGACGTGACGCCGGGCATGATCGAGGTTTTCCGAAAGGCGGGCGACGACGGCGCCGTTGCGGCTTTGGAGACGATCTATGCCGAAGAGGTGGGTCATGTCGCCTATGGCTCGAAATGGTTTCATTTTCTCTGCGGGCGCGACAACCGCGACCCGAAACCGGTCTTCCATGCGCTTGTGCGGAAATATTTCCACGGTGCACTCAAACCGCCCTTCAATGACGAGAAACGCGCGGAGGCCGGACTGCCGCCCGATTTCTACTGGCCGTTGAGTAAAACCGGCTAAGTGGGCGAAAAACCGCTCATTCCCGGAGATCGCGGGGCTGCTAGGTCAGCAAGGTTGCCTGAGTTTTCCAGGGAAGTTAACACTCTTGACGCAGATCGGGACAGGATCTGGTTCATGTTGAGAAATTCGGGAATGGGACAGACCTTTGACGCGATCACTATTGGCTAAAGCCCACACAGCGATTGAACGGACCTTTCCCGAACAGCGCCTTTTCCTTCGATCGGATATCGAGACACGCTTCATCCGACTGTCGCCACTGACGCAATTCGTTGGTGTCACCGGCAGCGCATTGCTGTTGGGATGGACCATCGTGTCCTCCGCCATCCTGCTGATGCACGGCCTGGGTGCGGGAGATGTGCGCGAACAGGCGCTGCGCGAACAGGCGATCTACGAAGCCCGGCTGAATGAACTGGCGACCGAGCGCGATGCCCGGGCCAAGGAAGCATCCGCTGCGCAGGAGCGTTTTGCGGTGGCATTGGCCGAAGTGTCAGCCATGCAGTCGCGTCTTTTGGAGTCGGAGGATCGGCTGAAGGAACTTGAGACTGGTATTGACGTGATTGCGGGCACACTCCGCGGTACGATGCAAGAGCGGGACGCGGCACGGAAAGAAGTAGAAACACTTGTTACGGAACTGGCTGAAACCACTGCAGAAAAACCAGAAGTTACCCGGCTCGACGATCTTGAGACCACGCTTGATTTCATGACCGCCGCCCTCGGCTCGCTTGCGGTGAAGCGGGACGAGATGAGCGCCTACGTTTCCGAAGCCGAACACCATATGGACCGGATCGCTCTCGACCAAAAACTGGAAGCGGAGCGGAACGAGCGCATTTTCAGCCAGATCGAAGAAGCGGTGAATGTGTCCCTGAAGCCGATCGAGGAAATGTTCAGCCAGGTGGGCCTGCCGACCGACAGCATCCTCGAACAGGTGCGCCGCAGCTATTCCGGTCAGGGTGGACCGCTGACGCCGATCATCTTTTCTACCAGCGGTGACACGGAGCCCGACCCGCTGACCGAGCGCGCCAATGAAGTACTGGGACAGCTCGACGCGCTGAACCTCTACCGCATCGCGGCGGAGAAGCTGCCTTTCGGCTTCCCGGTCAAAGGGTCCTACCGGTCGACCAGCGGCTTTGGTCCGCGGTGGGGTCGGATGCACGAGGGCCACGATTGGGCGGGCTCCACGGGCACGGCGATCCATGCCACCGCTGACGGTGTAGTAACCTTTGCCAGTAGATCAGGTGGTTATGGTAACCTTATCAAGATTAAGCATGATTTCGGTTTTGAGACCCGATACGCACATCTTTCGCGTATTCGTGTAAGCGTCGGCGAAAGAGTCTCGCGCGGCGAGCGTATCGGTGATATGGGAAACACGGGGCGATCCACCGGCACGCATCTTCATTACGAAATTCGTATTGGAGGGGCGGCTATGAACCCAATGAAATACATCAAGGCAGCGAGAGATGTTTTCTAAAAGCAAAATCAACGAACCTGGCCCGAAAACGGGCGCAGAGGCAGAGAAAGCAGAGAAAAAGGACGAAGAGGCCCCGACCATGAGCGAACCCAGCACGCCGAAGGCGAAACCGCCTGCATCGGTCCTGTCGGCTGATCTACAAATCACCGGCAATATCAAGACAACGGGCGACGTGAACATCGAAGGCAATGTGGAAGGCGATATCCGCGCGCACCTTCTAACCGTCGGCGAAGGTGCCACGGTTAAGGGCGAGTGCATCGCCGATGACGTCGTCGTCAATGGCCGGGTGGTCGGCAAGGTGCGTGGCCTGAAGGTGCGCCTGACCTCGACGGCGCGCGTGGAAGGCGACATCATCCACAAGACGATCGCCATCGAATCCGGTGCGCATTTCGAAGGGTCGGTTCAACGCCAGGAAGACCCGCTGAATTCGAAAGCGGGCGGCATGGCGCCGAAACCAGCAGCCCCGACAGCGCTTGAAGCCAAGGGCTGAACCCGACCTAAAGAGTTTCCAAGGGCGTCGCAATGCGGCGCCCTTTTCTATTTTGGGTGTAAGCGCTCGCGAAAGAAGATCGTTGCATTGTAAAAAGTTGCCGACAGAAGCACTGACCCAAGCGCCGCGCCAGCCATCATGGCAATGCCCAATCCTTCCATTCCGGTGTATCCGCGATATGCGCGGTTCAGGATCAGGAACTCTGTCAGACCGAAGATCGCCAGAAACAGGACGGGCGAAACAGCGATACCGGTCCAGAACCAACGCAATCGCCGCGTCCAGGACAGAAAGATACAAACAAACGGGAAAACGACCGCCCAACCGACAAAGCTCAACTGCAAGACCTGCAAAAGATCGTTGAGAAGGCTCAAGTCACGCCTGCGGGTGATACAGCGCGCGGCGGTAGATATGCCAAGTCGCATGTCCAAGCACCGGCAGCACAAGGAAAAGCCCCAGAAAGGCCGGGATCATCGCGACGAATATCGACACGGCGATAATGACCGCCCAAAGGCCCATTGTGGCCTTGTTGGCGTTGACGGTCTTCAGGCTGATCAGCATGGCGGACACGAAATCGACCTCCTTGTCGACCAGAAGTGGCAGCGAAACCGCTGTCAGTCCATAGGTCAGAAAGGCAACGCCGCCGCCTACGAGAACTTGCAATGCGAGCAGGACGCGCCCGTCCGAGGTTGCCATGAAGGCCTCGAGCGAGGTGTTGCCGACATTGGAAACCCCCATGAACAGCGCAACCATCATATGCGCAAAGAAGCTCCAGAACAGGAAAACCAGCGCCAGGATCACGCCAATCCATGGCAATTGCCGCCGCCGTTCGCTCCAGACGACGCCCAGTATCTCGCGCCGGTCGAGCGGCTCGTCGGCCTCCAACCTCCGGCTGACCTCGTAAAAGCCCACCGCCGCGAAGGGTGCCACCAAAGGAAACCCAAGCGCCAAGGCCAGCGTCCAGAGGAACGTGCCCGCGCCAACCTGGGTCAGCGCGATGCCAACCACTGCGTAGAAGGCCGCAAAGAAGATGCCGTATCCCGGCGCGCGCCGAAAATCCCAAAGGCCGTATTTCAGCGACGTCCAGATCTCGTGCAGCGTCAGCCGGGAAATCTCCGGCTTCGGTGAGGCTTCAGGCGCGTGTGCCATTGTCATGAATGTATACTTGCCAGACGCGTCCACCTTGATCCAGATCAGCCATTGCTTGAAGCGCTTCTCCGGCATTGCTATCAGCTTGGAACCTTCTGAATGCGGAGAAAAGCCCATGCGCGCCGAGGCAGAGAACCTGGTCGCCCAAATCGAGAAATCGCTGAACCTGCTGGCCCAACGCATGGACTGGGAGACGGCGCCGCACCGCTTGGAGGAATTCAATGCGATGGTGGAAGACCCAAACCTCTGGGACGATCCCGAGAAGGCACAGAAACTGATGCGCGACCGGCAGATGCTGGTCGATGCCGTCGATCGTTATTCCGGCATGACACAGGAATTGTCCGACAACAGCGAGTTGATCGAACTGGGCGAAATGGAAGGCGACGACGAGGTCGTGAA
>CAJHYE010000498.1_pt1 | contig 10937 bp, 9 predicted proteins | sample 9198651 | NCBI WGS metagenome assembly CAJHYE01 (sample SAMEA7708366, study PRJEB35096) | sediment metagenome | biome: marine neritic benthic zone biome [ENVO:01000025]; feature: sediment [ENVO:00002007]; material: shallow marine sediment [ENVO:03000034] sea grass bed [ENVO_01000059] ...
AAAGGCCATCGAGGCTCACATCGATTTCGTCCGCTCGGCTTTTACCGATCACCTGAAATCGGAGAAGAACGAGGCCATCGCCCGGCAACGGCTGGCCTTCGAAAAGCAACGCTAGGGCGCTGCCCGGCGGCGACTTTCAGTTTGTCCATTAACGCCGCCAAGGCCGATTGGTACCGCTCGCCGATAAGCCGCCCGTCTTCGTCGAGCTCCTTTGCAGCACCCGCCACCATCACTTCGGGGCCGGTTAGGAGCCTCGGCTGAAACGAGTTCAGTGCCAACCGCAAGGCATATTGAGCCCGCGCACCGCCGGCCCGCCCTGCAGCGGCGGACATAATTGCGACCGGTTTGTCGAGCCACGGGTTCCCCGGCACGCGACTGACCCAATCGAGCGCGTTTTTCAGACCACCGGGCAAAGACTGATTGTATTCAGGCGTGGCAATCGCAACTGCGGCAGCAACTGTGATTTGCGCGGCCAATTTTTTGGCCGAGTCCGGGATACCGGAAGCCGTTTCATCATCCCCATTGTAAAGCGGCATTGCAATGTCTGCGAACACAGTTTCACTCTGCCAGAGCCGCCCGGCCTCAATCACTAGTTTGGTGTTGAGCGAAGACGCCCGGAGTGAACCCGAGATCATCAGAAGCGTGGCCATGTCAGCATCCTCTCGTGCGGCTTTCACCAAGACTTAGGAACTTGTCGGCAGAAGGAAAATTCAGCGTTTGATTGCAGCCGGATAGGTGCCGAGGATCCGCAGCTCGGATGTGAAATACTCCAACTCTTCCAGAGCGAGCTGCACGTCGCGGTCGTCGGGATGCCCGTCGATATCGGCGTAGAACTGCGTGGCCGAGAACGAGCCATCGACCATGTAGCTTTCCAACTTGGTCATGTTGACGCCATTCGTCGCGAAACCGCCCATCGCCTTGTAAAGGGCGGCCGGGATGTTTCGCACGCGAAACACGAATGTGGTCATCATGGTGTTGCTGCGCCGGTCATTATTCGGCTCGCGTGACATCACAAGAAAGCGGGTGGTGTTGTGATCGGCATCCTCGATATGGCGGGCGAGCACATTCAGGCCATAGACTTCGGCCGCCAACTCGGAGGCAAGCGCCCCTTGCGAAGGCTCTCCAACCTCCGCCACTTCGCGGGCAGCCCGGGCATTGTCGGGACTTACTCGGCCTTCGATGCCGTTTTCGCGCAGAAATGTTGCGCATTGCGGCAAAAGCACGAGGTGACTGTAAGCTTCCTTAACGTCAGAAAGGTCGGCACCCGGGACGCCCAACAGATTAATATGAACACGAACAAAGGCTTCATCGAGGATATGCAGCCCGCTTTCCGGCAACAAACGGTGGATATCCGCAACTCGCCCATAGGTGCTGTTTTCCACCGGCAGCATGGCCAGATCGGCTTTGCCCGAGCGAGTGGCCTCGATCACATCCTCGAAGGTTCGGCAGGGCAGAACCTCCATTTCCGGCTGGGTTTCCCGGCAAGCCTGGTGGGAATAAGCCCCCGGCTCTCCCTGGAAGGCGATGGTTCCGCGCATGGCTTCCCTCTGGTCCTGCGGCAAAAAGGGCGATTGGTCGCGCCTCTTATCCCTTGAAGCCGGACAAGGGAAGCGGATAGATAGCGCAAAATTCGGGAACAACTGGACGCGATATGTTCGACACGATGACAATGACGAAGCTCTTGGGCGGCTTTTGCGGAGCCTTTCTGATCTTCTTGCTGGGCGGTTTCTTTGCGGAGTTCATTTATCACGAAGCTGAGCATGCGGGCGACGAGCATCATCAGGCCTATACTATCGACACCGGTGAGGACGATCACGGTGGCGAGGAAGAAGTCGAAGTCGCCTTTGCCGATGTGTTCGCTGCAGCTGACACCAGCGAAGGCCCGGGTCTTTTCCGCAAGTGCGCGGCCTGCCACAAGGTGGAAGACGGCGCCAACGGTGCCGGCCCATACCTTTTCGGAATTGTTGGCCGCGAAGTGGGTGCCGCCAGCGGTTTCGGTGCCTACTCAGGCGCGTTGAACGAAGTGGCGGATGTCTGGACGCCGGAGAACCTGAACGCGTTTTTGGAGAACCCCAAAGGTTTCGCCAGCGGAACGACCATGAACTTCGCCGGTTTCGATGATGTCGAAGACCGCGCCAACATCATCGCCTGGCTCGCTGAACAAGGCTAAACGGTGATGATCCTGTCGAAAGCCCGGCGTCAGACGCCGGGCTTTTCGTTGTTTTTGGCCCGAAGAAAGGGCTTGCGAGCAAACCACACGCGACATCACACTCCGTTCAGCGCGATGGACGGTCGACAAACCGCAAGTTAGATACAATTTTAACTTACTGGGCGTATGACGCCCACATCGGATGAGGAGCCACTCGATGTCGATACGCGCGGCCTGCGTTTCTGATCGTCATATTTCCCTGTCGAAACTCTGCGCCGCGGGCGTTCTTGGCATCGCTACCGCACTGGCGGTTCCGACCGTCGCCAAATCCGAAAGCCATGAGACGATCATCGTGAGCCACGGCTACAACGAATACGATGAGCTGAAATATTCACCTGACGACCCACACCTGGAATACGTGAATTCGGATGCGCCGACGGGTGGCGAAATGAGCCTCGCCGTTATCGGCACTTTCGACAGCCTGAACCCCTATGCAACCGGGATCGGCACCCCGGGTGCACTGTCATCCTCTATCTACGAAGACATGATGGTTCAGACCGCGGACGAAGTGGGGTCGTATTACTGCCTTCTCTGCACAACGCTCGAATATCCCGAAAGCCAGGACTGGGTGATCTTCAACCTCCGCGAGGATGTCACTTTTTCGGACGGGGAACCGATGACGGGCGAGCATGTGCTCTTCGCCTTCGAGTTGCTGCGCGACCAGGGCACGCCGTCTTATGCGGCCTTCGTCAACGCCAATGTCGAAAGCGCGGAACTGCTGGATCCTTACAAGATCAAGTTCACTTTCAAGGACGGCGTGCCGCGACGCAGCTTGATCCCAACGATGGGCAGCCTGCCCGCCTGGCCGAAACACTGGTACGAGGATACTGGATCGCGATTGGATGAAAGCCGCCTGGATATCGGGCCGGGCACGGCAGAGTACATGCTGGACGAGTTCGATGTCGGCCGTCAAATCGTCTATGCCCGCAATCCTGACTATTGGGGGGCAGATCACTATCTGCGCGTCGGCCATGGCAATTACGACGGCATCCGGATCGAGTATTTCGGCGATACGGTTGCAGCCTTCGAAGGGTTCAAAGCGGGTGAAGTGACATTCCGTCAGGAAAACAGCTCGCTCAATTGGGCCACGGCCTATGACTTCCCTGCACTCGACAAGGGGTGGGTGGTGAAGAACACGCTGCCGACCGGCACACTGCCGGCGGCGCGCGGCTTTATCTTCAATATGAAGAACCCAAAGCTTCAGGACAGGAACCTGCGACTCGCCATCGGGCGCATGTTCAACTTCAATTGGACCAACCAGAACCTGCAATACGGGCTGTTCCAGCAGCGGGAAGCGTTTTGGGAGAACGACCGTTTGAAAGCTGTCGGTTTGCCTGAGGGACGCGAGTTGGAACTTCTTGAGCCGTTCCGGGATCAACTGCCCGAAGCGATCTTCACTGAAGACGCGGTTCTGCCCCACGAAAGTGGCGAGCGCCCACTGGATCGCCGCAACCTGCGCGCCGCGCTGGGTCTGATGCAGGAAGCAGGGTATTCGCCCGGCTCGGACGGTCTTTTACGTGATGACGATGGCAACATCCTGTCCATCGAATTCGTCGAAGACACCCAATCCATGGATAGGATCATCCTGCCCTTCATGGAGAACTTGAAGGCCCTTGGTGTCGATATCGTCTATAATCGGATCGATCCTGCCCAATATCAGGACCGCACGCAGAACAAGGATTTCGAAATGCGGGATGCAGCCTATAGTGTTGGGTTGGTCGAAGGGTCTGGCCTGTCCCAACGATTTGGCTGCGAAGACCGGGACGATGTGTTCAATGATGCCGGCTACTGCAATCCGGTGGTCGATGCATTGGCCGAAAGCCTGCTATCCGTCGAGACCTATGACGAGATGGCGGCCCATATCAAAGCCATCGACCGGATCATGCGGTACGACTATTTCATGGTCCCCGTTTGGACGCTTCGAGAAAGTTGGGTCGCGCATTACGATATGTACGAATTCCCGGAAGAACTGCCGCCATTCTCCATCGGCTTTCTCGATTTCTGGTGGATCAACGCCGAAAAGGAAGCGCAATTGAAAGCGGACGGAGCGCTCAAGTAATATGGGCGCCTATATCCTCAGACGCCTGTTGTTGATCATCCCGACCCTCTTCGGGATCATGATCATCAACTTCACGCTGACTCAATTCGTGCCGGGCGGGCCCATCGAACAAATTCTTGCTCGCCTTGATGGATCGGGCGACGTGTTTGAGACAATTGCGGGCGGCGGCGGCGATGTGGATACCGAAGGGCTCGACGGCGGCGACAGCGGCTATATCGGTGCGCGCGGGTTGCCGAAGGAATTCATCGAAGACCTCGAACGTGAGTTCGGCTTCGACAAACCCGCCTATCAGCGCTTCTTCGAGATGATGTGGAATTACATGCGCCTCGATTTCGGGGAGAGCTATTTCCGTTCCGTCAGCGTGGTCGATCTGGTGCTCGAAAAAATGCCGGTTTCCATTTCTCTCGGCCTCTGGTCCACGCTTCTGGCCTATGCAATCTCCATCCCGCTCGGCATTCGCAAGGCGGTGCGAGACGGATCGAGCTTCGATACATGGACGTCCGGCATCCTGATCGCGGCTTATGCGATCCCGGGATTCCTGTTCGCGATCATGTTGCTGGTGCTTTTCGCGGGCGGTTCTTACTACCAGTTGTTTCCCTTGCGCGGCCTGACGTCCGACAACTGGGAAGACCTGTCGCTGATCGGCAAGGCCGTCGATTACTTTTGGCACCTCGCCCTGCCTCTGGCTGCGCTCAGCGTCTCGGCCTTCACGTTTTCGACGCTGCTGACGAAGAACAGCTTCCTCGATGAGATCTCGAAGCAATACGTGGTCACGGCACGCTCCAAGGGCCTGAGCGAAGGGCGAGTGCTTTACGGCCACGTCTTCCGCAACGCCATGCTGATCGTCATCGCAGGCTTCCCTGCCGCCTTCATCGGTATCTTCTTCGGCGGCTCGCTGATCATCGAGACGATCTTCTCGCTCGATGGGCTGGGCCGCCTTGGCTTCGAAGCCGCCGTCGCCCGCGATTATCCGGTAATTTTCGGCACCCTTTTCGCGTTCGGCCTTATGGGTCTTCTGGTCGGGATCATCTCCGACCTGATGTATGTCTTTGTCGATCCCCGCATCGATTTCGAAAAGCGGGAGGCCTGACGCATGGCGCTCCGGGAAGACATCCCCCTCAAAGACGCGCCATCAGAGGCCGAGCCGCTCATGGTGCCCGAAAAGCGCCGCATGTGGCTGTCGCCGCTCAACCAAAGACGCTGGCGGAACTTCAAGAAGAACCGGCGTGCGTTCTGGTCGCTTATCCTGTTCGCCGTTCTTTTCGGTCTCAGCCTGTTTGCGGAGTTCATCGCTAATGACAGACCGATCCTCTTGAAGCACAACGGCGAATACTACATGCCGATCTTCAAGTTTTACCCGGAGACGACGTTTGGCGGCGACTTGCCCATCGAGGCGCAGTACCAGTACGAGGATATCGAATGCCTGATTGTCACCGGCGGCGTCATCGACTGCTATGACGATCCGGAAGGCATTCTGGCAGAGGTCGCTGAATCCGGAACGGCACTCGGCGAACCTGTCGAAAAGGGCTGGGTCGTCTGGCCACCGATCCCTTACAGCTACGATACGATTGTCGATATTCAGGGCGCGGCCCCATCGGCACCCGACAGCAACAACTATCTTGGAACCGATGACACCAAGCGCGACGTACTGGCCCGCGTGATCTACGGCTTCCGGCTATCTATCCTTTTCACCATCCTCGTCACGGTTGCCACGTCGTTTATCGGCATCGCGGCAGGCGCGGTGCAAGGCTATTTCGGCGGCTGGCTCGATCTGGTCTTCCAGCGAATTCTGGAAATCTGGGGGTCTACCCCGCAGCTTTACGTCATCATCATTCTCTTCGCGATCCTCGGGCGAAGTTTCTGGCTCTTGGTCTTTATCATGATCCTGTTCGGCTGGCCTGCTCTCGTCGGCGTTGTTCGGGCCGAGTTCCTGCGCGCCCGAAATTTCGAGTACGTACGTGCCGCCCGCGCCCTCGGTGTTTCCAACGCGACAATCATGTTCCGTCACATGTTGCCCAACGCCATGGTCGCCACGCTGACCCTTCTGCCCTTCATTATCACCGGAACCATCGGGACCCTCGCCGGTCTCGACTTCCTCGGCTACGGCCTTCCCTCCTCCGCCCCATCGCTGGGGGAGATGACGTTGCAGGCCAAACAGAACCTGCAAGCCCCGTGGCTGGCCTTCACCGCGTTTTTCACCTTCGCGATCATGCTCTCACTCCTCGTCTTTATCTTCGAAGGCGTGCGCGACGCCTTTGATCCAAGAAAGACGTTCCAATGAGCGCGATCCTGACTGTCACGGACCTGAATGTCAGGTTTCGCCAGGACGGAGCCGTCACCCATGCCGTGAAGGGTGTCAGCTTTGACGTGCAGAACGGCGAGACCGTCGCATTGGTCGGCGAAAGCGGTTCGGGCAAGTCGGTGACCGCGCTTTCGACCGTCGATCTTCTGGCCGCGAGCGCCGAGATCACCGGTTCGGTCCTTTACGAAGGCACCGAAATGGTGGGCGCGCCGGAGGCCGAACTGCGCCGGGTCCGGGGCAACGACATCAGCTTCATCTTTCAGGAGCCGATGACCTCGCTCAACCCGCTCCATACGCTCGATAAGCAGCTGGCTGAGTCGCTGCTGATCCATCAGGGGCTGACCGGTGCGGCTGCCGAAGCGCGCATCCTCGAACTGCTGCACGAAGTGGGCATTATCGATCCCGAAAGCCGCCTCAAAAGCTACCCACACCAGTTGTCGGGTGGACAACGCCAACGGGTGATGATCGCAATGGCGCTCGCCAACAACCCGAAACTTCTGATCGCGGACGAACCAACGACAGCGCTCGACGTGACGATCCAGGCGCAGATCCTCGACCTGCTTGCCCGCATCCAGAAAGAGCGCGGCATGTCGATGGTCTTCATCACCCACGATCTGGGCATCGTCCGGAAATTCGCCAATCGGGTGAACGTGATGAAAGACGGCGAGATCGTCGAGCGCGGCGACACCAAGACCATCTTCGGCACGCCAGAACACCCCTATACTCAGAAACTCCTCTCCGCCGAATCGACCGGGCATCCTGACCCGGTACCCAGCAACGCGGATATGATCGCCGAAACTGAGGCTCTGCGCATCTGGTTCCCAATTCAACGCGGGTTATTGAAACGCACGGTAGGTCACGTTAAGGCCGTGAACGCCGCGACGCTTAGCGTGCGTGCTGGCGAAACGCTTGGGATCGTGGGCGAAAGCGGGTCAGGCAAGACAACACTGGCGCTGGCGATCATGCGGCTGATTTCGTCCGAGGGAACGGTCGTCTTTCAGGGGAAGAACATCCAGGGGCTGAAGTCGCGGGAGTTGCGACCGCTGCGCGCAGAAATGCAGATAGTTTTCCAGGACCCGTATGGCTCACTCAGCCCGCGCATGACCGCAGAAGAGATCATCGCCGAAGGTCTGAGTATCCATCAGGTGGATGAGCGGCGTAACAAACGGGAACTGGTTGCCGAAATCATGGCTGAAGTCGGCCTCGACCCCACAACCATGCACCGGTATCCGCATGAGTTTTCCGGTGGCCAAAGACAACGCATTGCTATCGCGCGCGCCATGATCCTGCGCCCCAAACTGGTGGTTCTGGACGAACCGACCAGCGCACTCGACATGACAGTTCAGGTGCAGATCGTGGAACTGCTCCGGAACCTGCAAAAGAAATACGGGTTGGCTTATCTGTTCATCAGCCACGACCTGAAGGTGGTCCGTGCCCTCAGCCACAAGGTCATCGTCATGCGGCGCGGCGATGTTGTCGAACAAGGAGAGGCCGAGCAGGTCTTTGAGAACCCGCAATCGGACTACACCCGGGAACTTATGGCTGCGGCCTTCGAGGTGAAGTCCGTCGGGTAGGCGCTGCTCGAAAACTGGCTTTCCCCTTGAAACCCGACGTCGCGAAGGCTTTAGTGAACGAGCGTTCAGGTCGGAGCCATCATGGATTTCTCACTTTCGGAAGAACAGCACGCCATTGCCGATACAGCGAGGGCTTTCGGGGCGGAACACATCGCACCCCACGCGCGGGATTGGGAGCGAGACGGAACGATCCCCAAGACGTTCTGGAGCGAAATGGCCGCCTTGGGTTTCGCGGGCGTGAATGTGCGCGAAAGCTCGGGCGGAGCGGGTCTTTCGCGGCTGGATGCGACACTGATTTACGAAGCGCTGTCGGAAAGTTGCGCCTCTGTCGCGGCTTTCCTGTCGATCCACAACATGTGCGCCCGAATGCTCGACCTTCACGGCAATCCTGACCTGACGGCGCGCATCCTGCCCAAGACGCTGACGATGGAGACTATACTCTCCTATTGTCTGACCGAGCCCGGTTCCGGCTCCGACGCCGCCGCACTCAAAACCCGCGCCGAGCGCACCAACGAAGGTTGGGCGCTCACCGGCACCAAGGCTTTCATCTCGGGCGGCGGGTATTCTGACGCCTACGTCGTTATGGCCCGGACCGGCAACGCCACGCCGAAGGGTATTTCCGCTGTCCTGGTCGAAGACGGAACGCCCGGTCTTTCCTTCGGCGGGTTGGAAGACAAGATGGGCTGGCGCAGCCAACCAACCCGGCAAGTTCAGTTCGATGATTGTCGTGTTCCAGCGGAAAACCTGCTCGGAACAGAAGGCGACGGGTTCAAATATGCCATGGCCGGGCTCGATGGCGGGCGGCTCAACATCGCGGCTTGCTCGATCGGGGGGGCGCAGGCTGCGTTGAGCGCCGCCTTGGCTTATGTGAAAGAGCGGAAGGCCTTCGGGCGCACACTCGACCAGTTTCAGGTACTCCAATTCAAACTTGCCGACTGCGAAATCGAACTGCAAGCCGCGCGCACTTTCCTACGTCAGGCGGCATGGGCCAATGACACGGATCAACCCGATGCCGGAAAGCAAAGTGCCATGGCCAAGGCATTCGCCACCGAAACCGGGTCACGCGTGGCAGATACCTGCCTGCAATTGCATGGCGGCTACGGGTATCTCGCCGATTACGGGGTCGAAAAGATCGTGCGCGATCTGAGGGTGCATCAGATCCTGGAAGGCACGAGCGAAATCATGCGGCTGATCGTGGCACGGAACCTGCTGTCATGAGCGAAATCTCGCTTCGGAAGCTGGGACGGACAGGCCGCATCACTTTGCAAAGGCCCGACGCGCTCAACGCCGTGACCCATGACATGACCCAACGGATCTCTGACATCCTGCCCGTTTGGGCAAAGGACCCGGACATCGCCATGCTGGTGATCGATGCGGAAGGCGACCGCGCCTTTTCCGCGGGCGGCGATCTGATGGGCATATACCAGGCGATGGTTGCAGGCGATTTCGATACGCCACGGCAGTTCTGGCGCGACGAGTATGCGATGAATGCTGCCCTTTTTCACTTTCCGAAGCCGGTGGCCACGTTCCTGCAAGGCTTCACAATGGGGGGTGGCGTTGGTGTCGGGTGCCACGGATCGCACCGCGTGGTTGGAGAGACGAGCCGGATCGCCATGCCGGAATGCGGGATCGGGCTTGCGCCCGACGTGGGCGGTACGCTGATCCTTGCCCGTGCACCGGGACGGCTCGGCGAGTATCTTGGAACGACGACGTATCGCATGGGTCCAGGTGACGCCATTCTGGCCGGGTTCGCGGATTATTACATTCCGGAGGCGGAGTGGCCTGCCCTGATCAAGAGACTTGAAAACACCGGCGACTGGGGGGCCATCGACCGGGCAGCCCAAACCGCGCCCGACGCACCGCTTGGGACCATGCAGCCCCGAATCGACGCGGCGTTCGGCGGCGAAACCCTGCGGGACATCGTCAACGCGTTACAGACCGAAGACAGTGATTGGGCTAAAGAGACGCTTGCCAAAATGGATAGGAACGCCCCCCGCGCGATGGCCGCAGCCGTGGAACTCATACACCGCGCGCGCAGCCGCGATACGATCGAAGCGGCACTGACCAACGAATACCGGTTCAGCCACAGGATCGCGGGGCATGGCGATTTTCAGGAAGGCATCCGCGCTCTGATCGTCGACAAGGACAAACGACCAAGCTGGGCGCAAGACGCAGCGGACAGCGCTTCTCCGGCGGAGGTCGCGGCATTCCTCATGCCGCTTGGAACAGACGAACTCGTGTTGGAGGATCAGAGATGAAGATCGGATTTATCGGACTTGGCAACATGGGCGGCCCGATGGCAAAGAACCTGGCCGCTGCCGGTCATGACGTGACCGGCTTCGACGTTGTCGCCAAAGTGCCGGACGGTGTGGCCGAGGCCGAAAGCGCCTCCGAGGCGGCGCAGGGCGCAGATGTGGTCATCACCATGCTGCCGGACGGCGCGATCCTGCGCACCGTGGCAGGCGAGGTCATTCCGGCCATGGAAGCAGGTGCCGTCTTCCTCGACTGTTCGACTGTCGACGTCGAAAGCGCCCGCGCAGTCGCAAACCAGTCGGAAGCGGCAGGTCTGCAGGCGCTCGACGCACCTGTCTCGGGTGGCATTGGCGGAGCGGAGGCCGGGACGCTGACCTTCATGGTCGGTGGCAGCGACGCGGCTTTCGCCAAGGCGGCCCCGCTTTTCGAAGTCATGGGCCAGAAAGCCGTGCATTGCGGGTCTTCAGGCAACGGACAAGCGGCAAAGATCTGCAACAACATGATCCTGGGTGTTACCATGATCGGCACCTGTGAAGCGTT
>CAJHYE010000252.1_pt1 | contig 10922 bp, 13 predicted proteins | sample 9198651 | NCBI WGS metagenome assembly CAJHYE01 (sample SAMEA7708366, study PRJEB35096) | sediment metagenome | biome: marine neritic benthic zone biome [ENVO:01000025]; feature: sediment [ENVO:00002007]; material: shallow marine sediment [ENVO:03000034] sea grass bed [ENVO_01000059] ...
CCGACCCTAAGTTCCGCGAAAGTGAAGGGCACAGGGCATGAGCGACAAGCGCAGAATCTTTGAAGAGGTCGACAGCGACATCCCCAAGGCCGCGCCGACCACAGGCGTGATCGACAAAGCCACCAGCGGTGGGGGGCGGGATGCCATCCGCGTCTGGCTGATGATCCTTTTTGCTCTGGTAGTTTGCATGATCGCGGTGGGCGGGTTGACCCGGCTCACCGACAGCGGGTTGTCAATCACCGAATGGCGCCCCGTCACCGGCGCTCTGCCCCCGCTTTCGGCGGAGGACTGGACGTCGGAATTCGAAAAGTACAAGGAAATCCCGGAATACCAGCTGCAAAACCAGGCCATGACTTTAGAAGAATTCAAGGTCATCTACTGGTGGGAATGGGGCCATCGGCAGCTTGGACGGGTGATCGGCCTTGTTTGGGCCGTTGGATTTCTGTTCTTTCTGTTGGCCCGCAAAATCCCCGCCGGCTGGACCGGCCGCTTGGCTATCCCCGGCATTCTGGGCGGCATCCAGGGCGCGATTGGATGGTGGATGGTTTCCTCCGGTCTCACCGGCACGATGCTGGACGTCGCTTCCTACCGGCTGGCCACGCATCTGGGCCTCGCTTTCGTCATTCTCGGGCTGCTCGGGTGGTACATCTTCAAACTCGGTCGCCGAGAAGCCGACCTTATGCAAGCCCGCCGCAGCCGGGACGCCAAGCTCTTCTCGATGGGGACGGGGTTGATGCATTTCGCCTTCCTGCAAATCCTGATCGGTGCGCTTGTGGCCGGGATCGACGCGGGCCGCAGTTACAATGACTGGCCTTTGATGGGGGGCGAATGGCTGCCGCCAGAGCCACTGGCGCTTACCCCTGTCTGGCGCAATTTCTTCGAGGATGCCGGTCTCGTTCAATTCATCCACCGCACAGCCGGGTATCTTCTATTCCTCTTCGGGATCGTCGTTTGGTTTCGCGCCCGCCGGTCGGCAAACACCCGAACGCGCACCGCCTTCAACGCTGTCATGGCGATGATGGTGCTGCAGATGCTCCTCGGCATCGCGACCGTCCTCTACATTGCACCTTGGCACCTCGCGATCCTGCACCAGTTCGGCGCGGTGCTGCTGTTCACTCTCATCCTGCGCGCACGCTTCCTCGCGCAATACCCGCTGACCCAATCTGTTCGAGGCACGACATGAGCGCTTACGATGACCTGATGGCGTTCCAGCGCGAGACCGAGGCGCTCGGTCAGGTGATGGGCCGACTTGGCTGGGATCAGGAAACCGTCATGCCGGAAGGTGCCGCCGAACAACGCGCCGAGGAAATGGCCGCACTCGACGGCGTGCTACATCGCCGCCGCACGGATCCCCGCATCGGCGAGTGGCTTGAACAGGCTGAAGCGACCGACGCGATCGCGGACCGTCAACTTTACAAGATCCGCCGCCGTTTCGAGCGCACCCGGCGCGTGCCGGAAAAGCTTTCCGCCGCCCTCGCCCGGACCACATCCCTGGCGCACCGGGTTTGGGCCGAAGCCCGCGCGACCAACGATTTCGCATTGTTTGCACCGAAGCTCACCGAAGTCGTGGCCCTCTCCCGCGAAAAAGCCTCAGCCCTCGCTGATGGCGGCAACCTCTATGACGCGCTGGCCGATGATTACGAACCGGGGACCACCGAAGCAGACCTCGAACGTCTCTTTGGAGCGCTCCGGCCCCGTCTCGTCGCCCTTCGCGAACGCCTCCTCGGATCGGAGCGTCATGTACCCGGCCTGACCGGAACCTATGCGGAGTATGGCCAGCTTGAACTCTCGTCCGAACTCGCCCGGACCTTCGGCTACAAACTCTCGCATGGGCGGATCGACAAGGCCGTACATCCGTTTTCCTCAGGCTCAGGCCTCGACGTGCGGATCACGACACGCACCATGCCAGACGATCCGTTCAACTGCCTTTATTCGACCATCCACGAGGTCGGCCATGCCGCCTACGAACAGGCCATCGAGCCCAGCTATCTGCTGACACCGCTCGGGCGTGGCGTGTCGATGGGCGTGCATGAAAGCCAGAGCCGCATCTACGAAAACCAATTGGGCCGCAGTCGGGCGTTCACCGGTTGGCTGTACGGCAGAATGAACGACACGTTTGGCGATTTCGGCATTCCCGACGCCGAGACGTTTTACGCCGTCACCAACCGCTGCAACCCCGGATTTATCCGGACCGAGGCGGATGAAGTGCATTACAACCTGCATGTCCTGCTGCGCTTCGATCTGGAGCGTGATCTGGTCGCCGGGCGTCTCGACGTGCCCGACCTGCCGGACGCCTGGAATGACCGGTTCGAACGTGATTTCGGCCTGAAGGTCGATCAACCCGCCAATGGTGTCCTGCAGGATGTGCATTGGTCCGAGGCGTTGTTCGGCTACTTCCCGACCTACACACTTGGCAACGTCTATGCCGGGTGTCTGCACGCGGCGCTGAGCCGGGACGTGCCTGATCTGGACGACTATCTGGCACGCGGTGATACGAGCGCTGCAACGACTTGGCTTCGTGAAAGGGTGCAGCGTCATGGCGGGCTATACGAGCCGCGCGCAGTGATCGAGATGGCGACAGGTGCTGCGCCGACGGTGGAGCCTTTGCTGGGTTATCTCGATGACAAATTCGGTGAGATCTACGACGTCTGAAGCGCCAGAACCTGCTTTGGGCCCCGCGATGTCGCGGATTTGATTGCAGGATTCGACCGCTCCCAGCGGAAGACTGCCATACGCCTATCGGACTTAATCGGCCATCAACCCGTCGCCCTTTGAGTTGCGGGTGGAAGGCCGGGGCGTAGTGTTATCTTTTGGTTTCGCGGCACCGCCAGCGATCACGATGGCTGCACCTCCGCGAACTGCCGAAGATCTGCCAATCCCGCCACAATCAACTCCCGCAACGCCGCTTCATCCACCGCATCCAAGGTCTTGATGTACCAACAGCTTCTCCCGCGCTTGTGCGGGCCCAATCGCTCGGCTATCTCCGGAAACTCCGAGTATCCCGGCAGGATATGCAGCGAGATGTCGCGGACCCGCATGTTGAACCCGGTAGCCAGAAAGTCGCCCTCCAGTCCTGATTTCGTGCGGTAATGGTACTGACCGTAGCCAATCATCGTGCGCCAGAGTTTGGGTTTCCAGCCGGTGACGCTCCGAAAGATCGCGTCGAGACGATCGGCTTCCTGCCGTTTTTCGGGTGCGATGCTGGCAAGCGGATCAGACATTGCGGTGCTCCCTGGGACACGGCAAGGATAGCGCCATGACCGAACTTCCGCAGCCCCGATTGTCGATACCCCAACTGCATGATTTTCTGACCCGCGAGTTTCCGCAGGTCTCAGGCGAATTCGAGGTTGTCGATATTGGTCCGATGCGGCTGCGACTGAAGCTCGTGCCTGTTGCACGGCACTTGCGTCCTGGTGGCACGATTTCCGGACCCACGATGTTTGCGCTGGCCGATTGTGCCGTCTACCTCGCCATCCTCGCCCATGTCGGCGAAGAGGCACTGGCCGTCACCACGAGTGCATCGCTCGATTTCTTGCGCAAACCAGAAGCTGGACGCGATCTATTCGCCGATGCCACGTTGCTGAAATTGGGGAAAAGCCTTGCCGTGGGCGACGTCGCGGTCAGAAGTGAGGGAAATCAAGCCGTCGTCGCCCGCGCCACGCTCACCTACTCCCGACCACGATCGTAGAAACTCAGGCCGCCTTTGGCTGACACGGCAATTGCCGCGTCGCAAAGCGCGCCCGACGATACTCACGGAGAGATTTCAAAGCCGCTGCTTTCATTGCGCGCTCCACATCCGTGAGGCGGGCAAGTTCGGCATGGAATTGGAGGTGTTTCTCGGTACTCATGACACATTCACTCACAACAATTTCTTCACACTAAAGACACATTAACTACATTAATGCGGCGGAATTGTGGCCAGATCTGGTCAGGAAAAAGCCCGCGCGCCGCCGAGGGCAATGCCAAGAGTGCGTCTTTTCCCTTCTGGCATCTGACGTTATAGCCCTTTCTCAAGACTGGAAGGACATCACCCCATGGACAGCGCAGAGCGCCCGCAAATCTATCTGGCGACCCCGCCGGATTTCGAGCTGTCGGGATTTCCTCAGCGGCTTGCAAGTGTTCTCGACGCACAAGAGGTCGCCTGCATCCGTCTCGCATTGGCCAGTCAGGACGAAGACCGGCTGTCGCGTGCCGCCGACACTGTGCGCGACGTGGCGCATCAGCGCGATATTGCCCTGGTCATCGATACACATGTGACACTGGCCGAGCGTCTCGGTCTTGACGGTGTCCACCTTCTGGACGGCGCACGTGGAGTGCGCGCGGCGCGGAAAGCCCTTGGCACCGAAGCCATCGTCGGGGCCTATTGCGGCGCGTCACGACATGACGGCATGAACGCTGGCGAAGCCGGGGCCGATTACGTCGCGTTCGGACCTGTAGGCCACTCGACCCTCGGCGACGGCACCCAAGCCCCCGCTGAGATTTTTGAATGGTGGTCGGAGGTGATCGAAGTGCCGGTCGTTGCGGAAGGTCATCTGGACGTGGCGACGATTGAGGCGCTGGCCCCGATCACCGATTTCTTCGCCATCGGAGAGGAGGTCTGGCGCGAAGACGATGCCGTCGCCGCGCTGGCCCGCCTGCTCGCCCCGCTCGGTTAAGCGTCCGCACCGTTAGGGTGTGCCAAGCGCACTTGCGCCTCCGCAGCTTTCGCCAACGCCTTCCGATCGGGGAAATCCGCAACGCTCAACGCCGGATGCCAGGTTACGATCACGTTTCCGAAGCGCGGAAACGCCAGCAACTGCATCAGATGCGGCCCGAAGTCCATGTCACCCCACCAACCGTAAAAACGAGGGTCACACCCTTCCGGCGCGTGATAGGCAACGGTGACAGGTTGCACGCTGGCAGGGTTCCCGGAAAAGAGCGCGGCGAAAAGTGTCGGCTTGAACCCCAGAACCCGCAGACCGTCGCTCGATGTCCCTTCCGGAAAGAACAACAGCCGGTTGCCCGCCGCAATCCGAGTCTCCAGAATCGCTTTCTGTTGACCGGCCTCGCGGGCGGCGCGTTCCACAAAGACCGTTCCGGTCAGCCGCGCCAACCAGCCGATGCCGGGCCAGTCCGCCACTTCGGCTTTGGAGACGAAGACGAGCGGCGTGCCCGCGTTCAGAACGAAAATATCGAGCCAACTGCTATGGTTCGCTACAAATGCGCCAGAGGTGCTCATCGGCACGCCGTCATTCGACACGCGAAGACCAAGGACAATCAAAGCAATCCGACAGACGAGTACCGTGACCCAGCTCGTCCAGGGTCGCGCCATGCCGTGAACCGGCGCTTCGACCAGCCGCAGCACCAAAGTTACGACAACACCCAAAAGCAGGGTGGCGATCAGCACCAACCCCCGCAACAATGCAAACGCCCCGCCTGCGATACCAACTGGCGCGTGCTCCGGCATGTCCTCCGAACGCCAAGTCGGGCTCATCCGCCGCGCCCGTTCACATAGCGCTGCGCAGCTTCCGCATTCATCCGCGCCGTGTCCATCACCAGGCAGACATCGGTGGTGTTGAAGGCGTGATCCACGAAGGCGCCGTCGCCCACATAGCCGCCAAGCCGCAGATAGGACTTGATGAGTGCGGGCACGGCGCGCATGGCCGCCACGCGGTCAATACCTTCAGCGGGCACGATATCCATTCGCTGATACGCAGTCTCCACCGCCCGCACACGCAAATCGGGTGGCGCAAGGAACGCGTGATGAAGATGCGACAATGGCAGCGCCAATGCCTCCACATCCGTTCCATGCAGGCTCGCGACGCCAAAAAGCACGTCGATCTCTCGCTCCAGCGCGTAGTCTGCAAGGCCGGACCACAGGAGATGCAGCGCCAAACCGCGCCGGTGATCTGCCGCAACGCAAGACCGACCCAGCTCCAGAAGCCGCCGCCCGCTCGCCTTCAGGACCGAGAGGTCGTATTCATCTTCGGAGTAGAAACGGCCATGCTCCGCCGCCTTGTCCCAAGTGAGCAACCTGTAGACCCCCACGACATGGTCCAACCCACGGTCGCTTACAGTGTCGTCGACCAGCACGAGATGATCGTAGATCGGATCGAACGCATCGCGCTCAAATCGGCCGGTATGATCGACAAGAGGCCCATCGCCGCCCAGCTCTTCGACAAAGACTTCATAACGCAACCGCTCCGCCGCGCGGAGGTCAGCCTCCGTTCGCGCCAGTCGCAATTGCAAGTGTCCGTCGTCGAGATGCATGCCCACCCTTCATCGGAGACCGCCTTCTAGTGCCTTTTCCTGGCCGAGAAAACCCAATGCGCGCGTCCAGTCGCGAACTGCGTGACGCGATTGAATACTCGCAATAGTTGTGTTAGACGCAATTCACTGACCTTTAATCTGTAAAGATAGGGATGAGTTCAACCAGCGATGCATTGATCACCTGTTTCCCCACTTCCGGGAAGTTCACGGTGATCCGCCCATCAATGTTGCTTTGCACTTGGCCCACGCCCCAATCAGGACGGTCCGGGTGAGAGACGAGCATGCCAGGGGTGAAAAGGGAGGTGAGCGGTGTCATGGGAACGGACCCGTTTGCATCGAGACATTACAAAAAGGACGGGACATGGCAAGTAATGGCGTGGAATTGGATGCTCTGATCGGATCGCGGATCTGCCACGACCTGATCTCGCCGCTGGGCGCAATTGGCAATGGCGTGGAACTTTTGTCGATGTCGGGTGTCTCGGCGGCGCCGGAAATTACCCTGATCACGGAATCAATCGAAAACGCTAATGCCCGCATTCGCTTTTTCAGGATTGCTTTTGGTGCCTCCAACCGGGACGCCACTATCGGCAACAGCGAAGTGCGCAGCGTGCTGACTGATCTGTATCGCGGCAACCGCATCCGCGTCGACTGGCGCGTGGAGAACGATATCCTGCGGCTGGAAGCGAAACTTGCCTTTCTCGTTCTGCAATGTTTCGAAAGCGCGTTGCCGTGGGGTGGCAAAGTCGCGGTGACGCGAAACGGCGACACATGGAGCATTTTCGGCTCCGCCGACCGGATCAAGGTGGATGAAGATATGTGGCAGTTGTTCTCGAATGCCTCCGCCACGTCGGAAATCAGCGCGTCCAACGTACATTTCGCACTAGTGGCGCCGACGGCCGAAACTGCCGGGCGGGCTGTGAAATCGACGAAGAACGGCAACTCGATCTCCGTCAGCTTCTGACTGTCCCGTCACCAGTCACGAGATACTTGAAGCTGGTCAGTTGCGCTGCGCCGACCGGACCACGCGCGTGCATTTTCCCGGTTGCGATGCCGATCTCGGCTCCCATCCCGAATTCGCCGCCGTCGGCAAACTGGGTCGAGGCGTTGCGCATCAGGATCGCACTGTCGAGCTGTTCGAAGAAACGCGCCGCAATCGCATCATCCTCGGTCACAATGCAATCGGTGTGATCCGAGCCGTAGGTCCGGATATGCGTGATGGCCCCGTCCACGTCGTCGATCACTCGCGCCGCGATAATCATGTCGAGATATTCCCGCCCCCAGTCGTCTTCGGCTGCCGGGCGCACACCGTCGATGCCCTGCAACGCCGGATCGCCCCGCACTTCAACACCCTTGTCCATCAGCGCGCGTATCACGGCCTGCCCAATCGTATCCACGATGTCGCGATGGATCAGCAAGCATTCCGCCGCGCCGCATATCCCGGTGCGCCGCGTCTTTGCATTCAACACGACCTTCAGCGCCTTTTCGGGGTCCGCCGCCGCATCGAGATAGATGTGCACGATCCCCTCAAGATGGGCAAAAACCGGCACCCGCGCCTCGCTCTGCACGAGGCCTACAAGCCCCTTGCCGCCGCGTGGCACGATCACATCGATATGATCGGTCATGGTCAACATTTCCGAGACGGCTGCGCGATCCCGTGTCGGCACCCGCTGGATCGCGTCCTCCGGCAAACCTGCTGCCTTCAATCCCGCGACCAGACACTCCAGGATCACGCCGGAGGAATGGAAACTTTCCGACCCACCCCGCAGAATGACCGCGTTCCCGGCCTTGAGGCAAAGCGCCCCGGCATCCGCCGTCACGTTGGGTCGGCTTTCGTAGATGACGCCGACCACACCGAGCGGTGTCCGTACGCGCCGGATGTTGAGGCCCGACGGCTGATCCCAGTCGGCAATCACCTCGCCCACTGGATCGTTCTGCTGGGCAACACTGCGAAGGCTTTCGCAAATCCCTTCGATCCGCGCCTCATCGAGCATGAGCCGGTCGAGCATCGCGTCCGACAAGCCCTTTTCGCGTCCGAAGCTCATATCCTCGGCATTCGCCGCGATGATGTCGGCCCGGCGCGCCCAAACAGTATCGGCGGCAACCGTCAACGCTGTCACCTTGGCCTCCGGCGCGACGAAGGCCAGTTCCGCCGAAGAAGCTTTCGCGCGCGCGCCGATGTCCTGCATCACAGCGTGAATATCCCGACCGTCCTTCATCGTTCTATCCTTCCGAGCCCGTTGGACCCATCAGCCCTATTCGGCGATGGCACTCTGGGCGTTTGGGGGCAAAGCCTCCTAGCGGATCGACGCCGCGAAGCGACGGTGAAACCCGGATCATCATACCGCCATATCATCCCGATGCACCAGCGCCGCGCGACCGGGATACCCAAGCAAAGCCTCGATCCGGTCCGAGCGCTGGCCTCGGATCGCCTCCGCCTCCGTGGCTGTGTACCGCACCAAGCCCAAGCCCAGCTTCGCCCCATCCGGCCCCACAATCTGCACCGGCTCACCGCGTCCGAATCCGCCATCCACCGCCGTCACGCCAGCGGGCAGCAGCGATTTGCCGCCTTGCAGCGCCCGCGCGGCACCGGCATCCACGTGCAACACGCCTTTCGGCTTCATCGACGCGATCCAGCGTTTGCGCGCGACCTGCGGATCTGTTTCCGCACTGAACCACGTTGCCGCCACACCATTTTCCAGTGCCTTCAACGGGTTCAGCGTCGATCCCAATGTGATCGCCATCGCCGCCCCACCCGCCGTGGCCGTCTTCGCAGCCAGCAGCTTGGTCAGCATGCCCCCCTTCGACAGTCCGGTTCCGGCGTCACCCGCCATCGCCTCGATCTCGGGCGTGATCCGGTCGATCACGTCGAACCGTGTCGCGAGTGCATCAAGCTTCGGATTGCCCGAATAGAATCCATCCACGTCCGAAAGCAGCACCAGTACGTCCGCGCCGACAGTCACGGCGATCTGGGCGGCCAGCCGGTCATTGTCACCAAACCGGATCTCGTCCGTCGCGATGGTGTCATTTTCGTTCACGATAGGCACGACGCCCAACGTCAAAAGCTGTTCCAGAGTGGCCCGGCTGTTCAGATACCGCCTCCGATCCACGCTGTCTTCAAGGGTCATCAGCACCTGCGCCGTAGTGATCCCATGGGGTTGCAAGGCTTCCTCGTAGGCGCGCGCCAGCCGGATTTGCCCAACGGCTGCAGCGGCCTGTGACTTTTCCAGCGCAAGGGGCCCGTCACCCATCCCAAGAACGCCGCGTCCGAGCGCGATCGACCCGGAGGAAACGAGGATGACATCCTGTCCCCGCGCCCGTAAGGCCGCCACATCTTCGGCGAGCGAGGCCAGCCACGCCGCGCGCACATCGCCGCCCGTGACCAGAAGTGACGAGCCGATCTTGACGACAATCCGTTTCGCCGCGCTCAGGGTTGCCACGGGGCGCGCTCCTCTGCGGGAGCCTCGCGCTTGCGCTGCGCATCGACCTGCCGTCGCACCGCGCGCAGAACCTCGGTCAGCCCTTCGCGACTGACGCCCGACATCAGGAATGTGTGCCCCGCAACGGCTTCCAAGGCGGTCCGTTTCTCTTCCCGCTCTTCGTCACCCAGCGCGTCGATCTTGTTCAGCACCGTCAATCGGGGCTTGTCGGCCAGTTCGCCGCCATAGGCCTCCAATTCGGTGATAATCGTCCTCCAGTCGGCGGCCACGTCTTCCACCGTGCCATCAACCAGATGCAACAGCATCGCCGAGCGTTCGACGTGACCCAGAAACCTGTCCCCGATCCCTTTACCTTCATGTGCCCCTGCGATCAGGCCGGGGATGTCGGCGACGACGAATTCCGTCTCGTCCACACCCACAACGCCCAAGTTCGGGTGAATGGTCGTGAACGGGTAATCCGCGATCTTCGGCCGCGCGTTCGATGTGGCTGCCAGAAAGGTCGATTTTCCAGCATTCGGCAGGCCCAGCAAACCGACATCGGCGATCAGCTTCAGCCTGAGCCAGATTTCGCGTTCGACGCCGGGCTGCCCAGGATTGGCGTGCCTTGGGGCCTGGTTGGTGGAGGACTTGAAATGCAGGTTGCCAAACCCGCCATTGCCGCCTGCCGCGAGCCGCACCCGTTCGCCCACCTCCGTCAGGTCGGCCAATACCGTTACCTCATCCTCATCAAGAATCTCGGTCCCGACCGGCACGCGCAGCACGATATCGTCGCCATCCTTGCCGGTGCGCTGACGGCCCGCGCCGCCTTGCCCGTTCTTGGCGAAAAAGTGCTGTTGGTAGCGGAAATCGATCAGCGTGTTCAGCCCGTCGACCGCCTCGGCCCAGACGTCACCGCCGCGACCGCCATCGCCGCCGTCTGGTCCGCCGTACTCAATGTACTTCTCGCGGCGAAAGCTGACACAGCCCGCACCGCCGCTTCCAGAGCGGATCGTCACCCGTGCAAGGTCCAGGAATTTCATACAGGGATCCTCAGCTTGTCGCGCTCAAGGGCGTATGTGATCGAGAGGGCGGGCTCAAGCCTTGCGACCGAGGTTCCCATCTCGCGGCCCGTTTCGACAAAACCGAATTTTTGCAAGATCGCACCACAGGCGGGGTTGTCCTCGAAATGGTCCGCGGTCAAGCGGCGCATCGGGAAACGCTCGAAGATTGCCGGAATATACGCCGAAAGCGCCTCGG
>CAJHYE010000151.1_pt1 | contig 10867 bp, 9 predicted proteins | sample 9198651 | NCBI WGS metagenome assembly CAJHYE01 (sample SAMEA7708366, study PRJEB35096) | sediment metagenome | biome: marine neritic benthic zone biome [ENVO:01000025]; feature: sediment [ENVO:00002007]; material: shallow marine sediment [ENVO:03000034] sea grass bed [ENVO_01000059] ...
CACGGTCGAGGGCCAGGTCCCGGTCGGCGAGGCGGCGCATATAGCGCATCATCTCGGTCTCGGCCCGGTTCATGTGAAAGACCGGGTGTGTCATGAAGGCGCTGGTGCGATGGTATTCGATGGGCAACCGCGTATAGCCTGCTTCGAAGTCGTCACGGCTCAGGTTCAGACCAAACGCACGCCAGACAGCCTCCAGCGTGGCCGGCCGGATGGTTTCATCGACAGCCATGCCGAGCTTGGTGGAGCCGACTTTTCGGAAGTTGATCCGCCCACGTCGGCCCGCATCCAGGATAACACCCTGTAGCGGGCCGACATCAACGGTGATTGTGTCGAAGAACAGCTCAGGCTCGACTTTGAACCCACCGGCTTCCAACCCCATTACAAGCCGCTCGGTCTTGCGATGGATGCGCTGCGCGATGGCCTTGAGGCCCTCGGGGCCGTGGAACACCGCATAGAAACTCGCCATGACGGCCAGCAGCGCCTGCGCGGTGCAGACGTTCGACGTCGCCTTCTCCCGCCGGATATGCTGTTCGCGTGTTTGCAGGGACAAGCGATACGCCTTGTTGCCGCGCGCATCGACCGACACACCGACTAGGCGACCGGGCATCGCGCGCTTATGGGCATCGCGGCAGGCCATATAAGCCGCGTGGGGGCCGCCCATGCCCATCGGTACGCCGAACCGCTGGGTGGAGCCGACGGCAATGTCGGCCCCCATCGCACCCGGTTCCTTGAGAAGGGTCAGTGCCATCGGATCGGCAATCACGATGCCAAGCGCCTTTGCCCCATGAAGTGCCGAAATCTGGTCGGTGAAGTCCCGCACATGACCATAGGTTCCGGGGTACTGGAAAACGGCCGCGAAAACCTGTTCGGCGTCAAGGTCATCGGGCGCACCTACGACACATTCGATCCCGAGGGGAGCGGCGCGGGTTTGCATCACCGCAATATTCTGCGGGTGGCAGTTCTCATCAATGAAAAACACCGTCGCCTTCGACTTCGCCACACGCTGCGCCATCGTCATCGCCTCCGCCGCTGCCGTCGCTTCATCCAGAAGGGAGGCATTGGCGACTTCGAGCCCGGTCAGATCAGAGATCATCGTCTGATAGTTCAGCAGCGCTTCCAGACGGCCCTGGCTGATTTCCGGTTGGTACGGCGTATAGGCCGTGTACCACGCCGGATTTTCGAGGATGTTTCGCAGGATCGCCGGCGGCGTGGTGGTGCCGTGATACCCTTGCCCGATCATCGTTGTGAAAACCTCGTTTTCCCTCGCCATCTCCCGCAATTCCCACAGAAGTTCCCGTTCGGAACGCGGCTTCTCAAACGACAACGGCTGCGCCTGACGGATCGAAGCTGGAACGGTCTGGTCGATCAGTTCGTCCAGGGAGCCAACGCCGAGAGCCGTTTGCATCTGCTCCATCTCTTTCGGAGACGGCCCAATGTGACGCCGGTTTGCGAAGTCGTAAGGCAGGTAATCGGTGGGTGTGAATGTCATGTTCTGGGTCCTCAGCCTTGCGCCGCATCTCGCCAAACTTGGCGTTCAGGCGATCATGTCCTTGTAGGCATCTTCATCCATGTACTCGTCGAGCTGGCCCATATCCTCCACCTTGATCTTGAAGAACCAAGCGCCGCCCAACGGGTCCTCGTTCACAAGGCCGGGGTTGTCGGCCAGATCGTCATTCACCTCCACGATCTCTCCGTCGACAGGCGCCACGATGTCGGAGGCCGCTTTCACACTCTCGATCACCACGGCGTCATCGCCCTTGGTCACCTTCGTCTCCGCCTCCGGCAATTCGACGAAAACGACGTCACCCAGTTGTTCGGCAGCATGTTCGCTGATGCCCACAACGATCAGATCGCCTTCAACGCGGAGCCATTCGTGGTCTTCGGTGTATTTCATCGGTCTTTTCCCTGTTCAGCGTTTGTAGTTGGAAGAGCGGAAAGGCAGATCGGCAACGCTGACGGGCATTCGCTTGCCACGCACGTCGCCCGTCAGTTCCGTGCCAATCTCAGCAAATTCAGTGACGACATACCCCATCGACATCGGCGCTTCGAGTGACGGACCATAGGCGCCGGAGGTAACGGTGCCAACTTGCTTGTCGCCCGCAGAGAGTTCGGTGCCCTGGCGCATTGGCGCCCGGCCCTGCGGCAACAGGCCAACGCGACGGCGAGCAGCACCTGTCTCCAATTCGCGGAGAATACGCTCGGCACCAGGAAATCCGCCTGCGCGTTCACCTCCTGCGCGTCGCACTTTCTGGATGGCCCATTCTAGCGCGGCTTCGATTGGAGTGGTCGACGCGCTGATGTCGTTGCCATACAGGCAAAGCCCGGCTTCCAGACGAAGCGAGTCCCGGGCACCAAGGCCAATAGACGCGACTTCTTCCATCGCCAGCAAGGCTTCGGCGAACGCTGTAGCGTCGTCCGTCGGAATTGAGATCTCGTACCCGTCCTCGCCGGTGTACCCGGACCGGGTCACCCAGAGCGGCGCGCCGTTCCAGTCGAGATCGGTGACGTCCATGAAGCGCATTCCGGCCACTCCGGGTACAAGCCGTGCAAGCGCGGATTCGGCGGCTGGCCCCTGCAACGCAATCAAGGCGCGGTCCGTTATTGGCTGGACGTCGCAACTGTCCGACAGGTGCCTCTGCAAATTTGCGATGTCGTCCGCCTTGCAAGCCGCGTTGACGACCAGCAGCAAGTGATCGTACTTCCGCGCAATCATCAGATCGTCGAGGATGCCGCCGTCATCGTTCGTGAAAAGCGCATAGCGCTGACGACCTTCGTTCAGACCCAGAACGCTGACCGGCACGAGCGTTTCCAATGCGGCAGCGGTATCTTCGACCGACCCAGACTTCGCCCGCAGAACAACCTGCCCCATGTGGCTGACGTCGAAAAGTCCGGCATGTTCCCGCGTCCAAAGATGCTCTTTCATCACGCCCGGCCCAAACTGCACCGGCATCTCGTAACCCGCAAAGGGCACCATCTTGGCCGCCTGCGCCAAGTGTAGATCGAATAGCGGTGTGCGGTTCAGCTCCGGCATCGCGAGTCCCCGTAATTTCATGCCGACACTGAAGTGTCGGGCGCGTTCGGGCAAGAGCCATGCCCGTGGCGCCCCCTCTGTCCTTTCGCCTGAGATCGTTATCCCTTCGGCGCCCCGTCACGGGGTCTCTCCAGAGTTCGATGCGCCCTCGCGGTCCTTTGGCCTGAGAGTTTACCGGGGCTGTTGCTCCTTCGGTACGGGGCGCGGGCCCCGATTCTCCCGCGATGCGCTATCGCTCTTTACGCACGAAGCCCGGCCTCTGGCAAGAGCTTGTATTGCGGAGCCGGTAGCGGCAGAACCTTTCTCATGCAGGACACATACGTTTTCGGCTACGGCAGTCTGGTCAACGCCGACACCCATGATTACGCGAAGGTGCATGCAGCACACCTGCCCGGCTGGCGGCGTATCTGGCGGCACGTCGAAGGACGCAGCGTCGCTTTCCTGACAGCAATCCCCGATGACGCAAGCGAGATCGCGGGCGTGATCGCGCCGGTACCGTCAGCAACTTGGACGGCATTGGATGAGCGCGAGCGGTCCTATCTGCGGGAACCCGCGACAGGGGCACGGCACGCCTTGGGACCGCTGACCGACATCCGCATCTATCACGCCCCGGCGCATCTGCATCGCCCGCATTCCGGCAAGCACCCGATCCTGTTGAGCTATCTCGACGTCGTTGTGCAGGGCTATGCCCGCCTTGGTGGCCCGACGGCGGTCGAAGATTTCTTCGTCACGACCGATGGATGGGACGCACCGATCCTCAATGATCGCGACGCACCGCGCTATCCTCGGCATCAACGCTTGTCGCCTGCGGAAACCGCGCTTGTTGATCGCTGGCTGGCGCAATTGGGGGCCCGCATCGACTGAATTTGCATCTCGTCAGATGCGCGCCGCAACGGTACATCACCCGACATGGTCTTGCGTTTACTCATAGTACTTGTCGTTCTTGTTGGCTGCGCTCCGCATGCCGTTTTGCGATCTTTGCCGGAGGACGCCAGCGACCGCCCTATCGTCCCGATTTTCACGGCGACAAACCGGGCCGCGCTCAGCGGCGCAAACAAGGCGGAGCGGAGCGAGACTTTGGCATTCGCCCGCCTGGAAGTCGCTGTGCCTCCCATTCGACGTACCGGGGAGATCCGCTATCCGACAGGCGCGGTCGATCCGGAAACCGAGTTCCTCGTAAAGCGATCCCAGGCATTCACTGTGCCCCGGAACTTTCGGCGCGCCCTCTCGCGTGAGCTGCGCCGATTGCCGGTCGAGGAGCGCGATGTCGTTGTTTACGTGCATGGCTTCAATACTAACTTTGCGGATGGGGTTCTGCGGCTCGCACAACTTGGCCACGATGTCGGTCTGAAAGGCGCGTTCGTCCATTTCAGTTGGCCGAGTGCCGCGAACCCACTCGCCTATGCTTATGACCGCGACAGCATTCTGGCGTCACGCGACGCGCTCGAAGCGGTTCTAGCGCAGGTCCGGATTCCCGAAGCGAAACGGGTTGCCATCGTCGCGCATTCAATGGGGGGACTTCTTACGATGGAAACCCTGCGCCAAATGGCCATTGCCCGACCCGGAAGCGTGGCGCGGGAGATTGACGGTGTGCTGATGATCTCACCCGATATCGATGTGGACGTGTTTCGCAGCCAGGCCCGCCGCATCGAAAAATTGCCGGAGACCTTCGCCGTGTTCCTGTCACAAAAGGATCGCGCGCTTTCGCTTTCCGCACGCCTGACTGGCACCAGCGAAAGGCTGGGGTCGCTTGCAGATCCCGCCCGCATCGCTGAGTTCGACGTCACGCTGATCGATGTGTCTGAGTTCTCGACAGGAATAGGGCATTTTTCGCCCGGAAGCTCAGCAGCCCTTATCTCCATTTTGGCGGCCGCGGCAGAGGTGAACAACGCCTTTGCAAGCGACGTGTCGGGCCGGTCCGGATTGCTGCCTGGTTCAGTCCTGACCGTTCAGAACGTGACCGAATTTGTCCTCACTGCCGGGGGGGCCTCGAAACCTTAACGGCGGAGGTGGAACAAGTTCATCAAGCGGGCCTGCCGGGCGAAGGGCTCGCGCGGTTCAGGCGCGGTGCCCTCTGTTTCCGCAATCACGCGTCGCGCAAGCAAAATCGCTATCAGGGCAAATACCACGCCCCCCAGCGCCTGCCCGATCAGCACGCCCGGTGCCCCAAAAAGCGCAGCCCCCAGCATCACTGGCGGGATGGTTCCCAATGTATGCCGCCCCCAATTCGTCAGCGTCGAATAGAACGGATGACCGAGATTGTTGAACGCCGCGTTCGCGACGAAGATCACTCCATTGAAGAACCAGAGCAACGACAGCGGGCCCGCGAACAGGAACACCAGCGTGCGCGCAACGCTTGCATCGTCCAATTGGAAAAGCCACGAGAGCGGCGTTCTGAGAGCGAAGAGAGCAAGCGACACGATAACTGTGACACCCAGCGTAAACAGCAGGGCTTCGGTGAATGCACTCCGCACCCGCTCGGTGTTCTTGGCACCTGCGTTTTGGCCGATGATCGGCCCAACCGCACCCGACAATGCGAACAGGATTGCGAATGCCACTGGCGTCAACCGGCCCACGATGGCCATGCCCGCAACGGCTTCCTCGCCGAATTCCGCCATCGCACGGGTGACATAAGCCTGTCCGACCGGCGTGGCGAGTTGTGTCAGGATAGCTGGTATTGCAATGGCGAAGACCGGTCGGAAATCGCTGGCCAGCCCCGGCAGGGTCGGCTGTCCAAACCCGCCGTGGAACCGGTGGATGGCAGCGAGCGCCATGCCGGCGATTGTGAACCGCGCCGCGATGGAGGCAAGAGCCGCGCCGGTCAGTTCCAGGTTCAGCCCGAAGATCAGAATGGGATCGAGCACGGCATTCACCACGCCACCCACGATCAATACATTCATCGAGCGCCGCGCATCGCCATGCGCCCGCAGGATCGCACCTCCGACAATACCGACCAGCAGAACCGGCAGGCTCGGCAGAATGATCTGCATATAGTGGACTGCCAATTCGCGTGTCTCGCCTGTCGCTCCAAGAAGCGAGACGAGTGCTGTGAGATTGAACCAGACGACTGCCGCAAAAAGCGCTCCGAAAACAAAGCCATAGATCAGGCTCGACGTCGCACGCCGCTGTGCAAGATCGCCATCGCCCAACCCCAGCGCCCGCGCCACCTGTGCACCACAGGCAATTGCCATGCCGATCCCGAAGGACCCAGTGAAAAACAGGATCGCCCCGGCATAACCGACGGCGGCGGCCAACTCGGCCTTGCCAAGCATCGAGATGAAAACCATGTCGACGAAATCCACGGCAAAGACCGCCATCAGCCCGACCGACGACGTGATCGACATCACCGCTATGTGGCGGAGCAGACTGCCTTCGAGAAATTTCGCCTGATCCGCCATGCGCGGACCATGCCAGCGTGCCCGGCGCCTGTCCATCGCCGAAGAGCCGTCAAGACGATGTTCCGATTTGTCGCATCTGTCCCGATTTCGGACACCGATTTGGACGTTGAAAGAGCATGGAATCCGGGCGTATGGAGTGCCATGCAAATTTACCTCCCCATTGCCGAGGTTTCCGTCAACGCCTTCCTACTATTGGGATTGGGTGGATTGGTCGGCGTGCTGTCCGGCATGTTCGGGGTGGGCGGCGGCTTTCTGATGACCCCGCTTCTGTTCTTTATCGGTATTCCGCCTGCTGTTGCCGTGGCGACAGAGGCGAACCAGATCGTCGCCTCCTCTTTCTCCGGCGCACTTGCGCATCTAAGACGCCGCACTGTTGACCTGCGCATGGGCACCGTCTTGCTGATCGGTGGCCTGATCGGGGCGGCCCTTGGCGTCCAGATCTTCAATGCGCTCAAGGCCATCGGCCAAGTAGATCTGCTGGTGACGCTGTCTTACGTCGTGTTTCTCGGCGTCGTGGGCGGGCTGATGTTCATCGAAAGCCTGCGCGCCATCCGGAGAAGCCGCCGACCTGGCGCGAAACCCCAGCGCAAGAAGCACGGGCTAGCGCATTCGATGCCGTTCAAGATGCGGTTCCGGACATCGGGCCTCTACATCTCAGTGATCCCGCCTATCATTGTCGGCATTCTTGTCGGCATCCTCGCCGCCATCATGGGTGTCGGCGGCGGGTTCATCATGGTGCCCGCGATGATCTATGTCCTTGGAATGCCAACGAAAGTAGTCGTCGGCACGTCACTTTTTCAAATCATCTTCGTCACCGGCTTCACGACACTGCTGCACGCCACGACCAACTTCACCGTCGATATCATTCTCGCCGTCCTGCTGCTCCTTGGCGGCGTGATCGGGGCGCAGGTAGGCACCCGTCTCGGCGCCCGGTTGAACGCCGAGCAATTGCGCATCCTCCTGGCTGTTATGGTGCTGGCGGTCTGCGGCAAGCTGGCACTCGACTTGCTGATCCAACCGGCGGAACTCTATTCCGTCGGCGCCGTGGGAGGGCACTGAGATGCTGCGCGTCCTCCTCCTTCTAATCGCAATGGCCGTTCCCGCCACTGCCGAAGAGGTCGTCGTCGGTCTCAGCCAAAGCCGGATCTCGATCACGACGAATTTTGACGGCTCCGAGATCCTGATCTTCGGTGCCGTCAAACGCGAAAGCGCCATTTCAACAGACGCGCCGCTTCACGTCATCATTACGGTTGCCGGCCCCTCGGAAGCCACCAGTGTGCGCCGGAAAGAGCGTCGCTTCGGCATCTGGGTCAATGTCGACGCGGTCGAAGTTGACCGTGCGCCCAGTTTCTATGCCGTCGCTACGTCAGGCCCTTGGAACGAGGTCCTGACGGACATCGAAGACCTGCGCCACCGGATATCGATCCGGCGTGCTATACGTTCGGTCGGCGCGAGCATTGTGGGCGCGCAGGATTTCACCCGCGCGCTGATCCGCATCCGCGAAAGCAAGGCGCTCTACCAAACGAATATCGGAGCAGTGGACCTGGAAGAACAAACCTTGTTCAACACATCCATTCGTCTTCCGGCAAACCTGACCGAAGGCGATTACAGCGCGCAATTCTACCTGACACGGAACGGATCAGTGCTCGATAGCTATGAAACCGTGATCGCGGTCGAAAAGGTCGGACTTGAGCGGTTCCTGTTCCGTCTGTCGCGCGAGAAGCCGCTGATCTACGGGCTGATGTCGATCGCCATCGCGATTGCCGCAGGTTGGGGCGCTTCGGCTGCGTTCCGGATTTTCCGCAACTGAACCGACCAGAGTTCGACGCGACCTCCGCGGAGAGACCCCTTCGCGGAGTTTTCTTAACCGCGCCCGATATATGGCATCTTCGTCGCCATAACCGTGACAAACTGCACGTTCGCATTCAGCGGCAGGTTGGCCATATGCAGCACCGTTTCGGCTGCATGGCGGACATCCATGACCGGGTTCGGCTCCTTGCCTTCGTCGATCAAACGCTGGTTCGTGACAGCCACCATCTCCGTCATCGCGTTGCCGATATCGACCTGACCGCAGGCGATATCCAGGTCGCGCCCATCAAGGCTGAGCGTCCGCGTCATCCCGGTAATCGCGTGTTTCGTTGTCGTGTAGCAAATGCTGGTCTCGCGCGGAACGTGGGCCGAGATGGAGCCGTTGTTGATAATCCGTCCGCCGCGCGGATCCTGATGCCGCATCTGCTTGAAAGCCGCGCGGGCGGCCAGGAACATGCCGGTCAGATTCAGGTTCAGAACCGCCTGCCAGTCCTTCAGCTCAATCTCGTCAATGGTCGCGGGCGGGCCGAACATGCCGGCATTGTTGAACAGCGCGTCGAGCCGCCCAGCCTGTTCGACGAACGCCCCGAACTGTGCCTTCACCGCCGCCTCGTCCGTGACATCGGCGGGCAGCGGAATGGCCCGGGGATTGCCGCCCGTGATTTCTTCCAGAACCTCGGCTCGCCGAGCCAGAAGCCCAACGGTCCACCCGTCAGCCAGAAATGCTTCTGCGGTCGCCTTGCCGATGCCCTGGCTCGCCCCGGTGATGATGATTGTACGGCTCATGTCTCCCCCTCTCCTGTCAGTTCAAACGGCGCCGGTGGCGCGTCAAGATCAGCCGTATTCAGCGGATCCGTCGGTTTCGCCAGGCGGTAGCGCGTGACCCAATGCAAGCGTTCCTCCGCCCGCGTGATGGCAACGTAGGCGAGGCGCTTCCAAAGGGGAATGCCCGCTTCCATCCGCCCGGCCCGGCTTGCCGCATAAAGATCAGGTGCGAAAACTTGCACTTCCCGCCACTGCGAGCCCTGCGCCTTGTGAATCGTCACAGCAGCCCCGTGCAGAAACGCGGCCCCCATATTGGCGGCGAAGGGAATGAACGGTTCCTCCTCGTCCGGCATCTCGATCTTGACGATGGAGGCGGCAGAGACCTGCGGCTCCGGCGCACCGATCACGTGAAGCCGCGAAAAACCCGGTCGCCGCCCAGGCCCGAGATAGATGACTTGCGCCCCCTTGATCAGCCCGCGCGCTTCCAGATCGAGGCGCTTCTTGCGATGTTTCAGCGGCAGCTCGATCCCGTCGCAGATCAGCGGTTCGCCGGACAAGAGCGCATCTGCCGGGGCGTCGTAGGCGGCGCGAAATGCGTGGATCAGACGAATGCGCGTCGCATTGCGCCAGACCAACACTGGCGACCGTGCCATCATGCCCGCCTCGACTCGTGGGGCCACAACGACCCGGTCATCCGACGCGGCAGCGTCTTCGATCATGCGCTCGAACGCTTCAAACCCAAGATCGTCCCGGCCCAGCGCATGGGCGAGATCGAGAATGGGATTGTCGAGATCCTGCCGGTGCACGCGGCTTAGCGTCAGCTTGCGAGGCTCTGGCAGGCTGTCGAAGACCATCGAACCCGATTGGTTCACCGGGGCCAGTTGCGCCGGGTCGCCGAAGAGAAGTAGCGTCGGGAAGATCTCCGACAAGTCCTCGTATTGCTTCGCATCTAGCATCGAGGCCTCGTCGACGAACCCAATATCCAGCGGGTCTTCGCGCCGCTTCCAGCCCAAAATGAAATCCGATCCTTTCAGCCCCGCCGCCGCCAAAGCGCCCGGGATAGACCGGTTTAGTTTGAAGAACGCCTGCGCTCGATTGAGGGCGGCTTCGGTCAGTCCTTCAACCTCCGGTTTCGCGCCATTGCCCATCAGCCATTCGGCGATCTTCTCGTATTCCGGATCGTAAACCGGCGTGTAGAGGATCCGGTGGATCGTGGTCGCTGCCACACCGTGCGTCCTGAGCACGCTTGCGGCCTTGTTGGTCGGCGCTAGAATCGCAAGCGTCCGCTTGTCCTTCCGCCGACGCCCCTCATAATCGCCGCTGATCGTATCCACGCCCGCCTCGCCCAGCGCCTCGGCCAGCCGCGCGAGCAGCATCGTCTTGCCCGATCCCGCCTTGCCTATCACGGCCATCGCCCCTTGGCTGCCTTCGCTGCGCGGCGTGGTCAGGCTGTCTTCGATCTCCACACCCGCACTTTGCAACAATTCGGACACACGGTCGAAGGCTTCGGCCTGATCTTCGGAAAATGAGGTGAGGGGAAGCGACATGGTGGCGCGACACTATCCCCATGGCCGCGCCCCGGCCAGAGGGTTGGGAGGCGGAGAATGCGCATTTTCCGCCTCGGTATCTGTTCAGAAATCGACCGCACTGTCAGGCAACCGCGGCGACCGTTTGTAGAGATGCGCCGAATGCCCGTTCGAACCAGTGGTTCGACACTTCCGAAGAAATGCCGGTCCGGGTCAGCAGGCGTGGACGAAGCTCAGGCAGAAACTCCCAAAGCCCGGCACTGATGGCCTCTTTGCCCGACCCCTCGGAGCCGAGAATCGTCGGGCCCCAGCCAAGGCGACGATAGACGCGCACCATG
>CAJHYE010000582.1_pt1 | contig 10863 bp, 15 predicted proteins | sample 9198651 | NCBI WGS metagenome assembly CAJHYE01 (sample SAMEA7708366, study PRJEB35096) | sediment metagenome | biome: marine neritic benthic zone biome [ENVO:01000025]; feature: sediment [ENVO:00002007]; material: shallow marine sediment [ENVO:03000034] sea grass bed [ENVO_01000059] ...
CATCGACGTTCCGGGCGTAGACCGACTTGCCGGAGAAGGTATTTCCCGACCATTGCAGCACGGCAAAACCAATCGTCGCAAGGATCACTGTCAACAGCGCGTTGTTCGCAGCGGTGACACCGACGAACCAGCTCATCAGCAACAGACCGAGCGCTTGCGCAGCCATGGCGTCCATCGGCATCTTGTCGGCGCTGTCCATCTCGACGCCCGAACCTTCGGCCCATTTCACGCCGAACAGTTTCGGCGAATACCAGAGCCAGCCCACCAGAAACGCCACAATCGCGCCGACGATCACGCCGACCCAGCTTACTCCCATGGTGATTTCACCCATGACCGTTCCCTCACTTCTTACGTCGGTCCGAGCCGACCGACTGCGCGAAGGCTAGCACGGAAGGCGACGTTTCACGAAATTGATGTGCGATCTGCCAGATGTGTGAGGGCAGCGTCCGACCCGAAAGTCGCCAGTGCAAAGCGCCCGCCCCTTGGAATCAGTTCAGGCGCTGCCCGAAGGCTCCCGCCGGGCGGGAGGAGTTAGATGTCGTAAGTGCTGTAGGGCGCGCATTCACGCGCACCATTGGCGGTTACCCAAATGCGGAGCGCGGTAAGAGCGCACTCTACGGTGGCTCCTGCGGATCAATGCGGAAACAGATCGAGACTTGGTCATCGTTTATTCCGCGTCGATGCCACGATTTATTGGAAGTGACTACACACGTAAGACTGGCCTCCATGTGGACGTCTTGCTCCTCAATCTCTACAACTGCGCGCGTACCGGTCCGCCGATCTCCTCGCGAGAAAACGATCCACTCAACCGAGTATTCTTCTGGGTCGAATGAGCTGTCGACTTCGACTTCAACAGATATTGTATCGCCCGGACGCAGTACAATCCTTGAGGCTTGCTGCGGATCCAATCTCGCACCGCCAGTTCTGTTTCTGCGCGCATCAATATCTGACGAGTCAAAAATCGTCCCATCCCAAAGCGAAATTCGAGTTACCGTAGGGGCATTCATTTTTGAGTCCTCCCTTTGGTCAAAAAATTCCCTTATCGCAGTCACAACGTCGTCGGATACGGATAAAACGGTCAGAGCATCTCTAGTTGAAATCGACCTGCCGTGAGACAGGTCATTCCGAGGAGCTAGTATTCGCGTCAATCGACCACGCAACTCTTCATTTCCCGCTGGAAAAAATTTCGCAAATACAGGAGAAAACGCCTCCTTGTACGTTTTTTGATTACACACGATTCGAATTTCATCGCTCAAAAGCGCAAAATCAAAAAACCTTCGGCTATCCATACTTGTATTGCCACCATTACTTACGGTTCGATTAATAATTTTACTCGAAATTAGCCTATCATCATTGTCAAAATGGTACTCATGGAAACGGTCACCATATTGCGACCCGAAACGGTGAACAATAATTCTTCTCAACCAAAACTCTAAAGTATCAATGGCGCGACGACAGTCGTCCTTTAGAACTAACACATCTATTCTATGAAGTGACACCAATCGAATTCACCCAATCACTCCCCGAAACTCCCGCCATTCCCCCTTCGACATGCCGGAGGTCTCTTGCGTGACTTCCTCGCCCGCCAGCATGCGGCGCAGACAGTCCAGCGCCTTGCCCGACAAGGTCGCGCCTCCCAAACGGTAATCCTCGAACGCGCCATAGGCGTAAGGCACCCAGTCTTTCACCAACCGGCAGATCTCGTCGGCGTAGACGCGGATCTCGTATTGGGCGTGGGCGTCGGCCCTCAGCCGCAGGAAGTGGAAGAGGTTGTGCAGGTCAACTTTCCAGTACCATTGGGTATAGATATTGGCGGGCAGGTTCATGCGGGCGAGTTCCCGGGCGAGGCCTTGTTGACCCTCCTGCCCGATCATCTCTTCGTAGTGGTCATAACAGCGTGTGGCGTCGTCTCTCAGGTAGTCGAGCACGCGCTGGGCTTCCTCGCCCGAGAGCGCCTCGCCCCGGCCCTGGTTGTTGGTGACCGATTGTGCGGCGAGGTCTTCTACGGCGGGGATGTAGAATTCCCGGTCGAGGATCGAGTAGCGGGCGGAGTATTCGTTCACGTTGGCGGTGCGGTGGCGGATCCACTGGCGGGCGACGAAGACGGGCAGTTTGACGTGCAGCTTGATCTCGCACATCTCGAACGGGGTCGAGTGCCAGTGGCGCATCAGGTAGCGGATCAGGCCTTCGTCGTTGGAAACCGCCTTGGTGCCCTTGCCGTAGCTGACCCGAGCGGCCTGCGTGATCGCAGCGTCGTCGCCCATGTAATCGATGATGCGGACAAAGCCGTGATCGAGGACGGGGTGGATGGTGTAGAGGTGCTGCTCCATGCCCGGGCTGGTGGCGCGGAGGGTCTGGTGCGTGGTGGCGCGGAGTTCCTCGATTTCCTGTTCAGGGGTTTGGGGGGTGTTTTCCATGTTCATGCCTGCCTCCGCGATTCTGTGATTTCGACATCATAGGGGGGTTCGGGGGCGGCTCAACACCAGATGTTGAGGTGTGGATAAGTCGCTGTCAGGAGCGTTGAGGGCTGGCTGAAGCCGAATTGACCAGTCCTGCCCCGGTTTCGCGTTGGTTTTCCAGTAAGAGGCGCTAGGCTCCAAACAAACACAGGAGGATGAACATGGGCACGCAATATCTGCATACGATGGTTAGGGTTCTGGACCTTGAGAAAAGCCAGGCGTTTTACGAGATGCTTGGCTTTGTCGAAGATCGGCGTTGGGTGAACGACGATGCGCGGTTCACCAATGTGCATATGAAGGCCGAGGGCGATGATCGCGACACGCTGGAGCTGACCTATAACTGGGATGGCGACGAGGGGCTGCCGAATGACAGCCGGCATTTCGGGCATATCGCGATCCGTGTCGATGACATCTATGACATGTGCCAGAAGCTGATGGATGCGGGCGTGACGATCAACCGGCCACCCCGCGACGGGCATATGGCGTTTGTGCGGTCGCCCGACAATGTCTCGGTCGAACTTCTGCAAAACGGCGACGCGCTACCCTCGCAGGAACCCTGGGCGAGCATGGGGAACACCGGACACTGGTGATGTGGGTTTGGGGCTTGGCCGCGATGGCCGCGACGTTCCCGCTGCCAGCGCTGGCCTGCCGACTGGCGTTGGTGCTGGCCCTTGATGCATCCTCCTCGGTGGACAACCAGGAGTATCTCACCCAGCGGAACGGGCTGGCATCGGCGCTGATCGCACCCGAAGTGCAGGCGGCGTTTTTGTCGGCACCGCAGCCCGTAGCACTGGCCGCATTCGAATGGAGCGGGCAATGGAACCAGCGCGTGATGCTGGAGTGGCGGTTGATCCGGTCGGGCGAGGATTTATTGATGGCAGCAGAAGAACTGTCATCGGTGACGCGCGGAGCCACCGGGTTTCCGACAGCAATCGGCGCCGCTCTCGGCTACGCCGCCGGGCGATTGCAGGAGGCGCCGCTTTGCGAGCGCCAGACCATCGACGTCTCGGGGGATGGGGAGAACAATCACGGGTATCCACCGCAGATCGCCTACAAGCACTTTCCGCTGGCCGGGGTGACTGTCAATGCGCTCGTCATTGGCGGCGCCTCCAATTTGAGCGGCCTGGCGCGGTACTTCCAGCGCGAAGTCATCCAGGGGCCAAGCGCCTTTGTGCAGTTGGCGCGGGATTACGACGACTTCGAACGCGCGATGCGCCGAAAACTGGAACGTGAAGTGGGTCGCGCCGTTGTGAGGTTGGAGAAGTGAGGGCGGTTCTCGCTTGTCTCGCTAGTTTGAGTGCCTTGCCTGCCGCAGCCGAGCCTTGCCGCCTGTCGCTGGCGATCGCTTTGGATGTGTCGGGGTCGGTTGATCAGACCGAATACCGGTTGCAAACAGAAGGCTTAGCAGCCGCACTGACGGACCCGGATGTCGAGGCGGCTTTTCTTGCTGTCCCCGGGGTGCCGGTGGCCTTTGCAGCGTATGAGTGGTCCGCCTCCCGGTACCAGCGCGTTTTGCAGAACTGGATACTGATCGAAGACGCGGCTACGTTGCGGCAGGTTGCCGAGCGACTGTCCCGCACCGTCCGGGAACCGGCCCCCGAGCCAACAGGACTTGCCGCGGCGTTGGAGTTCGGATCTGCCCTGATCCAGCAAGGTCCGGCCTGTTGGGATCAGACACTGGATGTTTCAGGTGACGGCAAGAACAATGACTGGCCAACTCCACAACAACTTCGCGAAACCGGGCAGATCACCGGGTTAAGGGTAAACGCCCTTGTCGTTATTTCTGCGAGAGACGACGTGCGGACCGGCGACCGGGAATTGGGCGAGCTACCTGCTTACTTCCAAGCCGAGATCATACAAGGGCCAAACGCTTTTGTTGAGGTCGCGCGCGGCTTCCAGGATTACACACGCGCGATGCAGCGCAAGCTGCTGAAGGAACTCGCCACGCGCCCGGTCGGTTTTCTGGACGCCGACTTCACGACGGATCCACGGTTTTGATCCGGTCCCTGTGAGCCTCTTCAGTGCTTGCGCCAAGTCGTTCTCAGCACATTTGTCGTTAGCTCGACATCATCGTAATCTTGCAGTCGGCCGTCCGATCTCAATTTTGCCAGTTCGACTTACAGATTGTCCGACGATGGTTGCGTAACGTTCTTAGACCTGGGCCAGCTTTGCGGAAACCCGTCGATGTAATCCTTCAGGCGCACTTTGTTCGCGTAGCAATTCGAAGCCACGAGACGCTCGATTTCCGACCGCAGATGCGCCCAGTAGGGAACGCCGTTTCAGTCGTCGCCGTAAAGGCGGGGATCATGGGCGCCACTGTCGCTGCTATAAAGATGGGTGTGAGTATGCAGGATACCGCCGAGGCGAAGGACCCGGGTTATCTCTCGCATGACGGCGACAGGGTTGGGAAGATGCTCGAGTAGGTATCTGAAGGCGGAACGCTGTCCGGACCCGACCTCCAATACGTCGCAGTCTTCAACCGCCCGTCCGAGGAAGTGCGCGAGATGCTGGTGCCCCGAAACTCCAAATACCAGAGTCTCACCGGGCAAAGAGCTAGAAGTAAGGCCAAGTTCCTCAAAGAACAAACGGACTCTCCGCCATTCAAGTTGTGAATTCACTCATGAAGCATGGCATTTCAGTCGCGAACGCCAATTCACGCGTGGTTTTTGCAAGGGTGCTTCTCAAGTCACATCAAACCTTGCCCATGAGAGGGCTCAATCAATGAACGCGGACCCGCGCCAAAAAGCCCATCCAGATTGTCGTTCGGTTTTAACGGTATCTTGGGAAAGTTTGTCGAAAACTCCTGCCGAGCAGTGAAACAGGCCGGAGATAAGGGTCATGAGTATTCATCAGACCGTCACGCAGGACCAAGGGCAGGCCTACGTGAAGGACTATCTGGACAGTCTTGCCCTGGTCGAACGTTTGCACAGGCTGTTGCTGGACGTCATCAAGGATGAATTCGAACGCCTCGGGGTGCTGGAGATCAATGCCGTCCAGGCCTTGCTTCTGTTCAACATCGCGGACAACGAAGTGACGGCCGGCGAACTCAGGTCGCGTGGGTACTATCAGGGGTCGAATGTATCCTATAATCTGAAGAAACTCGTCGATATGGGGTTCATGCATCACCAACGGTGCGAGATTGACCGCCGGTCGGTTCGTGTCCGACTGACTGACAAAGGGCGGGACGTTCACAAGGTCGTCGCCGACCTGTTCAAGAACCATTCCGATCTGCTGAGCGCACATCCAATCGTAGGAAACGAAAAGCTGCGCACGATAAACGAAGCGCTGACTCAAGTGGAGCGGTTCTGGAGCGATCAGATTCGTTACATTTACTGAGGCGGCACCGGATCAACGTCGCAGGCGTTCGATTAGTGGCGCAAAGCCAACAGGTGGCGTCCCCTGGCCGCTGACCCAGGCGTAGAGGTCCTGATCATTCTCGTTCAGCATGGCCTCGTAGGCATCCAACGATGCGGTGTCGAGTTCGGCACCTTCGGCATCCCAGAACCGGCCCAGAATCAGGTCCATCTCCTTGGTTCCTCGTCGCCATGACCGCATGGCGAGGCGTTTTCGGCGTTTTTCGTCCTCGGTCATATGTTTCCGGCTTGCTTCAGGCGTTTTTCCACTAAGCCCAAACGTTCCGCTGCGGCGATCATTTCCGCGCGAAGGCTGCGAACTTCGGTCAGAAGCTCGCCAATATCCTCGCTTTCCATTGCGTCCGCCACAACTTCTCCCCCCTCGCCGGTCAGGAGCCATGGAATCGAGACGTTGAGCACACCCGACAGCATCTGCAGTTTGTTGGCACGCGGCTCGGCAATGTCATTTTCCCAGTTCTCGATGGTCTTGCCCGCAACGCCCAGATGCCGGGCCAGCGCTTTGCCGGTCAGTTTGCGCGCTTCCCTTGCGGCCACGACACGGTCTCCAAAGGTCGATGCGTCATTGGTGTACCAATCGGTGTCGGCGATGTCAGTCATCAGGCTCTCCTATTGGCTTGCGGCCTACGAGACCAGTTTCTATGACAAGTAGAGTGCTATCCCAACAGGGACGACCATGGAACTTCTGTCTGCGACACTCGACCGCGTGAAACCTTCGCCAACCGTGGCCCTGACCGGCCTTGTCGCCGAGTTGAAGGCGGCAGGACGCGATATCATCGGCCTCGGCGCCGGAGAACCGGATTTTCCAACCCCCGAGAACATCCGGGAAGCCGGAAAACGCGCCATCGACGCGGGCAAGACCAGATACACAGCGGTGGACGGGATTGCCGAGTTGAAGGCCGCTGTGACCGACAAATTCGCTTGCGAGAATAGCCTGAACTACGCAGCATCTCAGATCACAGTCGCCTCGGGCGGCAAACAGGTGCTGTACAATGCATTGATGGCCACCCTGAACCCGGGCGACGAGGTCATTATTCCGGCGCCCTATTGGGTGAGCTATCCGGACATGGTGCGGTTGGCAGGCGGCAACCCCGTCATCGTTGAGGCTGGGGTTGAGACCGGGTTTCGCATGTCGCAAGAACAGCTTGAGGCCGCAATCACACCGCGCACCAAATGGATGATCTTCAATTCGCCGTCCAATCCGACGGGCGCAGGGTATGCGCCTGACGCCTTGCGCGGACTGACGGAGGTGCTGGAACGCCACCCGCATGTCTGGGTGATGAGCGACGATATTTATGAACATATCGCCTTTCCCGGCTTCGAGTTTCGCACACCGGCCGAGCTGGCACCTGCGCTCTATGACCGAACCCTGACTGTCAACGGCGTGTCCAAGGCCTATGCCATGACAGGCTGGCGGATCGGCTATGCAGGCGGACCCGAGGCGTTGATCGGCGCAATGCGCAAGATCCAGTCGCAGTCGACCTCCAACCCTTGTTCGATCAGCCAGTGGGCCGCAGTCGAAGCCTTGTCCGGGCCGCAGGATTACATCGCCGAAAGTGTAGCGGCCTTTCAGAGGCGGCGGGATCTGGTTGTAGCCGGGCTGAACGCTGCAGACGGTGTGACCTGTGCGGTCCCCGACGGCGCATTCTACGTGTATCCCTCGATCAAAGACTGCATTGGCAAAACCTCCAAGTCCGGCACGAAAATCGCTTCGGACGAGGATTTTTGCCGTGCGCTTCTGGAAGAATCCGGCGTTGCCGTCGTTTTCGGAGCGGCCTTCGGTGTATCCCCTGCATTTCGCGTGAGCTACGCGGCGGCAGACGACGTGTTGGTGGACGCTTTGTCGCGGATTCAGGACTTCTGCGCGGGGCTGTCGTGACCTCGCTGCCGGAATACTATTTCCGCATCCGCGAGAACGGCGCGGTTGTGTTCCGGGTGGACGCAGAAAACCGGATGCGGCGGATCGAGATGCAACAGATCGCCGTGGTCAATGTGAAGAACGGCGAGATCAAGCCGCACGGGGATCGACCATTGTCCGCCGACGAGCACGCCAGGATCGAAGCGTGGCTGGAGGAGAGACGCGCCGAGCTTCGCACCCGCGCAATTGACGACATTCATCGGATGGTCGATCGCCTGAACCTGACAGCCGTTTGGGCACAGCAAAGCGCCTCACCGGACGAACTGCAGGCCGTTTCCGACCGCTTGCTTCTGGCGATGCACGATCTGCGCAGCGTTCTGGTCCGCAAGAAGTCCCGGCAAATGAACGACGGTGACACGGACGACAAGTAGGCGGTTGGAGAGTGTCTGCTTGTCGTTCGCGCGCGCTGGTCGCGTTCGCTTTTATGGGTCCTCGCGCTCTGTCCAGGCGCGCACCTGCCCTTCGACGCCGTGCCACGCCCCCGGGACCAGCGCGCGCCCCAACACTCGCTCTGGGTTGATGGGTGGCGGCATGTCCAGGCCTGAGAGTTTTCCAAAGCCGAAGCGCCCATAGTACGGCGCATCTCCCACCAGCATCACCCTGTGCCAGCCGGTTGCCCGCGCGAGGCTGGCCTCGATCAGCACGCCACCCACGCCTTCGCCTTGATGCGTCGGGTGAACACCGACGGGACCGAGGAGCAAAGCATCCTCATCGCCCACATGAACCGGCCAATATCGGATCGCGCCGGCAAGAATGCCGAGGTGGTCTCGCGCGACAAGGCAAAGTTCCGGCACTGGGCGCACTCCTTCGCGCAGGCGGTACGATGACAAAGCCTCCCGGCCCGGGGCGAAAACCAGGTCATAAAGCGCTTCCACTTCCCACCAGTCGCCCGGTTCTTCGACGGCCAGTTCCACGACCCATCCCGCTCTTTCCGACCCGCTCGCGTTAGCATAAGGCTTGGGCCAGGACAAACCGCCGGAGTACGCGATGTTTTATCGACCTGAAGACGGGCACGGGCTAAAGCACAATCCGTTCAACGCCATTGTTACGCCGCGACCGATCGGTTGGATCGCGACCCGCGGCGCCGAAGGGCAGGACAATCTGGCGCCGTATTCGTTCTTCAACGGGATCGCCTATGTGCCCCCGCAGGTCATGTTCGCGTCAACCAGCGCTAAGCCCGACCGTGATGGGACAAAGGACAGTGTTGGCAATATCCGCGAGACCGGCGTCTTCTGTGTGAACATCGTCGAGTATGCGATGCGCGAAGCGATGAACGAAACCTCTGGCCCGTGGCCAAAGGAGACGGATGAGTTCGAAAAAGCCGGGATCGAACGAGCGTCATGCGAGCAGATTGATTGCTCCCGTGTGGCAAATGCGCCTGCGAGCCTGGAATGCCGGTTGACGCAGATCGTGGAACTCAAGGGCGACGCCAATTTTCTGGTCGTCGGCGAAGTTGTCGGCGTGCATTTGCGCGACGATTGCGTGAAGGACGGGATATTCGATGTGCTGACCTATCAGCCACTGACCCGTCTCGGATATCGCGATTACAGCCGGATTACGGAGCTGTTCAGCCTGAAACGGCCGGGTGAGTGATCAGTTGGTTTTCTGTCGCGGGATAAACGGCAAGGGCAAAGCCGGAACCCCATCTTCCAAAAGACGTTTCGCTTCGTCTTTTCCGACCTCACCGTAGATTGGCCTGTCGGGCACTTCCCCTTCGTGCATGGCACGCGCTTCGCGGGCGAAGCTGCTGCCGACATATTCGGAATGCGTTTCGACGTGTTCCCGCAGTTTCTTCACAGCTTCGACTAGTTCGGCGTCGGGCGCGTTCGTCATTGGCACTTGTGACTGTTCTTCGTTCTGGTCGCCGCGCAGTTTCGGCGCCATAAGACTCTTCGAAACTTGTGTAGAACCGCAATCCGGGCATTGTACCAAGTCGCGCGACGCCAAGGCTTCGTAGGCGGAGCCTGACTGGAACCAGCTTTCGAATTGGTGGTCGTTGTCGCATCGCAGCGCAAAACGGATCATCTTTTCACCTCACCACCAATGTTAGCTATGGGGGTTGATAAATGATTGCAATCATTGCAACCGGTCAATAGTTCGCCGGATCGAAATGCAGGATCATGGTGGCCAATTCCGGTTCAGCCACCAGCTTCGCGGCCCTTTTGCGCCCGAACCATTTGCGCTGACGCTCGAACTTTTCGGGGAAACTGGAACTTAATCCCCGGACCCGGATCGGGAAGACCGCGACAACGCAAGGATAAGCCTCATCCTCCGACAAATCCTTGGTATAGCTGTATATTCCAAGGCAAATCGGTTTTATTTTACCGTCAACGCCGGCCTCTTCCCACGCTTCGGTCTGCGCGGCCTCAGCCGGGGTTGCGCCGTCAGCGGGCCAGCCTTTGGGAATGATCCAGCGCTTGCTGCGGCGTGACGTTATCAAGAGAAACTCGACCCTTTCGCCGCGCGCACGCCAGCAAAGCGCACCGAACTGCGTGCGCACGTCATGTTTGCCCACGTCGTGCAATCGAAGAGGACGTTGTTTCGGCTGTCTTATCGTCATATTTCCTTCTTTCGGACCTCTGGAATACCATAGGTCAGACGAATCGAGAAGATAGCCCCGCGAAACAAATCAAACGGGGACATCGGGCTAACAGACTGAAAAGTCAAATTTTCGTGAAATCCTAGGCAGCAAGCCCCCGCCCTTTCAACAGCGCCGTCGGGCCCGGCATGCGCCCCCGAAAGGCCATGTAGAGGTCGTCCGCTTCCCGCGAGCCCCCGACCGATAGGATGTGGTCTTCAAGCCGCCTGGCGGTTTCAGGATCGAAAGGGTCACCGGTTTCCTCAAACGCCTCGAAGGCGTCGGCGTCCATAACTTCGGACCACATGTAGCTGTAGTATGAGCTGGAATAGCCGTCACCGGCAAAAACATGGGCGAAATGCGGTGTTGCGTGGCGCATCGTGATGGCGCGCGGCATGCCGATCTGGTCGAGGACTTCCGCCTGCCTTTGCATCGGATCGGCGGGCGGTGGTCCCCGATGAAACTCCAGATCGATTAGGGCGGAGGCAACGTATTCGACCGTCTGGAACCCCATGTCGTAGGTCGATGCCGCAAGCA
>CAJHYE010000704.1_pt1 | contig 10849 bp, 10 predicted proteins | sample 9198651 | NCBI WGS metagenome assembly CAJHYE01 (sample SAMEA7708366, study PRJEB35096) | sediment metagenome | biome: marine neritic benthic zone biome [ENVO:01000025]; feature: sediment [ENVO:00002007]; material: shallow marine sediment [ENVO:03000034] sea grass bed [ENVO_01000059] ...
GACGGGTTAGCATTGATCTCCCCGCACCGCCACCCGCAAGGGGAGGCGCGTTTGGATCGACCGGTCCACCATTTTCAGGCGCGGTCGGCTTCGCGGATCGGTGGAATGTTCAAACAAAATGCGTCACTATCCGTATGGATGCCAAGTAAAGAGCTTCTTTGACATGATCTGTCTGAGCTCACAAAAGAGAAGGCGGTCCAGCCGTGCTATTTTCGAAAGCTCATCGCCGCAATTTTGAAGCGTCACTTCATGTACGTTTTGGGGGGGCGGCTTTGCGCAAACGTGTTTCCGCTGCCCTAGCACATCTGAGGCCATACACCACCGACAAACCGCTTATCCGCATTGGCGGCATCCACGATGGGGCATATCTTTTGCCCGACGACCTTGAGGGTGTTTCGTCCTTTTTTTCTCCGGGTGTATCGGAGGCCGTCGATTTCGATTTGGCTCTCGTTGCCAGGGGTCTTCGTGGATACTTGGCGGACGCTTCTGTCTCCCGACCGGCCAACCTAAATGAGGATGTTGTTTTTGATCCTTTGTATTTGGGAGCATCGACAGGTGGCAATACAATCTCCCTTAAAGATTGGATCTGCAAATACGTAGCCAAAGACACTGATCTTCTACTTCAAATGGACATCGAGGGATCGGAATACGAAACTTTGGCGGCAGCTCCGGATGAAATTCTAAAGAGATTTCGAATAGTGGTAATTGAATTTCACAAACTGCATCATATTTTCCGATCAAATACCTTAGAGCTTTATGAAACGGTTTTTTCTCGATTGGCGGAGCGCTTCTCGGTTGTTCACATTCACCCCAACAACGTACAACCTGTGGTGAAAGCGCAGGGATTTTCAATTCCGCCAATAGTTGAAGTCACATTCCTTAGGCGGGACCGAATACGAAAAATGAATGAAACCGAGGTATTCCCGCACCCCTTAGATCAACCAAACTCACTTGATCATCCTGATTTTCCGATGCCTCCATTCTGGAAGCCAATTGACGAGCGGTAGAAAGTGATGTGCAGAACAAAGATACTCATTAATCATCAGCTAGTTGATGCGGGGTGGCAGTTGAATGCAGGAAACTAAGGAAGTGCGGATCGATGACCAAGTGATGTGGCACAATTCCGACGTTCTGCCAAAGGTCAGATTGCAGTTCTTCGATCCAGATTGGCTGCGAAGCAGCGGTAACATGAGCGGGTCTGCACTTGGTAGAGACAGCGTATATTTTTTTCATTTTGAAGAGCTCCAATTTGTCCTGCGACATTTCCAAAGGGGAGGACTGATTGGAGCAATCAACAAAGATCGATATTTTCGTCTGGGTGATAGATCTAGTCGGGCTTATCGGGAGTATTGTTTGCTTGGGTGGATGAGCGGTCAAGGCCTTCTTGTTCCGCGCCCTGTTGCTGCGCGATATGCCCCTTCAGGCCTTTTCTATCGCGCCGACCTGATTACAGAGCGCATTCCGGGCGCGCGTCCTTTGGCAGAGGTTTTGCAGGAAACTGCGGTTCCGCCTGACGTTTGGTCCGAGATTGGCGCCACTGTCCGCCGGATGCATGCATTGGCCGTTTATCACGCAGACCTGAATTGCCGCAACATCTTGCTTGACGAAATGATGCAGGTTTGGCTGATCGATTTCGACAAGTGCCGCCGACGAAAGGCCGGTGCATGGACGCGGCGTAATCTGGCACGGTTAAATCGTTCCCTTCAGAAGGAGCATTCCAAGCATCCGGGACTTCACTGGACGGAAAGCGACTGGTCGGCATTGATGGCAGGCTATTCCAGAGGATAGGTGCGTTACCGGGAAAGGACAACATGCAGGAACTGCTTCGAATTCAGACATCCATCTGCTCAAATCAGGCACTGATACCTTCCAGAATGGCTTTCGATCCATGCACCGTTGACGGTGGTTGGGGCGCAATAGAGCCTGGGGGATGGATGTCCCTTGGCTGAGCCGCGGTCCAAAATTGGTATCCTGCCCTATGGACAGCGTCTGGGAATGCGGCCGGCACGCCTGCCTTTGTCCAAATTGCAGTGGCCACTCGGTATGCCAACACCGACTGAGGGGAAGAATCTCTCTGATCTTTTGCCAATCGATCATATGCTTGTGACGCCTCATTCTTCGTTGTATTTCCGTCCGTCATTTGGGACGAAGGCGCGGGTTTCAGTCATGCTGCTGGAGCCCCGCGCGGTGCACCACCGGCACCTGAATATGTTGCGTCTATTTCACCGTCGATTCCATCGCATACTGACAGCAGATAAGGAATTGCTGAGCGTACCTAATTCCATTTTTTTCCCAGTTGGCGGGTCTTGGGTGCCTAACCATGGAGATATTGATCTTTCGAAGAGCGCAATGTGCTCTCTAATTGCCTCTGCCAAAAATCGGCAGCCTGGCCATAAACTACGACATGAAATGGTGCGGTGGATCCGTGATAATGGAAAGTTTGTTGATATTATGGGAAGAGGGTATCATCCCTTCTTGGAAAAATCCGACGGGCTGGCCTCGTACCGCTATTCCATAGTCATTGAGAATGCTCGCGAGCCGAACTACTTTTCTGAAAAACTGATTGATGCGCTTCTGTGCAAGACAGTCCCGATATATTGGGGGTGCCCCAATACCGCCGAATTCTTCGATACAAGTGGCATGATCTTGTGTGAAGATATGGCGGATATACAGCGCGCAGTTGAGAACATGTCCGAGGCCGATTACCAGTCGCGCTTGCCCGCTCTGGCCGAAAATTGTGAATCCGCGGTCGGCTACATGGACTTTTACGAACGTGCGGCAAAGCTCCTTCTGAAAGAAGGCTGAGTGCTTACTAGGGTCCAAATCGAAATAATATCAATGCTTTAAGTCGTCCGCAGTGGAGTCCTCAACGCCCGCCATCCACAAGACGATGCCAGTGAAGATTCACCAGATAGTTCAGCCGGTAGCGAAGTGTGCGCCAAGCCTGCGAAAACAACGCATTCGTAGGCACCCGACTTGCCCGGGGGCGGGCGGCCGTGATCGTGCCGGTCTCGGCGCACTGTTCACCGAAACTAAGCGGAGGCGGGACCACCATTGCCACCCGCAGGTCTGATTCCCAGAAATGTTTGTGATCTTCGTCAATTTGTCGAGAGATCGGGAGGACAGATGTTGCCAGCCGCGCTGCCGCATCACGCCGGATCGCGTAGCCAAGTGTCGTGTTTGGCACCTTGTAGGGAATCGCGATCTCGCGACCCTCGACAAGCGGCCGACGGTCGAACACTTTTTGACCAACGCGCGCGGAGAAGAGCTTGGCGATATCCCAATTTCCTTCGTCCATCGCGATCGCATCGAGGACCGAAGCCAGATCGTCGGCGGCAGCAAAATCATCTTCCAGGATTACACCGCCAGTTGCATCGTCACGCGCGATGCGGTCCCATATTGCGATGTGACTGAGATAGCACCCAATCTCGGGGCCCACCAAGGGATGACGCGCGCGTTTCGCATTGGCTGCGGGATCGTAGACTTCGGCAAGCTCATCGGGCGACAGCGCCGCCCCTGCAACAGCCTCGAAGCGTGCAAAGTAGACGCCAAGGCGCTCGAGTTCATTCGCTGCGTGCGCCATGCGCGTTTTGTTGGCAGCCATGTTGATAACGTGAACTGGCCAGGTCATCGATCCGTTGCCAGCCATCGGCGCCAACCCGCGGCGGTTTCGTCCAGCGCCTCAACCAGCGTGTCTTGCGGGAAGGTGGCCGCGATAGCGTTATCGCGCGTAATACCGAGACGCTCCTTGTCGTCGAAGATCGCGCGAAGCCGTCGCAATGGCCCCGGCTTCAATGCACGACGGGCGTCAGGAAGATCCCATAGGTCGCCGGCAGCAAGCCGCTCGCGTCGGCGGACATAGCGCGACTTCGGATTGGCTTTGAGATTGTAGTTCGCGAAACCGCCACCGGTCTTCAGAAACTTCAAATGCCAGTAAAACCAACCCGCAAACTGGCGTTTGAGACCTCCCCGAGAGAACCGCTCGAAACGAGGATCATGATCGAAGAATGTCGTGTCGGTAACGCGAAAGTACCCGATATCACCCTTGCCCGAGATGGAGGCGGCCGCCGGAATGTAAAATTCGCCACCTGCGTCACGGATAAGATTGAGCCCAGAAAAGCAATGGATCGCGCTGCTATCCGCGCGCCCCGCGCGAATTGCGTCCACCATCGACTGGACCGCCTCGGGGATGGCGAGATGATCATCGTCAAGCTTCACGGCCCATTTGTACCGGGTCTGGGCCAAGGCGAAGTTAGAGTAGGCCACAACGGAATCTGGGGCGTCGCCTGGCGTGCGAGCATGGCACTCGCTGCCTTGGGGGTGAACTTGAGGCAGGTAGTGGAACACCCGTAGTCGCGGTCCCATTTCCTTCGAAAGCCGCGCAAGGATGTTGGGTGTTTCGTCGGTGCATTGATTGTAGACGGCGACGATCTCGTCATAGAACTCCGCGTGACTGCGGATCGTCGCTTCAAGGAAATCGGCCCCGTTGCGGGTGCGGACGAAAGCCGAGACGCCCGGTAAACGCTTATCAGGCGCAAGCATGTCTGGGTTGAAACTGAAAGTCTCGACGATCTCGTTCATCTCGGCGGCATCGCATTGCTTGCGCAAGCTCTAGCGGTCGTGCAGGCGGGGCGCAATGGTCGAAGCAAACCTCGGGCGCGTTTGACAACGGCTTTGCTTCACCATTCCGAGGTGACGTTGGATCAGCCAGCATTTGCCGGTGTGCGTGTTGCCACCACGTCTTGCCCAAGGTGTAGGTCTGCCTATAAACAAGCCACTACAACGCGACCAATCCAAAGAATAACCATGCGGATTTCTCTCAAAGACTGGCTGCGTCAAAGGCGTGAACCTTGGTCAAAAGCGTTCTACACTGCCTTCCGTCGATGGAAGGCCGACCGGATGGAACTCAGGCGTATGACGTTTTCCGGTATTGGGCCAGATTCGGTGGTATTTGACGTGGGCGGATTTGAAGGGATTTAGGCCTTCGATATTCACGATCGCTACGGTGCTCAAGTCCACATTTTCGAGCCGCACCCCAAGTTCGCAGAAGAAATTCATAAGCGATTTCAAGGTAATCCGGCCATTGTTGTGCACGACTTTGCGTTGGGTGGCGCGGAAGGCACTTTGATCCTGTCTGATGACGGCGACGCATCCTCAAGCTTTCGCGAGGCAAAACACACCGTGAAAGGGCGGATAGAACCTGTCGCGTGGTTCTTCGCAAACGCGGAAATTCCAAGCATTGATCTTATCAAGGTCAATATAGAAGGCGGTGAATACGACCTTCTACCTGCCCTTGTCGATGCGGGCATCATGCCCCGCATTGGCATTCTGCAAGTGCAGTTCCACCTGTTTTCCGCCGATGACATTCAAAGACGCGAAGACATTAGAACTATGTTCGCCAAGACCCATTCCTGCGATTGGAGCTATGACTTCGTGTGGGAACAGTGGTCGTTACGCTCGCAGGCTACGAGCGCCTGAGATCCAGAAGGCTGGCATCTTAGATTGCTCTATAAAGGCCGCAACAGCAAAGAAATCGGGCCGGTTGTGCGGCACAATCGAACGCGGCCTGATAGCCTTCGCGCCCTTCTACTTGGGGCCTCTTGACGGTATGACTGATGAGGTAGATTTGCGCTATTGCCAGCGCTGGCTAGCTCGCTAGGTGGAAACTTCGATGATAATAGTGCGGATAAGCGGTGGCCTTGGGAACCAGATGTTCCAATACGCCGCTGGTCGCTCACTGGCGCTTGCCAATGGTACGCAACTTGTTCAGGACCGACGACACTACCGACGCGAGCGAGAGCATGGGTATGCCCTCGACGCGTTTAAACTCGCGGATACGCCAATGAATGAGGTGCGCCTGCCCCCTTCGCCGCGCGATCGACCGTTGGCCGCGTTTCTCTGGCGGTTGGCGCGAAGAGAACCGCGGTATCTACGTGAGCAGGGGCTTGGTTTCGATACAGCCATAGCAACAGTCCGAGGATCGGCGTTCATCGATGGCTACTTTCAGTCCGAAAAGTACTTTGCGGCTTATGCCGCCACGATCCGAACCGAGTTTACACCCAAAGACCCGCCTGACGCGGAAAATGCCCGTTGGTTGGACGAGATCATGGCCGAGCCGCGCTCCGTATCGATACATGTGCGACGCGGCGATTACGTGCGGAATCCACGTTTCGCGGCCCGTCATGGAACTTGTACGCCAATCTATTACGAGCGCGCGCTCGCGCATATAACCGATAAGATGCGTGCTGAACCCGTGGTTTATGCCTTCTCTGACGATCCAGACTGGGTGCGCGAGAACTTGCAGCTCCCCGCCGAGATCAGAATACCGGATCACAACGACGCTTCACGCAATGTCGAGGACCTCCGGCTGATGAGTGCATGCAGACACAATGTCGTCGCCAATTCTTCGTTTTCCTGGTGGGCGGCGTGGTTAAACGCGCATACAGAGAAATGTGTTGCCGCGCCGGCACGCTGGTTTGCTAACCCGGCCTACGTGAATCCCGATATCTGGGCTGAAGGCTGGGCGCGCATCGAGGGATAAGGTTGTTGGGCCACTCCAGGACACGAATTGCTTCCAGCACAGCCACTGCCTTGTCGTGGAGATTCTATCGGGTTGCCCATGTCGGATGAGGCACATCGAACCCCAGTCCCGGTCCTAGTTCGTGTCTGGCTTGCACTGACGGCCGTTTTCCCTTGGATTCTAGTCCTGCTTGCACGCAATGCCCATAAGCGTCAATACGCCGAGGCCGGTCGATTCTCCGAGCGCGTTGGGCGCGCTTCTGTGGCGCGTACCAATGGTCCTCTCATTTGGATCCACGCCGCATCGGTCGGCGAAGTGGGGTCGGTCGCCCGGCTTGGTCAAGAGCTCATGGACCAACACGGAGTCGCGCTTCTCGTTACAACCGCCACCGCGACAGGCGGGGCCACCGTCGGGCGCCTGCTGCCCGGTGCGTTACATCAATTCCTGCCGGTGGACACGCCCGCGAGCGTGTCCAGGTTCCTGGATCATTGGCGCCCGGATGCGGCCTTGTTCGTCGAAGGTGATCTCTGGCCCAGGATGCTTCAAGCACTTGACCATCGGCAGTGCCCGATGGCGCTTCTGAATGTCCGTGCCTCGCGCAGCAGAGATCGCTTCCCCGCGGTCTATTCGATGTTCTTGTCCCACATGCGTCTCGTCACGGTCCAGGAGCCTGGCTTGATCGACGGCCTCAAGGCCCTTGGCCTGGACCCCGTCCGCCTGCAGGCTCCCGGAAATCTCAAGGCCGATGTGGCTGTCCCTGCCATAGAGGATAACTATCGATCCCAAATTGTCCGAGCCGCTCTTGGGCGAGGAGTGTGGACGGCTGTGTCGACCCATGCGGGCGAAGAAGACATCGTGCTCGATGCGCATGCTGGTCTTACAGACAGTCCTTTGTTGCTGCTTGTTCCGCGTCACCCGGATCGTGGGGATGACTTGGCAGCCAAACTGGAGCGCCGCGGCCTCAGGTATACGCGACACAGCAAGGGCGGCATGCCGGATAAGGCAACGCAGGTTCATTTGGTGGATGCGCTGGGGGAAACCGGGACTGTCTACGCAGCGGCGGGTTTGGCCTTCATAGGAGGCTCGCTACTGCCCGGCTTCGGCGGACACACGCCTTTCGAGCCGGCCGCGCTTGGCTGCGTGATACTGTTCGGGCCGCATGTTAATAATTTCACCGACGCATTTAAATCCCTGCAGGCCTCGGGTGCAGCACTCTGCGTAACCGATGCGGATACACTAGGCGCCGAGGTCGCAACTCTGCTTCGAGATGATGATAGGCTGGAAGCCATGCAGACAGCGGCCCGTGCGCAATACGAAGCACAAGGAGGGGCGACGAAGCGCACTCTGGACATGCTTGCGCCCATCATTTCCCACTCGGCGAAATCAAGGTGACAAAGCCCGCGTGGCGTGACAAACCAAACGAGCCTTGCGAATGGACGGCGGTGCGTCAGGCAACCGAGTTCCCTGTCTTAACCCACGCCTAGAAAGTGAAAGGACATAAAACTGACGAAACGCGCACTCATAACTGGCATCACTGGGCAGGACGGGTCCTACCTGGCCGAGTTCTTGTTGGAAAAAGGGTATGAGGTGCACGGTATCAAGCGACGATCGTCGCTTTTCAATACGAGCCGGATCGACCACATCTACCAAGATCCGCACAATCCGAATCCAAGTCTGCGTCTCCATTACGGTGACCTCTCTGATACTTCGAACCTGACGCGCATCCTGCGTGAGGTTGAGCCGGACGAGGTCTACAACCTGGGTGCCCAGAGCCATGTCGCGGTGAGCTTTGAAGCGCCGGAGTATACCGCAGATGTCGACGCAATCGGCACTCTTCGTCTTCTTGAAGCGATCCGGTTTCTGGGGCTCGAGAAGAAGACGCGGTTCTACCAAGCATCGACATCCGAGCTTTACGGTCAGGTCGTGGAAACTCCTCAGCGGGAGACGACGCCGTTCCATCCCAGGTCGCCCTACGCGGTTGCCAAGCTTTACAGCTATTGGATCACTGTCAATTACCGCGAGGCATATGGCATCTACGCCTGTAACGGTATCCTCTTCAATCACGAAAGCCCGCGGCGGGGGGAGACCTTTGTGACCCGAAAAATCACCCGGGGGCTCAGCAACATCGCCCAGGGGCTAGAGGATTGCCTCTACATTGGAAACATCGATGCTCTGCGCGATTGGGGTCACGCCAAAGACTACGTGCGCATGCAGTGGATGATGCTGAACCAGGACGAACCCGAAGACTTCGTGATCGCGACGGGCAAGCAGCATTCTGTCCGCGAATTCATTCAATGGACCGCCGAAGAACTCGGGCTTCAGCTGCGCTTTGAAGGCGAAGGGCTAGAAGAATTGGCCGTTGTCGCGGCCGTCACATCGAACCGGGCACCAGCTGTGAAGGAAGGCCAGGTCGTGATGCGGATCGACCCGCGATATTTCCGTCCCGCCGAAGTCGAGTCGCTATTGGGCGATCCATCCAAGGCCAAGGAAAAGCTGGGCTGGACCCCGCAAGTCACGGCTCGCGAAATGTGTGCAGAGATGGTTGCCGAGGATCTCAAGTCCGCGAGCCGCCACCGCCTCTTGCGGGACAACGATCTCGATCTGCCTGTTTCGCTGGAGAGCTGATTTGCGTGTTTTCCTAGCAGGTCACCGTGGCATGGTCGGCAGCGCCATTATGCGCCAGATGCATGCGCGGACAGCAGACGGCTCATCACTCGAAGTTCTGACGCAAACCCACTCCGAACTAAATTTAACCGACCAGGCCGCGGTCCGCGCCTTTATGGAGACCAAACGCCCCGACGCTGTCATCATCGCTGCCGCGAAGGTGGGTGGCATTCACGCCAACAACAGTTACCCGGCCGATTTCATCTACGAGAACCTGATGATCGAGGCGAACCTGATTCATCAATCATTCGCGGCCGGGGTCCGAAATCTTCTTTTCCTCGGCTCCTCTTGCATCTACCCACGCGAGACCGCGCAGCCGATAGCAGAGGAAGCCCTGCTCACCGGCATGCTTGAGCCCACGAATGAACCTTATGCCATCGCCAAGATTGCCGGCCTCAAGTTGTGCGAAAGCTACAACCGGCAGTACGGCACTGACTACCGCTCTGTAATGCCGACGAACCTTTATGGCCCATGCGACAACTTTCACCCCGAAAACAGCCATGTGCTTCCTGCTCTTCTTCGCCGTTTCGATAAAGCGGCTCGGGAGGGGCGCGAGGAAGTCGTGATTTGGGGCACAGGCACGCCCCGGCGAGAGTTTCTGCATGTCGATGATATGGCTGCCGCCTCGCTCCATGTTCTGGACTTGCCGCCCAACGATTACCGCGCGGAAACGCAACCGATGAACAGCCACATCAATGTTGGAACCGGCAGCGACATCAGTATCCGTGAACTTGCTGGGATACTGGCCGAAGTGACCGGATTTCGTGGAAAGATCCGCTGCGACACGACAAAACCAGATGGCACACCGCGCAAGCTTCTTGACGTGTCTCGAATTGCACGCCTTGGCTGGCGCGCCCAGATCGACCTGCGTGATGGGATTGCGGACACCTATCGGTGGTATCTGGACCATGCCGCAAGCCCAGGTCCCTGAACTACGATTTCAAGGGGAAGGCGCGCAAGCTCATCTTCACAAAGCGCAGCAAGAAGCGGGCTGCCTTGAGACGCTTGGACAGGATAGCGCCGTCCTTGCGCGTCATTGGGGATTGTCCCGCCAGAGACTGGTTCGTATGTGTTTCCCCGCACCGCCACCCACCCCAGTCTCTGCCGGCAAACTTGTTTTTCCCCTTCTGCCAAGGTCCGCCTTCGGGAATCCGTACTGCAGCATCCTTGGGCGCGACGAACGGCGGCTTTGGGCTGATACGGGCCTTTTCCTTCTGCCGTGCTTTTGGCAAGCTGGGCGGGCGTGCCAGCACAGGTAAGGCCGAAAATGAGCGTAAGATCCGTTTGTGCCAGTCTCTCGGCTATGGCAATCGTGCTGTTCGCCCGCATGGTCACTGCGGTTCGAGCAATTTGGGATGGCGTGGAGCCAATCGCATCGAAGCGCGTCTATTTCGCGAACCACACAAGTAATGGCGACTTCGTTCTGATCTGGGCCGTTCTGCCGCCACATATCCGCCAACAAACGCGGCCGGTGGCGGCCGGTGATTACTGGCTGACGTCCAAGCTGAAGGCGTTCATCGGGCGCGAGGTGTTCAACGCGGTCCTGATCGATCGCAACCCGGAAACACGCAAAGACGATCCGATCAGTCAGATGTCCGACGCCTTGGATGACGGGAGTTCATTGATCTTGTTTCCGGAGGGCACCCGAAATATCTCTGGCGAACC
>CAJHYE010000353.1_pt1 | contig 10778 bp, 4 predicted proteins | sample 9198651 | NCBI WGS metagenome assembly CAJHYE01 (sample SAMEA7708366, study PRJEB35096) | sediment metagenome | biome: marine neritic benthic zone biome [ENVO:01000025]; feature: sediment [ENVO:00002007]; material: shallow marine sediment [ENVO:03000034] sea grass bed [ENVO_01000059] ...
GGGTCGACGCGAGCGTTGACCTGAAATCGCCCGGCCAAGCCAACAAAGTCCGCGGGATCGAGTGACGCGCCATTGTCGGTAAACAGGCCGGGCTCGCCGACTGCCAGAGTAGAGTCAAGGCCCGGATCCTCAAACCGTGAAATCAAGTCTCTAGCGACTTCATCAAGGTTTTCCTGAAACGCTGGCGCGAGTTCATCGCGAACCGCAAAAAGGCCAGCCAATCGTCCACCCGCAATCGGCGCGTTCTGGCCCGATGTGCCAACGGGGTCGCCATTCAGCGTAAGGCCCGATAACGCACCGCTGGCCAGCGTCATGTCAGGAGAAATTGGTGCTGTGGCAGTGAACCCAAACTCCGCTGGTCTAATATCGACGAGAAGCGCTCCGTTCATTGTGTAGAGGGCGACGGTGTCATTCTCTCGCGGAAGCTGACGGATCGGGATCAATTCACTGATTTCATCAATCAGTTTCTGTCGACTGTCCAACAGCGAGGGGTATTCCTGGTCCGATCCTCGGGCGCGAAGAATCTGAGTATTTAGATCTGCGATCTGTTGAAGACTGGTGTTGAGGCGGGAGACTTCCTGCGAGATGGTGCGATCCGCATCCTCGCGCGCAATTTGCACACTGTCCGACGCAGAGTTCAGCTTATCTGCCAACGCCTGCGCCGCGTTGAACACTGCGAAGAGCCGCGAATCGCTTTCCGGTCGAGATGTTGCCGCCAGAAGAGCGCTGTCAAGCTCTGCAGTGCGCGCTGACAAGCTTGAGGGATCCTGCGGCTCGCCGAGTGCGTCGAGTGCGTTCTGATGGAATGCAGCGCGCTCCGAGGACTGCCCGACGGCTGCGGATGAAAGCCGTCGTTCCCGTAAGAGATTCTCGTCCACGATCCTTTGTATTCCGTCAACTTGAACACCTGCGCCGGCCCCTCCGAGGACACGCGCGCTCAAGTCGATTTCACGGCGCGCATAGCCCTCAGTGGTTGCGTTGGAGACATTCGTACTGACAACCTGCGCTGATCTGGACGCCGCAGCCAGGCCGGTAAGCGCGTTCGAGAGGGTAGTGGAAATGCTCATTCGCCGTTACCGTTTGATGTTGGTTGTTTCCTGGAGCATCTCGTCGACCGTCTGAATGACTTTCGCATTTGACGAGTAAGCCCGTTGTGTCTGGATGAGCTGCGTCAACTCGCCAGCGACATCTGTGGCACTTTCCTCAAGAGCATAGGACACTACATCGCCGGTCGGCCCATCGCCTGCGTCCCAGAGAAAGATCGAACCACTGTCCGCGGACGTTCGATACATCTGGTTGTCCTCCGAGATAAGCCCGTTTGGATTTGGAAGATCAATGAGAGGGATCTGATAGATCGTTCTTGTGATGCCGATATCGAAGTTGGCGCGCACAAAGCCGTTGGCGTCAATGTCGACCGAGATCAGATTGCCTACCGGCGAACCATCTTTAAGGATAGACGTTGGCGCGAAGCTGTCGGATAGCTGCGTCAATCCGAGACCGGAACCGACCGCGCCGATATTTACGTCGATCGGGCCGCCGGCAACGGTGATCTGAAAGTCTCCCGTAGCGGGATCATAGGCACCACCCGAGACGGTCGTCACCGAAGATATTGTGCCGCCGGAACCGCGCGTGTCGTCGAATACAACCGTGTACTCGCCTACAGTGGCACCCGCGGACGCCGAGTCAGTGACTGTCATGGTCCACGTGTTGGATGACCCTGCCGCCGCGGGTACGGTTGGTGAGAAACTGATGTTTATCGACTGCGACGTCCCCAAGTTGTCAAAGTACTCGACCGACAGGTCGAGGGGATCGCCCGAGGCCCCAAATTCCGTCTCGGTCGCCGGAAGGTTGACGCCCAGATCGATGCGCGTCGTTGGCTCCGAAGTGAACTGATTGACGTTGATTTGTACCGGCTGCAGGCCATCGCCCGTATCACGTGCATAGGTCGGAATGCTGCCGTCGGCAGCGGCAGGCCACCCCATCAAGGTGACGCCGGAGCTTGTTCTGAGGAAGCCCTCTTCGTCCGTCCGAAATGAACCGGTCGTGGCAAGAAACAGCGGATAGTCACCGATTGAGTTCAGAAGCGAACTTTCGGTCGTGACCGGCAGGAACCCACGGCCACGAACCGCAAGATCGGTTGCGTTATTCGTTGAGGCCAGCGCACCCGGCTGGTCGATCAGGCGTTGTGTCGTAACCCGGACGCCTCCTGCGGAGTACGTCCCTTCGCCACTTTCGATAACGAGCGACGAAAAATCTGCGACGGCGCGCTTGTAGCCGTTGGTCGCGGAATTCGCGATATTATCGGCAATCGTCGCCAAACGGCTTGCGTTCGCCCGCAAACCAGCCACACCCGCGTTGAGCGAAGAAGAGATCGTCATGTATCAGCCTTTCTGCTGCATAGCCCTTGGCAGAAGACCATAGGGCCTCTCGCTTAACGGCCCGCTAACGTCTAAAATCCAAGGCGTTTTCCTACAGGGTGTCCCGAAGCAGAATGATCTCCAGTCGATTGTTCCGTTCGGACAATGGGTCTGCCGAAACCGGCTTTCTGTCCGCGAAGCCAGAAACACGCTGCATGCGTTCGGGCGCGATGCCCCGGTCAATCAGCAATTCACGCACTCGATCGGCGCGCGCAGCGGATCTTTCCCAAACCGGGTTTTCTCGTGCAACCAACGGGACGGCAGCCGTGTGGCCCTGCACGGCAATCTCATTTGTCGCCAGACGAAACACATCGACAACAGCACTCACGATATCAACGAGTTCGGCGGTGGGCGCATCGTCATTCGCGAACAGGGGCATTCCCGGGATGTCAAACAGCTCCACTATCAGGCCCTCGTCGGTCAGACGCGTGATCACGTGCCGACTGATCAAGTCACTGACCATGCTGTCCCCGGTCTTGGCGGACAACATCTTGGCTATCTCTTCCATGGGATCCGAGCCGTTCTCGCTTGTCGGATCTTCGGCCGACGACACAGGGGTCACGCCGACGCCCGTGCCGTTCTGCGCCAACGTGCTTTCAGTGAACACGCTGTCACCACCGAATGCGCCTGACCCGCCACCCGACACCTTGTTGACCGGAATAGTTGGGTTGAAGTAATCGGCGATGCCTTTCCGCTGCTTTTCCGTGGTGGCACCCAGCAACCACATCAAAAGAAAGAACGCCATCATGGCCGTTACGAAATCCGCATAGGCCACTTTCCAGGCGCCACCGTGGTGCCCGCCCGCGATGATCTTCTTTCGCTTGATGATGATTGGTGCCGGTTGTTCGGACATGGCCCTTCACTCGCATCCTCGACCGTGCAAGCCTTAATTCGCTTGGGTGAAGATTGGCTTAAGCTGGGTCGCACCTCCGCGATGCCTCTGGCAAAGACGCGCCATATCCTCTAGCCATGAGCCAAAGAATGGGAGGCTCTCGTGACAGACAAGAAGCTGCGCAGCCAGTTGTGGTTCAACAACCCCGACAACCAGGAAATGACCGCTCTCTATCTCGAGCGCTACCTGAACTACGGGTTAACACGGGAAGAATTGCAATCCGGCAAACCCATCATCGCAATCGCGCAGACAGGCAGCGATCTGTCGCCCTGCAACCGCCATCACATTGAACTCGCAAGGCGCGTCCGTGACGGCGTGATCAGCGCGGGCGGGACTGTGATTGAAGTGCCAGTTCATCCCATTCAGGAGACCGGCAAGCGCCCCACGGCGATGCTCGACCGGAACCTTGCCTACCTTTCGCTCGTCGAAACGCTTTATGGCTACCCGCTTGATGGCGTGGTTTTGAACATCGGCTGCGACAAGACAACGCCTGCCCTCTTGATGGCGGCCTCCACAGTGAACATTCCGGCAATTGCTCTGTCAGTGGGGCCGATGCTGAACGGATGGTACAAGGGCAAGCGGACAGGCTCGGGCACGATCGTCTGGAAAGCGCGCGAAATGCACGCCGCTGGAGAGATCGACGATGACGGCTTCATGGAACTTGTTGCGTCTTCGACCCCGTCGGTCGGTTACTGCAACACGATGGGTACCGCGACCACGATGAATTCTCTGGCCGAGGCGCTGGGCATGCAACTCCCCGGATCCGCTGCCATCCCTGCACCCTATCGAGAACGCGGGCAGATCGCCTACCAGACTGGCAAGCAGATCGTCGAGATGGTGCATGCTGACCGTCGCCCATCCGACATCATGGACCGACGTGCCTTTGAAAATGCCATAGTGGTCAATTCCGCCATCGGCGGCTCGACCAACGCCCCGATTCACCTGAATGCCATCGCCCGACACCTCGACGTGCCGCTCGACAATGACGACTGGCAAGCGCTTGGCCACAATGTCCCACTGCTGGTTAACTTGCAGCCAGCCGGCGAGTATCTGGGCGAAGACTACCACCGAGCTGGCGGCGTTCCCGCTGTCATCAACGCGCTTCTCGAAGCAGATCTGCTGCCACATCCGGATGCGATGACAGCAAACGGCAAAACCATGTCCGAGAACTGCTCTGGAAGAGAAATCCAATACCCTGACGTCATCAAGTCGGTTGCGGCGCCAATGCTGAAGGCCGCGGGGTTCATCAATTTCAAGGGCAACCTCTTCGACAGCGCAATCATGAAAACCAGCGTGATCTCCGACGAGTTCCGTCAGCGCTACCTGTCGAACCCCGACGATCCCGACGCTTTCGAGGGACGCGCCATCGTATTCGACAGTATCGAAGACTATCACGCCCGGATCGATGACGAAACCTTGCAGATCGATGAACACTGCATCCTGATCATGCGTGGCGCCGGGCCCATTGGTTATCCCGGCGGTGCGGAGGTCGTGAACATGCGGCCACCGGCTTATCTCTTGACCAAAGGCATCCATTCTTTGCCTTGCGTAGGCGATGGGCGGCAGTCAGGTACATCTGGATCGCCATCCATTCTCAACGCCTCTCCTGAGGCTGCCGCGGGGGGTGGATTGGCTTTAGTGCAAACCGGGGATCGGGTCAGGATCGACCTGCGAAAATGCACGGCAGACATGCTGGTGGACGAGGCCGAGCTGGAAGCCCGCCGCATCGCACTACCGGATCGGCCATTTTCGCCGGAGAGCCAGTCCCCGTGGCAGGAGATCTTCCGGGAAAAGGTTGAACCCTTCAGCAAAGGTATGGTCTTGCGCGGCGCACCCGACTTCAAGGATATCGCCCGAACCAAAGGAGTTCCGCGCGACAACCACTGACTGTCGAACGGTACCTTAGCCAAATCTTAGGAAACGCCGACGCACTCCAACATATAGTAGTGTTTCGCATTTCAGGCCGTTTGGGAGCCGACGCAATACCGAAGACGTCTTGGCCAGCAATCCAAAGCCGGTTCGACAGTTTCGCTCAGTGAGACTGAACGCACCGACAATTGCTGCAAGATATCGTTAAGGTCTGTCCATCCCGTGATACTCTCGGTTCGGCATCATATCGACGGCGGTCGCGAAACGGTTCGACATGTTGAAAAAGCCGATGACATCCGCCAGATCGAAAATTTCGTCGTCATCCAGCCCCGCTTCGCGGAGCGTTTGACGATCCGGCTCCTCGATGTCCCAGGGCGTGACGGTCAGCTTCCACGCAAAATCCAGCATCGCCTTTACGCGAAGGTCCAGCGGCGCAACGCGATAGTTCATGACCAGCATTTCGCCCAGCTGCGGATCCCCGGACAGCTGACGTACCGCCTGACCATGCGCAACAAGGCAGTAGAAACACCGGTTTGCACAAGACACGACCACCGCAATCATCTCCCGCTCCAGCTTGGATAACTTCGAGTCACCCAGCATCACCGCATTGTATAATGTAGAAAACGCCCGAAGTTTCTCCTGATGTCGCGAATAGGTCCGCAGGACATTGGGAACCAGTCCCAGCTTCTCTTCGCAGATGCGAAAGTATGACTTCATATCGTCGTCCAGCTCGGCCGGATCGGGCAAATCGAAGATCGAGATGTGGTCGGGTTGCGGCAAGGTCAGCTCTCCAAATGTGTCGATTCGGGGCCATTGGCGCGAACCGGCAACACCGTGCTGTTTCGCAATTGCGGCCATCTGAACCTCAGCATGCCCAATTGTGGAGCCCGGCGAAATAATGAAACAGTGCCACAGTTTTGACCCCAGATCATCAACGGTCTTTGGCAGAATTTTTCAACTGTTTTTCAGTGCATTAGATAACGCTAACGCCACTTAAGCAGGACTTCGCGCATTTCTTCCCCAGTATTCGTGCAAAGGGCCAACGGGCGTCAGATCAGCCCTTTTGTCGCCACATTTGGCTTTAACCTGAACACAAAGTTGTCGAGTTCCGGCGCGACTTGCGCCCTTGGTTTGAGAACGCTGGGAATTGAGAATCCAACACCGCGCCTGGTTGGCACCGGAGCGCTGACGGGAGAGATTTGCCATGAATACGACTGCCTATTTTGACCCCTCCAACCCTGACACCCCCGCCGGCATGACTCCGGACGTCGCAATCGGCGATATTGCGGGTGTCCCTAGCTCTGGCACCGGCCTAACCGGCGCGGCCTACGTTCCAGGCTCCGGTATCTGGAACATCACCAAGGCGGCCGAAGCGGCAGCTGGAACGGCTGACGCGACCTTCGAAGTCTCCGAGCTGTTCTTTCGGAACAACAAGAGCGACACGTCCGTCGCTGAGTTCCTCGGTGAGTACGGGTCGATCACAAGTGGCGACGGCGATGTCGAAATGGGCCCGTCAGCGCTCACCTTTTCCGGCTACATCTACATTCCGGCGGGTGTGCACGAGATTACGATCAGCTCGGATGACGGGTTCGATCTGGATATCGGCGGCGTAGATTTCTCCGAATTCGCGAACGGTCGCGGCACAGATGACACGGCGCGCGTGGCAGAGTTCGATGGCGGTCTCTATCCGGTTGAGTTGCTCTACTTCGACGGTGGCGGCGGCATGTCGTTGAAAATGGAGATCGACGGCTTACCAGTGGATCAAAGCGCATTCTACCAGTCGGTCGATGACTTCACGAACCCCCCGGCCGATGTGCCCCTCGTTCCAGTCGAGGACTATCATCCCTCCTTCTTCATTCCGGAAACCGTCGATGGCGACAACGACGTGAGCACAACCGACGCCCGCGATGTCGTTGAAGGCGACGCAGGCGATGACACAATTGACGGTCAAGGCGGCGACGACGAACTGTTGGGCGGCTTTGGCGACGACATGCTGTTCGGCGGCGACGGCGACGATGTCTTGGACGGTGGCTACGGCTCTGACGTGCTTGATGGCGGTGACGGCGACGATCTGTTGATCGCGCGGTCAGACGCAGGCGAGCAGCGCATCGGTCAGCTCGCCATCGACAGACAAACGCGCAACGATCCTGATGGTGAAGTGGACGAAGCCCTTCAGAAACTGTCGGCCTATGCAAACGAAGCCATTGTCGGCGACGACGTTCTCATCGGCGGCGCTGGTGCCGACACATTCCTGATTTCTCCTCAAATCGACGCAAAACTCGACATAATTCAGGAGCATGTCCGTTCTGATGGCACCATCAACTGGGCCGGTGTCGCAGGTGAAAACGACGAATTGCACGACCACTGGGTCGACAGCTCCGGCATCGACATCATCGCCGACTACAACGCGCTAGAAGACAGTATCGCTGTGATCGGGCACACTGCGGTTCCTTACGTCACCTATGCAGATGTAATGGGCGACGATGCGCTGGAATCAATCATTACCGTAATCTCGGTGCAGCACGGCAACGGTGGCGCTCATGACCGTGACCTCATCGGTCAGGTGATCGTGCATGGCGATCTGGTCGACGTGGAAGACATCAAAACCGACGATAATGTCACTTACGGCGTCGTCGAGAGCTACGACGACATCGCAACTGCGCTAGTCGCGCCGGGCGAAGAGAAGATGACCGAAATCGACGGCGAAATGGTCAAGGGCTATGACACCCGTGAACCTGCCACGATGCAGATGGATGGTGCACATGGTGGCCCTGGCACCAACGTGCTCGGTGCTATCACCGGCGATCCGTCTGTTGCATTCGACAACGACAACTTCACTGAAGACATGTTGGCCGCCGGTGCAGGCGACGAAGAGCCGATGATTGAAACCCGCTCGCCCTTCGAGCAGCTCGGCATGGTCGAGATGGACTCAGAGACACTTACCGGCAACAGCGGCAACAACAATATGTCTCAGGGCGAACTTGCCGGACCGGAAGGCATGCCCGGCGCACTTGGCTTCTGGTCGATGGATAATGGCGTGGACGGTTCATACGCCGACGGTCGTGACGACGGCGGCGCGGAAATCAAGTCATATACGCTTTACGAGAATCAGGCTCTTCTAAACACAGACGCCACCACCGAAGGTCCACGTGACGGCAGCACTGCACTCTACTTCAATGGCGAGGACAGCTTTGCCTTCCTCGAACACGAGAACGAAATGGCCTTCACTCAGGGCACGGTGGCCATGTGGGTGCGTCCCGACGATCTTGGCGAAAAGTCGATGTTCGTCACCAAGGATCAGTCGGGTTCTGGCGAAGGCAGTCACTTCCGCCTTGGCCATACCGACGATGGTGGTTTGTTCCTGCGGGCGGCCGACCCTTACAAGACCAATCACGCTTGGGAAACCGGACCGCTTCTGACTGAAGGCGAATGGCAGCATATCGCAGTCAACTTCACCGAGAACGGGATCACAGTTTATCTTGATGGTCAGCCGGTACCGGATAACGCTTGGTCCGCCGTTGAAGGTGGCGACGCCACCCCTGGGGCGCAGGGCGAAAACATGCTTCTCCAGAACGAGGAGCCTTGGGTTTTCGGTGCCGATCAGTACAAGACCGAGCTAAACGACACCGCACAGGAATTCGCGATTGATGACGAAGACCTTCGGAATGAATTCGAGGGCGGCATCGCAGAATTCGGCGTCTGGGGTGGGTTCTCTCCAGACGACGTACTGACCCAATCCGAGATCAACTCACTGATGAACGACGGCCCCGGCGCTTCTCTCTCCAACCCCTCCGGCGCCGAGGCCATGGTGGCTGCCGATGACGAAATTTACGGCATGGGCGGCAATGACACCATCGACGGCATGGCTGGCGATGACACGATCTATGGCGGGTCGGGCAATGACAGCGTGCAAGGTGGCTACGGTGACGATCACGTCCTTGGCGGATCCGGCAACGACACGCTGGATGGTGGCCGTGGCAACGACCTGGTCGAAGGCGGCTCGGGCGACGACGTGCTGCTCAGCCGCGCTGATACCGGCGAACAACGTGCCGGTCAGCTTGTGCTGGATGATCCGTCGCGCCCAGAGGGCGGGTCTATCGACCAGGAATACCTGAAGCTCTACGACTGGCTTGATCAGGACATCCAGGGCGACGACGTACTGATTGGCGGCGACGGCGCGGACAAGTTCCAGTTCGAAACGCTAATCAACGCCAAGAAGGACATCTTGGCCGAGCATACGATGGACAACAGGATGATCCATTGGCACGGCGTCGCGGGTGAGAACAAGTACATCCACGATCATTGGGTCGATGGACTTGGCATCGACGTTGTGGCCGATTTCAACAAGGCCGAAGGCGACACGATTTCGGTCATCGGACACACCACCAATGTCGAAGTCGACTATCGCACAATCGATACCGATGGGGATGGTGTGGACGATGACGCGGTTTCGGTCATCACAGTCTATTCCCAGCAAGGCAACGGAGGCGGTGCGCATGATGAAGACTACCTCGGCTACATCATCGTGCACGGCGACCGTGTTGAAGAAGACGACATCGAGACCGATGCTGGCGCCCATTACGGGATCGTCGACACCATCGATGAAATCCAGGAGGCCGTGGCACCAGAAGGCGAGACTAAGTGGATCGACCTCGACGGCGACGGTGTGGCCGAACATCTTGGCTATGACACCCGCGACGTCGATGGCGATCCAGTCGGCTCCACGCCTTGGGCCTATTCCTCTAACGAGTGGCTGAACACCGGTCAGGTCAATCTGGATAGCGCACTGCCCGAGGGGTTGGAGGCACCGAACGTGCTTCTTGAAGACGCAGGCGGCACATTCGGCGGTGGCAACGCCCCGATCGAAATCGCACACGCGGATGCACAGGCCGCATCTGAAGGCACTTGGGCATTCACCTTCACTGCCAACAACCCCGGAAACGGCAACAATCAGGCACTGTTCTCGAAAGACCATTCAGGGTTCCAGGATGGTGGTCACCTGACCGCCTACATCGCAACGAACGGTGCGCTGAAGGTCCGGTTCCAGGGAACGGAAGATGAGAAGAACCTGGTTGATTGGCAGACCAAGATCGAAGTCGGTGAGGACTATCACTTCGCCTTCACCTTCGACGAAGACCAGATCGCCATGTACCTGAATGGTGAACTGATCGACAGCGACAGCGGTTACGCTGATGGCATGACCGGCAACTCCGAAGACCTTGTGCTCGGTGCATCGACCCGCGTCCGGAACGGTGACGACGATAACTTGCAGTGGCACTTCGATGGTGAGATCGGTGATCTCGTCATGCTGGATCGGCCACTCGAAGAAATCGAGGTCATGTTCCTTGCAGCAAACGATGGCGATGTAGATGCGCTCGATAGCCTCTACGAAACGGCAGAAACTCCGACGGATGTCGAAGATGAGGATCCGGTGGAAGACGAAACACCGGAGGAAGAAGAGACACCTGAAGAGGAGGAAACGCCCGAGGAGGAAGCAACTCCGGAAGAAGAAGAGGAAGAGGAAGAAACCCCCGAGGAGGAGGAGGAGGAGGAAACGCCCGAGGAAGAGGATCCTGGTGAAGATCCGGGCGAGGAAGAAA
>CAJHYE010000079.1_pt1 | contig 10695 bp, 10 predicted proteins | sample 9198651 | NCBI WGS metagenome assembly CAJHYE01 (sample SAMEA7708366, study PRJEB35096) | sediment metagenome | biome: marine neritic benthic zone biome [ENVO:01000025]; feature: sediment [ENVO:00002007]; material: shallow marine sediment [ENVO:03000034] sea grass bed [ENVO_01000059] ...
ACCCTGCCCCGGACGGACCGCATCCGTTCGAGCCGACGGTCTCTGTTCTACCGAGCCCCTGGAACGATGGAACGCAACTGGTTCATATCGGCATTCAGGGCGAGATGCCCGCCGTCGAGGATCGCCCGGCGCTGAACCTCGTCTTCCTTATCGATACGTCGGGTTCGATGCAGGATGCCTCGAAACTGCCGCTTCTGAAGCAATCGTTCCGGCTGATGCTGTCGGAACTGCGACCGGAGGACGAGGTTTCCATTGTCACGTATGCAGGCTCCGCCGGTCAGGTGCTGGAGCCGACGCGCGCCGCTGAGCGGGAGACGATCCTAGCCGCCCTCGACCGGTTGCAGGCGGGCGGGTCCACTGCCGGTCAGGCCGGGTTACAACAGGCTTATCAAGTTGCTGAGGGCATGGCGGGCGACAGCGAGGTTACCCGTGTGATCCTCGCGACGGATGGCGATTTCAACGTCGGTCTTTCGGACCCCGACGCGTTGAAGGACTTCATTGCCGATAAGCGGGAGAGCGGCACATACCTGTCCGTTCTCGGATTTGGACGCGGCAATCTCGACGATGCGACGATGCAGGCGCTGGCTCAGAACGGCAACGGGCAAGCGGCCTATATCGATACGCTTTCGGAGGCGCGAAAAGTGCTGGTGGATCAGTTGACGGGCGCCCTTTTCCCGATTGCGAACGATGTGAAAATCCAGGTGGAGTTCAACCCGGCTGCGATCGCCGAGTATCGCCTGATCGGATACGAGACCCGCGCGCTCAACCGTGAGGATTTCAACAATGACCGTGTGGATGCGGGCGATATCGGCGCCGGTCACCGTGTGACGGCCATTTACGAAGTGACGCCGGTTGGGTCGGACGCGATCCGGAACGGGCCATTGCGCTATGGCGATGCGCCGGTTCTGGCAGGGGATGCCAGCGAACTTGGTTTCTTCAAGCTGCGCTATAAGCGTCCTGGCGAGAGCGAGAGCGTATTGCTCGAACAGCCGATCCCTGTTGCGGCATCTGGTGGCAGCGATGACGTCCGTTTTTCTGTGGCAATGGCGGGGTTCGGGGAACTTTTGCGAGGTGGCACGTATCTTGGGGCCTGGGACTGGCAAGAGGCGATCACCTTGGCAACCGAGGCGCGCGGCGACGATCCGTTCGGCTATCGGGCGGAAGCCGTGACGCTGATGCGCTTGGCCGAAGCACTGGATCGGTAGAACCGAACGGAGCGAGGCGGGGGCTGCGCCCCCGCCTGTCTCTTCCGCCTTCCGGGCCTCCGTGCTAGGCGAGGGACATGTGGGAGATCTTCCTCAAAACACTGCCGTTTTTTGCCGTGATCGGCCTTGGCTACGGCGCGGGTCGGGCGCGGTTTTTCACCGAAGAAGCAACGGCTTATCTGACGAAGTTTGTGTTCTACTTCGCACTCTCGGCGATGATCTTCCAGTTCACGGCCACATTGCAGATCGAAGACGTTCTCGATTGGACCTTCGTCACCGCCTATCTTGCGGCCACAACGGTGGTATATCTGATCGCCGCCTTCGTGGCGCGGGCGCGGGGCGTGGGTCTGACTGAAGGCGCGTTCGAGGCGCAATGCGCGGTGATCGGCAATGTCGGGTTCCTGGGGATCCCTATGTTGGCGCTTCTCTTGGGCGAAGCCGCCGTGGCCCCGATTATCCTGGTGCTTTCGGTCGATCTGATCGTTTTCGGATCGCTTGTGGTCATTTTGGTCAACGCGAGCGGTGGGAAACTGTCGCCGAAGATATTGGGCACAATCGGGATTGGGCTTTTGAAGAATCCGATGATCGTCTCGATCATGCTCGGGTTCGCTTGGTCCGGATTTCGCTTGCCGATGCCCGAGGTTGGGCGAGAATTCCTGACCTTGCTGGGGGCTGCCGCGACGCCGGGGGCGCTCTTCGCTATTGGCGCGTCGCTTGCGTCGAAGAGTGCGGAACGCGCGAGCGTAGCTCTTTGGTTGTCCTTCGCGAAACTGGTTCTTCACCCTGCCGCCGTGGCGGTGAGTGCGTTGCTGATCTTTCCGGTCGAGCCGTTTGCAGCCGGCGTGATGATCGCGGCAGCGGCGTTGCCGGTGGCGGGCAATGTCTTCATTCTCGCGCAGCATTACCGGGTGGCGCCGCAGCGGGTTTCGGCGGCCATCCTGTTTTCGACCACTTTTTCAGTGGTGACAGTGGCGGCCGCCATTGCCTGGATTGAAATGCTTTAAGAGGGGCGACATGGAAACGGTGAGTGAGAACAAAAGCTTCGGTGGCACACAAGGGGTGTACCGGCACAACTCCGCGGCGACGGGAACAGCGATGACCTTCGGGCTTTACCTGCCACCGAGGGGTGGCCCGGTGCCGGTGCTGTGGTATCTTTCTGGCCTGACCTGCACGCATGAGAACGCCATGGTGAAGGCGGGTGCGCAGGCTTTTGCGGCCGAGCATGGGATCGCTGTCGTCTTTCCAGACACCTCGCCGCGTGGCGCGGATGTGGCGGAGGATGATGCCTTCGATCTGGGGCAAGGTGCCGGGTTCTATGTCGATGCGACCGAAGCGCCCTGGGCACCGCATTTCCGGATGGAAAGCTATGTTCTGAACGACTTATCGGAGCTGTTGTTTGACACTTTTCCGCTTGATCCGGCGCGACAAGCCATCACCGGGCATTCAATGGGCGGACACGGGGCGCTGACGCTGGCGGCAAAGTCCCCCGGACGGTTCCGGTCGGTGTCGGCCTTCTCGCCGATCTGCAATCCGGTGGAAAGCGACTGGGGACAAAAGCAATTCACCGCCTATCTCGGGAGCGTCAACGCCGGGCGTGCCCATGACGCGAGCCTTCTGACGGCGGCGGGCAAGCTTGACATGCCGGTTCTGACCGATACCGGAGCCGCGGATCAGTTCGCACCGCTTCTGCGGACCGAGGCGTTGAAATCCGCCGTTGCCGGGCGGGCCGATGCGACCGTGCGATTACAGGATGGATACGATCATTCCTACTTCTTCGTCGCGACCTTCATGGGAGAGCATGTGGCGTTTCACGCACGACACTTGACCTGATGATCTATGTCGATGCCGATGCCTGCCCGGTGAAGACGGAGGTCGAGACGGTTGCAACACGGCGGGATGTGCGCGTGGCGATGGTCTCGAATGGCGGCATTCGACCGTCGCCGAACCCGTTGATCGAAAGCGTTTATGTGGATGCGGGAGCGGACGAGGCCGACAAGTGGATCGCGGAGCGCGTGACCGCTGGCGATGTGGTGATCACAGGGGACATACCGCTGGCCGCGAAATGCGTGGCTGCCGGTGCAATAGTGCTAAAACCGAACGGGAGACCTTGACCGAGCGGAATGTCAGCGAGGCCCTCGCGATGCGCGATCTCGCAGCCGATCTGCGCGCCGCCGATCCGTTCCGGCAAGGCGGAGGCAAGTCGTTTTCCAAGGCGGACCGAAGCCGATTTCTGGAGGCGCTGGACCGGGCGCTCAGGTGAGAACAATCGACACAGAATTTTCGGGATGCGCGCCGCGTCGGCGCTGAGGACGTTCTTTGGAGTTTTCTGCCCAGAAGAAGCATGACTATGTTGGCCGAAACTTCCTCGATTCGGACCTGACACTTGATCCTTGCCACCGACCGCGCGCCCCTGATGGGTGCCCTTTGGGCGCTGTTTGCGGCTGTCGGGTTTTCGGCAGTGGATGTGCTGGTGAAGTTCCTGTCATCGGATTATCCGCATTACCAGATCACGTTTCTGAGGACCGTTATCGCATTCATCGTGCTTATCCTGCTGATCGCACCGTTCAGCGAGACCGGGCTGAACTTTCGCACGCGGCGGCTTCGGGCGCATATATTGCGCGGGCTTTGCGTAGTCTTTGCCAATCTCTGTTTCTTTCTTGCCTTGGCGGCGATGCCCTTGGCGGAAGCCGTGGCAATATTCTTTGTCAGCCCGTTTCTGATCGCGCTTTTTTCGATCTTTTTTCTGGGCGAAACCGTCGGTCCCCGGCGCTGGCTGGCGATTGCGGTGGGACTGTTGGGCGTGCTCATTGTGCTTCGCCCCGGGACTGAGGCGTTTCAGGTTGCCGCGCTTCTGCCGATTGTGGCGGCAGCGGCCTATGGCATGCTGCACATCATCACGCGGCGCGTGGGTGGAACTGAAGGTGCAGCGACGCTGACATTCTATACCATGATCGTCATGCTAGCGGTCGCAGGCCTTGCCGGTCTTGCTTTTGGAGACGGGCGGTTCGACGTGTTCGATCACCCCTCGCTGACGTTTCTGTTTCGCGCGTGGGTCTGGCCAGCACCATTCGACATGTTCCTGATTGCAGCGCTCGGTTTTGCCATCGCGCTGGCAGGCTTCGCCATTTCGGAGGCCTATCGTCGGTCCGAGGCGGCTTTTATCGCGCCTTTCGAGTACATCGCATTGCCGCTTTCGGTGCTTTTGGGGGTTGTCGTCTTTGACGAATGGCCGGATTTCTGGGCGATGACCGGGATCGCGCTGATCCTGGCCTCTGGTATGGTGCTGATCTGGCGGGAGGCAGTCTCGCGGCGATCAGGCGAGATTGACCGACCGGAACGGGTTTGAAAGGAAAGTATATGGTTGAGGCAGTCGTCTGGGACATCGGGAACGTCATCGGGATCTGGGACCCGGTGGGCTATTACGACGCGCGGATCGGGCCGGAGCGGCGGGCCCGGTTCTTCGCGGAGACCGGGATCGAAGCAGTGAACGAGAAGCTCGATCTTGGTGCCCCGGCGAAGGAAACACTGGCGGCGCATGCTGCCCTGAACCCCGAGTTCGCTGAGGAGATCCGGCTTTGGTTCGATGATTGGGGCGAGATGTTCGCAACCCCCGTCGCAGGCTCGGCCGAGGTGTTTGCCGAAGTGAAGGCGAGCGGCATTCGGGTGCTGGCCTTGTCGAACTTCTGGACGGAGACGCTGGTGATCGCGAAGGGCATCCATCCGGTCTTGCAGGGGTTTGATCAGGAATTCGTCTCTGGCCATCTGGGCATGATCAAACCGGATCCGGCTATCTATGCCACGCTTGAGGACGGGTCAGGCCTGTCCGGCCCTGCCCTGCTCTTCACCGATGACAAGGCAGAAAACATCGCGGCGGCGGAAATGCGCGGCTGGAAAGGGCACCTCTTCGAAGGTGCGAAGGGCTGGCGCGCACGGCTGGTGGCAGAAGGTGTGCTGCCCGCGTGATCACTGCCGGAGTTTTGATTCTCGCACTTTTGATCCTGCTCCCTTTCGCGGCGGAATACAGACGCCTGCCGATGTCGGCGGGGCGGCAGGCCAAGGCCCCGGGCGAGATCGCGCATCTGCCGCAGGGTCCCACGCATTACCGGTGGTGCGGGCGTGACGGCGATCCAGTGGTGGTTTGCATTCACGGACTGGCAACCCCGTCCTATATCTTCGCAGCGACCGAGCGCAGTCTAGTTTCGCTCGGGTACCGGGTTCTGAGCTATGACCTTTATGGGCGTGGATTTTCCGCGCGGGTGGGTGGCGCCCAGGATAGGGCGTTTTTTCTCAAGCAATTCCGGGCCCTACTGGTACATCAAGACGTGACAGGACCGATCACGCTTCTGGGTTTTTCCATGGGTTGCCAGATTGCCGCGGCCTTCGCGGCAGAAGAAGAACAGGTCGAGCGCCTGATCGTTGCAGCTCCGTCGGGACTGGCAGACACGGAACCTTCGGAACGGGAATGGTTCTGGACCGCGCCCGTGATCGGCGACTGGGTAACCCGGGTCTTTGGCGGCATCGCGTTGCGGCGAGAGTTGGTGGAGCACAAGAGCATCGCAACCGTAATCCCGGATTTCGAGGACCGGCAGGCGGCGGAAACAAGGATGCGGGGCTATCTGCCTGCGCTTCTATCCTCCCGGCGACATCTGCTCAGCCACTCTGCGCTGGATGACCATCGGAGGATTGCCCGCGTGAAAACACCTGTATTGGCGATTTGGGGCCGGGAGGATCCGGTGATCCCGCGTGCCGCGATGGGGGCGCTTGCGCAGGTGAACACGGACGCGCGGCACGTGGAGATCAAGGGCGCGGGTCACACGCTTTTGCAGACCCATCCGAACGATGTTGCAACGGCCTTGGCCGAGTTTCTTAGTGACTGAGTGTCAGGCCGGGGCGGCGGGAGCCGTGCGGTCCTCCCTTATTGGCAAGTGGATGAGCGCGCTGAAGGCACCGACCGCAACGCCGATCCACCAGACGAGGGTATAGTCACCGGTCGCATCGTACAGCTCGCCGCCCAGCCAGACACCGATGAAAGAGCCCAACTGGTGACTGAGAAAGACGAAGCCATAAAGCGTGCCCATGTAGCGCAGGCCGTAAAGATGCGCGACGAGGCCGGAGGTGAGCGGCACGGTGGCGAGCCAGAGCACGCCCATCACGGCGGAAAAGACGAGCACCGTCATCGGTGTGATCGGAAGCGAGATGAAGATGGCCGCGGCGACCGTGCGGCCAGTGTAGATCGTCGCCAGCAGGTACTTCTTCGAATAGCGCTTCCCGGCCCAACCAGCCAGCAGCGTGCCGGCGATGTTGAAAACCCCGACTACCGCAATGGCGATGGCACCCAAAGCGGACGTCGTCGTAATGCCCAATGTGTGCAGCAGCCCACCTTGTTGGATGGGCCCGCACATCTCGGTCACCATCGCCGGGAAATGGGCGGTGACGAAGGCAAGCTGGTAGCCGCAGGAGAAAAAGCCGAGAAAGATCATGCCGTAAGACGGGTCCTTGAAGGCGCGAAGGACGACAGTTCCCATGCTTTCTTCCAACTCGGCCTTACTGACACTGGGCGCGCGCATCATCGGCAGAACAAAGAGGCCCGCGAGAATAACGCCTGCATAAACAAGGAACACGGACTGCCATGGCATGAAGTTCAGAAGCGCTTCTGCCGATGGTGGGCCGACCACCTGCCCCGCCGATCCGGCCGCCGTGGCAATAGCGAGGGCCATGGATCGATGCTCGTCCGAAGCAGCGCGTCCGACCATTGCAAGGATGACGCCGAAGCCAGTGCCCGCAATGCCAAACCCCACCAGCACTTCGAGGCTTTGCATGGCGAAAGGCGAGGTGGCGAAGGACGACATCACCAGCCCGCCGGCATAAAGTGCGGCCCCGATGACGATTGCTTTCCGGTCGCCGATCTTTTCCGCAATCGCGCCGAACAAGGGCTGGCCGATGCCCCAGAAGAGGTTCTGGATCGCGATCGCAAGCGAAAACTCAGCCCTGGCCCAGCCGAATTCGTCCGCGATCGGGATCTGGAAGACACCAAAGGCCGAGCGGACCGAAAAGCTGAGCAGCATCACGATGCAACCGGCGATCAGGACCGGGGTGATGAGAGACGGACGGGTCATCCGGTCTTTGTTCCTTGCCGAAACCGCCGGGTCAAATGGGAATTATTGATGGAGCGGTTCAGCGTGGGTGATGTTGGTCGGCCGCGAGCGCCTAGCATGTAGACCTGTAGCCCAAGGCGACTGGTTTGAGCGATTCAAAGCAAGCCTTCGTAAGACTTTGTGTTACCTTCGCTTGTCTCCTCGGTGAAATCCCAGAAGCGATCTTTGATGGTCGACCAAATATTTTTCACTGGCGCTGTTGGCTCGTCCGTCGGTGAACCCTCTTTGGTTGCCGCTGCGTATGTGTTGGCTTCGGAAAGTGTAAATGTCATCTTGGCCTCACTTGATTGCGATGAAACCAAGATGAATCGGGCTTGAGGAGGCCGCTTGAACAGGAGATTGGCTTTGTCTTGCCGGACCATGAATTCTTCTATCTGCGTTCTTGCCGACCGATGAATTTCAGTTTCGGCCCCTTCACCGTCGATACCGAACGATTGGAACTGGCCGAGGGCAGCGAGGTCATTCCACTGCAGCCGCAGGCCTTCTCGCTTCTCGTTTTTCTGATTGAGAACGCCCAACGGGTGGTCTCAAAAGACGAGATCATCGAAGTTGTCTGGCAAGGCCGGGTTGTGGGCGACGGGACGCTGAATGCCCGCATCAATGCTCTGCGCCGGGCTTTGGGCGACGACGGTGCCTCGCAATCAATGATCAAGACCTTTCCGCGACAGGGCTTTCGATTTGTTGGAAAGCTTACGGACACGCCTTTAGCATCTCAGGCGGCACCTGCTCCAACTAGGTCGAAGGCGTCAGTTGCGGTGCTTCCCTTCGTGAACATCGGCGCGGATCAGGAGCAGATGTATTTTGCCGATGGGTTGACCGAAGACCTGATCACAGATCTGAGCAAGAATCGCGACCTTTTCGTAATCGCGCGAAACTCATCCTTCGCTTACAGAAACTCACCCGAGAACGTGACCGAGATCGGAAGCGAACTGGGCGTGGAACACGTGCTTGAAGGGAGCGTTCGCAAGGCGGGCGATCGCATACGGATCAACGCGCAGTTGGTAGACACGAAATCCGGGGGCCATGTCTGGGCCGAACGGTATGACAGCGACGTCCAAGATATCTTTGCACTTCAGGACGAGATCACCGCGAAGATCATCGCGGCGTTGCAGGTCAATCTGACGGAAGGCCCAAGTGTTGACCGCAGCACGCATAGCGTTGAGGCCTATGAGCTTAGTCTAAAGGGGCGGGCCAAGTTCTTCATGTTCTCGCCTGAAACCAACCGCGAATGTATCGAACTTTTCGATCAGGCGCTTGTGATTGACCCGAAGTTTTCAGATGCTTGGGCGGGTCAAGTCTTTCCATATCAAAGCGGGTGGTCATTTGCATGGCCCGGATATGACGATGGCCTTGACGTCGCCGCCGAAAAGGCGCGGCGTGCCGTTGAGTTAGCGCCGAACTCGTCCTTGGCGCAAAGCAGGATTGGCTGGGTGCAGACCTTCCTTGGCCAACCGGAGGCATCCATCGAAAGCTTTGAGCGTGCCGTTGCCATCGATCCAAACAATGCAGACACACACGTATGGTTCAGCGAGGCATTGAATTACGCCGGTCAACCTGAGCGAGCGTTAAGTGCAGGCGAGACAGCGCTTCGTTTCGATCCGGTCGCACCGCCAAACGCACTTCACCACATTGCGCATGCGTATTTTTTATCCGGCGATCTTGAGCGTGCGGAAGAGTTCGAAAGGCGTGCCATCCGGATGGCACCTTCCTTTCCACCTGCGCGCCTGGTCATGTCGGCCATTCTGGTGGAGGCGGGTCGGCTGGGTGAAGCGAAGGAACAGATGGCGGATTTGCTGGACATTGACTCGGACTACAATTTTCAACGCTACGACGAGCGCTATCCCTATCACAATCCCGAGCAACGTGAACGCATGGCAATCGCCGTAAAGGCTGCAGGGCTTAGTTAGCGGTCCAGTTAAAGCTTGAACATCGGCTCCGCCCGAGCAAAGCGGATACTCAAGTCGCCAGCATTCTCAGCCCCTGTGTCACGTCCGTACGCACTGCGAGCCTTAGACCCGGCTCGTCCCCGGCACGCAGGGCGGCGAGGATCAGGCGGTGGCTTTCGGGCGGACGGCCTTGGCGCATCTTGCCGTAGAGCTTGCCCATGGTCGGGCCGAGCTGCAGCCAGACGGTTTCCGCCATGGCCAGCATCGCAGGCGCCTGCGCGCGCAGATACAGCGTACGGTGGAATTCGAGATTGCGCCGGATATAGGACACCGCATCACCCTTGGCGACGGCCTCCGCCACCTCGCTGTTGATCATGTTGAGACGGTCGATCAGGGCAAGGTGCGCGCGCGGCAGGGCACGGCTGGCAAGCTCGGTTTCGAGAAGGGCTCGGAGCGCGGCCAGTTCCTCGATCCGTTCGTTCGAAATTTCGGGCGTGGAAACACGACCTGAGTTCGACAGCGTCAGCGCGCCTTCGGCCACCAGCCGCCGGACGGCTTCGCGCGCCGGGGTCATGGATACTCCGAATTCCTTTCCGATCCCGCGAAGTGTCAGCGCCGTGCCCGGTTCGATTTCGCCATGCATGATGCGGCCGCGCAGCGCGCGATACACGCGATCATGGGCGGCGGGGAGCGGGTCGGCGGTGCGAGTCAACATGGCTGCGATTGTGATCACATATGGAGCGTGCGTCAATCAGGCGTGCGGAAGCGGTAGCGATGCAGCGTTGATCCTTCCCGCCGCAGCCAGTCGCGTTCGGCACTGTGGTCGGGGAATAAGGCCTCAACCGTCGACCAGAAGGCGCGCGAATGGTCCATGTGTTTCAGATGCGCAACCTCGTGAGCGGCGACATAGTCGAGCACACGAGGCGGTGCCATGACGAGCCGCCAGGAAAACATCAGGTTGCCTTCCGATGAACACGACCCCCAGCGCGACCTTGTATCGCGCAGGGTCAGACGGCCGGGCGTCCTGCCGAGAGACCCAGCATACCGATCGACGGCGACGGCAAGGCAGTCGCGCGCCGTTTTCTTCAGCAATGCCTCGATGGCAGGGCCTGCGCGACTGGGTGGGGCCGCGATAGCCATTTCCTTCAGGCGGGCGGACCTGCCTCGCCCCGCGATTACGGTCCGCATTTGACCGAGAAATGGAATCGACACGCCTGGGGTGACCGTCAGAGGTGAAACGACCTTACCGACTGCACCTTGGAGCCAACGCGCTTTCTCTTCCGCAAAGGCACGCGCCACACGTTCGGGCGTGCCCGGAGGGAGTGTCAACGTCACCCGCCCGTCGAGTGACGACACCCTGAGCGAGATGCGCCGCGCCCGTGTGGACCGGCGAAGGGACACGCTGACTTCGGGCGCGTTCTTGAGACGGAATTCCTGCATGCCTCGCCT
>CAJHYE010000227.1_pt1 | contig 10618 bp, 14 predicted proteins | sample 9198651 | NCBI WGS metagenome assembly CAJHYE01 (sample SAMEA7708366, study PRJEB35096) | sediment metagenome | biome: marine neritic benthic zone biome [ENVO:01000025]; feature: sediment [ENVO:00002007]; material: shallow marine sediment [ENVO:03000034] sea grass bed [ENVO_01000059] ...
CACGCGCGCGCTTAACTGGGTTCGACGAAAACGGGCAGCGTGTGCATGAACTGGATCTCGAACTACGTCCGACCGAAGATCAATTCGCTCTTCTCGCGCCGGGAAGTGCCGGAGAACCTTTGGACGAAGTGCCCCGAATGCGGCACCATGCTGTTTCACCGCGAACTGACGGACAACCTGGCGGTCTGCACGAACTGCGATCATCACATGGCGCTCACGGCGCGGGATCGGTTGATGGCGCTGTTTGACAACGGGGTTTTCACCGAGGTTCCGGTGCCTCTGCCAACGGCCGATCCGTTGCAGTTTCGCGACCAGAAGCGCTATCCCGACCGGATGAAGACCGCCCAGCGCGACACCGGCGAAACGGAAGCGATGCTGGTGGCCGAAGGAGAGATCGGGCGGACGCCGATTGTGGCCGCCTGTCAGGACTTTTCCTTCATGGGCGGGTCGATGGGCATGTTTGTGGGCAACGCGATCATCGCCGCCGCCGAACGCGCGGTGGAGCGGAAGCGCCCATTAATCCTGTTTTCCGCCGCGGGTGGGGCACGGATGCAGGAGGGTATCCTGTCGCTCATGCAGATGCCGCGTACGACCGTGGCCGTGGAAATGGTGCGGGAGGCGGGGCTGCCTTACATCGTGGTGCTGACCCATCCGACGACCGGCGGTGTGACGGCATCTTACGCGATGCTGGGGGATGTGCATATCGCGGAGCCGAACGCACTTATTTGCTTTGCCGGACCCCGGGTGATCGAACAGACCATTCGGGAGAAGCTGCCGGAGGGCTTTCAGCGGGCCGAGTATTTGCTGGATCACGGGATGCTCGACCGGGTGACGCATCGCCGCGACATGAAGGAAGAGCTGGTGACCATCACGCGCATGCTGATGGGCTTGCCACCTGCCGTAAAGGGCGAATTGCCACCACCCAACGTTGAGGCCGAGGCGGAGACGTCCGAAGCCGAAGCGGCGCAGGGCTGATACTCTCGCAACCATGACTAGGTTCGCCTCCTCCGACGCTGTGCTGGAGCGGATGCAACGGTTGCATCCCAAGGTGATCGATCTGACGCTGGATCGGATGGGGCGATGTCTTGCCGCTGTCGGTGATCCGCATCTAACGCAACCGCCCGTGGTGCATGTGGCCGGGACCAATGGCAAAGGGTCGACCCAGGCGATGATCCGGGCCGGACTGGAAGCAGCGGGCGCGCGGGTTCATGCTTATACCTCTCCGCATCTGGCGCGGTTTCACGAGCGCATTCGGGTGGCGGGAAAGCTGATTTCCGAAACAGCGCTGACGGCGATCCTTGACGAGGTTTACGAGGCGAACGGCGGCGAAACGATCACCTATTTCGAGATAACCACTGTTGCGGCCTTTCTGGCCTTCACGCGGACAAAGGCAGACTGGACCTTGCTGGAGGTCGGTCTTGGCGGGCGCCATGACGCAACGAATGTGATCGATGACCCGAAGCTGACGATCATCACGACAGTGGATTTGGATCACCAGCAGTTTCTTGGGGAAAGTGTGGCCGAGATCGCCTTTCAGAAGGCCGGGATCATCAAGCGCGGCGTGCCCGTGATCGTGGGCCCTCAGCATGACGAAGCGCTGGAGGTGATCGAGGCAGAAGCGATGCGGTATGGCGCGCCGATCATCGCGCATGGCCAGCACTGGCATGTGAGCGAAGAACGCGGGCGGTTGATTTATCAGGATGAGAGCGGTCTTTTGGACCTGCCGAAGCCGAACCTGCGCGGGCCGCACCAGTTCGGCAATGCCGGCATGGCGATTGCCGCGCTTCGGCATCTGGGCTTTGACGAGGCGGCCTGCGAGGCGGCCGTAACCCGCGCTTACTGGCCTGCGCGGATGCAGCGGCTGGTCGACGGACCCCTGATAGTGATGGCACCGGAGGCCGAGCTTTGGCTTGACGGCGGGCACAATCCGGCTGCAGGAGCTGCCTTGGCGGAGACGTTGGCTGAGATGCCACCCCGGCCGACGCATGCGATTTGCGGGATGCTGTCGACCAAGGATGTGAGCGGCTATATGGCGGAACTGGTGGGTGCGGTGCGTGACTTGCACGCGGTTGCCATTCCCGGCGAGACGGCGACCTTGCCAGCGGAAGATACGGCGGAAGCCGCGAAGCGGGCCGGATTGAAAGCTGTGGTTGCATCGTCGGTCGACTCGGCTTTGGCAGATATCATCGCAGAGGACCCGACGGCGCGGGTGCTGATTTGCGGGTCACTTTATTTGGCTGGGGTTGTGTTGCGGGAAAACGTGTGAAGGTTGGGTTTGAGGCCAGGGGCAGTCATTCAAGTAGAGCGCACGTTATGACCGGAATGAGCCCGGAGCTGACGTTCAGCACGAGGTGCGGCGAATGGCTGGTTGAGCCGGAAACTGGCGTTGTGCCACGCGTCCGGCTTGCCGTGAAAGCCTAACTGGCGCCTTGCCACAGCCCCCAGGCGAAGATCAGGATTGCAAGCCAGGCTATGGTGAAGATGACCGTCCGCGCCATCAAAATCCCGACGCCCGCGATGAAGACGATGAAGTGAGCAATACGAGCCCAGAAAAACACCGCGGCCGCCAATGCCATTGTGCCTGATGTGACCCCAAGGGAGTGGGCCATCAGAACAAGGACGGCAAACGCGCCGAACTGCTCGACCAAGTTGACATGCGCGCGGTTGGCGCGGCGCACCCAGGCAGGGAAATCCGCCTGATCCCTAAGGTTGGAATAGTCATCGGCTGTGAGCGGTCCGCTTGCCAAGACTTGGCCGACGATGTGAGGAATCCAGGCCATAGCCAACAACAGGGCCGAGAGGAAAAGGTATGTTAGCTCAGTAGTCATGATGCCCTCCTTGGCAAAATTACGCCGGCGGTGGCGCTAGGGTGTGCGGTTCCAGTCTACTGAATTTCGGCGAACTCGGAAAATGACCCGAGCGCGCCTGTATTTCGCTTTCTAGAACCGCTGAGGAATGGACTGTGCCTCGTAGGCCATCATGTGCTGCCGCGAGCCTTCTTCTCGAAGTGGCACGATGGCTTTGTACTCATCCGAGTTATGCCAAGCCTCAAGTTGCTCCATGGTCGGGAATTCGATCACGAAGACCATCTGATGGCCATCGTTGTCTCCATTCAGAGGCCTCGCCCCGGCGCCCAACGCGACGGGTTTGGCGCCGAATTTGGCTGCGATGGGTTGCGTTCGCGCCAGGTAGCTTTGGAATTTGTCTTGGTCGGTCACGGCCACTTGCGAGATCATATAGGCAGGCATTGCTCTTTCCTTTCGAGGTTGGTTTCAATCGCCTTGTCGGTTGCTGGAGGCTTTGGCCATCAGGTCAGGCGACTCGGAGTTGTCGTGTACTTTACAAAATAAAGTATACACATTAGTTTGTAAAGTGACATTTATGGATACCCCTATGGCCAGTGCTCGCAGCTACAATCTGCTTTGCCCGATTTCACGCGCGTTGGATCATGTGGGAGACCGCTGGAACTTACTCATCCTGCGGGACCTTCACGCTGGACCAGCGCGTTTCAAAGACCTGCAAACCGGGCTAACTGGCATCGCAACAAATCTGTTGTCCGAACGCCTACAGACACTTGAGTCTAGCGATCTCATTCAGAAGGTGGAGGCCGAACACGGCGTATCGCTTTACGCCCTGACCGAACTGGGGGACCGAACTGGGCACCTCTTGTTCGAACTCGCAAAGCTGGGTGGGAAGCTGCCGCGCCCCGCGAACATTAAGAAGCCTGGCAATCTCAGAACCATTGCGGTGTCACTAGGAACGGCATGCAAGAGAGCGGTAGGTCCAGAACATGACTTCGAGGCGACCTTGCAGATCGATGGCGAGGGATTTCGCATGGCAGCCAGAAATGGAGACGCCGAAATCCGCGCAGGCGTCTCAAACCAACCCGACGTCGTGTTGACCACGTCCTACGAGCCAATGATGGCACTTGCCGATGGAGGGCTAGAGCAGGAAAAGTTCCTGTCAGATCATGTCGAACTGCAGGTATTGACGCCTGGCAAGGAAGCCCAGTTATTTGACCTACTTACGCGCGCCATTCGAGAGTTCGCCTGAAGCAAATAGGCGCAGGCGAGTGACTGATTTCTCCGCTCAACAGACGTTGGTGGTCATCGCAGCGAAAGACGGCTCCGAGCCCAATCTTGCTGTCAGTCAGTCTGCGGTGAAGGTCCGCTATTCTGGACCTCTAAAAAAACAGATTCCGCGAGTATCACAATCAGGTGGGGCTTGCCGAAGCCGGCATGGCGAGCCTCCGAATTCACTTGCACTAGAACGGTAACCGCCCTGTCATGCTTTCAAAGACGCCATCCCGCCGCACGACTTTGTGCCAAAGGGCTCCAGCGATGTGACACGCAAGCAGAACCGGAAGCACCGCCAGAAAAACCTCGTGCAATCCCAGAATCCGGGTCAGGATTGAGCCTCCGAGAGCCGGGACCACATACGCAAGGGCAATACCCAAGCCGGACAGGATAATCCCGAACACGCCAGCGTAGAGACCGAGATGAACCGCGCGGGACAAGAAGTGCTCCCATCTTGGCGCCTCGTACGTGAGCCGCGTCGGCCCAGCGAAAACTTTTGTCCAAGCGAAGCGGAGCACAAATAACGCGCCAAGGCCGAGTGCGTAGAACACCTCGAACCGAAGCACCGCCGGATCGGCAAGTTGCGAAACGCTATCCAGTCCTTTCATGTACCCAAATCCGATGAGTCCAGCCGAGACCCAGTGTATGCCCCGCGTGACAAAGCCGTGTGGTTTCGCAGTGGCTGTCATCGCCACACCCTCCTGTCGGTCAAACCGCCGCGTCAAGCGGAAGCGACCGCGTCCTGCTCTTGGTTGTTCGTGTGCTGGGCCATGCCAACAAAGGGTGACGCCAGCACTGCAAGGCCAGCCGTTGCCAGAGCAAACACGGCAAGTAGCAGAATGACCGACAGACCGATTGCTGCCATAACGCAGGCCACGAAGAAGAGGACTGCACCCGCAGCAGTCGATGCGACTTTGTTCAGAAGATTATTCATTCTAGAGTACTCCAGTTTCATCTCTCATTCCGATGAAACTGATATGAGGGCCTGGCTTGGAGTTTGCCTGGCCCGAAGCTTACAAATCTGCAAACTTCAGCATGACGGCAAGGCCTTGCGGGTGATTCTGCGACAATGCGAGCTCAGCGCCGTGTCGATCCGCCACAGCGCGCACCAAAGCAAGACCCAGTCCTGTGCCTTCGGTGTGTCGTGCCGTATCCAGGCGCACCATAGGTTTGACAATCTCGGGGTAGTGCGCCGCGTCCACGCCCTTGCCGTTGTCCGACACACCAATCGCGCGATCGCGAACAATGAACGTGATCTGCGAACCGCCGTGGCGGACCGCGTTCTGGATCAAGTTGGCCATAGCCTGTATCACCATTTGCCGATCCGCTGAGATCGTTGCGGGGTCGGAGACCTCCAGCTTCAAAGACTTGCCTTTGCCTTCGATGACGGGGCCGAATGTTTCGGCCAAATCTTCGAGCAAATCACCAAGAGATACATCCTCGAAACCGTCCCTGCCTTGCGCCGCCTCAATGCGCGCGACGCGCATGATAGCGTCGAATATGCCGGACAAGCGCTGCGCTTCCTCAAGTGCAGCACTGCGCTCTTCTCCGTCTGGAAGCAATTCCAGATGAGATCGAAGGCGGGCCAGCGGAGTGCGTAGATCGTGCGCAAGGCTGGCGCTCAGATGCCGGGTCTGCGCCACCAACCGCTCCAGCTCACCCGCCGTAACGTCGAGCTGTCGCGCCATGTCATCCAGGTCGTCCTTGCACCGGATGAGCCCTGTTCGGGCGGTCAAATCTCCAGACGCCAAGGCATTCAGCGTCCCTCTGATGCGCCGCAGCCGCCGTTGCGCCAAAATCCCCGCACCTAGTCCAACGGCCAAGATCAATGCAATGACCGTCAGCACTGTTATCCAGAGGATGCCCGCAAGTAACTCCAGCGCTTCTTCGCGGTCATCCAGCGGCACGGCGACGACAATTGGTGCGCCCTGTCGATCAGTGGAGACGAGGAGACGCCACGTTTCGGACTGACGAAAAGCCCGATCCAGTTCGATGGTACCACCACCCCGATGCGCAGCGCGCCCGAATGGTTTGGGCAAGTCGTCTAAATCCGCTGGTGAGCGGAGAATGACACCAAAGTTATCTCCCCGAGCCCCTTCAAGGAATGCAGCGCGCGCCACGGCCTCCAAGGTCGTATCTACCCGACGTTCGATAGCGTCCGATCCGAGGGTTAATGCAACGAAAACTGCTGTTGCCATGCCAATCGCGAAAATTGCTGATAACACAAGCGCAAGTCGCAACGTCGAGGAACGACGCAGCCACGTCACCCTTTCAAGGAGACTACCGCCCAAAAACATATCCTTCGCCGCGTCGGGTCCGGATCAGTGGCTCGTCGAAAGGCTTGTCGATCTTGGTGCGCAGGCGGCTGATATGGGTTTCCACGACACTTGTTGTGGGGTCAAAGCTCATGTCCCAAACCTGCTCCAAGAGCATTGTACGAGTCACCAGACACCCGGGCCGACGCATGAAGTATTCGAGTATTTTGAACTCTTTGGCCATAAGTTCGATCTTTTGATCTTGGCGCCTGCAATTGCGCGCCAGCAGATCGAGGCTAAGGTCCCCATGTCGCAATACGGTCTGTTCTGCCTCGGTGGCGTCGCCACCATCTCGGCGTCGGCCAAGTGCCCCCACCCGTGCGGACAGTTCGGCAAACGCAAATGGCTTTGTTAGGTAGTCGTCACCACCGGCGTTAAACCCTTCCACGCGGGCATCGACCTCGCCGAGTGCCGTGAGAAAAAGCGCGGGCGTCGAGTTTTTTGAGGCTCGCAACGATTTCAGAACCGCGAGTCCGTCCAGCCCCGGGACCATGCGATCAAGGATCAAGAGATCATAGTCCTGTCCCATAGCCGCCAAAAGCGCCTCCTTGCCGTGCTCGAAATGGTCGACCACGTGGCCTTCTTCGCGCAGTCCGTTCGTAACCCACGGGCCAAGCTGCGTATCGTCCTCTAAAAGCAAAATTCGCATTACGGTCCTGAAATGAAGCACTCGGAGGCAACTGTAGCCAGCAGCCCCCGATTTGGCGATTCAATGCCGTAGCGTTTGCGACTTAGTCGTCATTGCCATCATCGTCATCGTCAACCTCATCATTATTGTCACCATCGACCTCAAGGACAGCGCCAGTATCAGCGGCGATTTCGATTTCGAATTCCTGGCCGTCGACGGTCAGTATCTCGACTTCATAGACCATGGTGCCGTCTTCCCGCTCCAACTCGGTTTCCTGGACCTCGCCGGGAACCTCCAGCAAAGCGATCTCGACGGCCTGTTCTTCGCTCAAACCGGTCTCTCTCGCGACAGTCTGGGCGGACACCGCGCCGACCAATCCACCGGCCAGAACCAGGCCCGTGAGCAAACGGCCTGCAATGAGATTCTTGTCCATATCGTATCTCCATCGTTTGTTTCTCGAAGGCGTGGCAGCCTTCCGATGAAATCAATATGGGACGGCAGGTTTGTGTGTAGATCGGCTGAACATTACAACTTTGTAAGATAAGAGCAGTGTTCGAGCAGACATATGCTGGCAGCTCTCAATCAGGGAGAATGATCGATCCGAGATTGCAGATTGGTTCGTTTACGCGTCAAAGCCGACATCTGCGCAACGGCCGCTTTGTCCGCAATCCGGACCTACACCCCCACCGCCACGATCGCTTCCGCCAGGATCGGCACCGTTTCGCTATTCAAACCAGCGATGTTCATGCGGCTGTCGCCGATCATATAGATGCCGTGTTCCGCCCGGAGTTGTTCCACCTTTTCGGCGCTGATGCCGAGGCGGGAGAACATGCCGCGGTGCTGGGCAATGAAATCGAACTGGTCGGAATTGGTACGCTGGCGGAGTTCGCCGGCGAGCTGTTCGCGCAACGCGAGCATCCCGGTGCGCACGTCTTCTAATTCTGCCTCCCAATCGCTACGGAGGGCCGGATCGTCGAGGATCATCTGCACCACCCGAGCGCCATGATCGGGCGGGAAGGAATAGTTCTGGCGGTTGAGGAAGTTGAGCGTTGCCTGCACCTCACCCTTGGACTTGCTATCCGGCGCGAGAGCCATCAGCAGGCCGGTGCGTTCGCGATAGACCCCGAAGTTCTTCGAGCAGCTTGCCGCCACGATCATCTCCGGCATGCGGGCCGCCAAAAGGCGCGGGCCGAAGGCGTCTTCCTCCAGCCCGTCACCGAAGCCCTGATAGGCGATGTCGATGAAGGGGACAGCGCCGGTTTTCTCGAGCAGATCAGCCACTTGTTCCCATTGGTTTTGCGTCAGGTTGGCCCCTGTCGGGTTGTGGCAACAACCGTGCAGCAGGATTAGATCGCCTTGTTTGGCTTCAGCGAGATCCGCGAGCATGCCATTGAAATCGACACCGCGTGTCGCGTTGTCGAAATAGCGGTAGGACCGGGTCGGAATCCCGAGATACTTCACAATAGATGGGTGGTTCGGCCAGGTGGGGGACGAGAGCCAGATCGTGGCCGCCTTGTCGGCATAGCGCATCAGTTCCAGCCCCTGCCGGATCGCTCCGGTGCCGCCTGGAGTCGCGACGGCGGCCCAACGGTCGGCGTCGACGGCATCGCCAAGGATCAGGCTCTGCGTCGCACGCGCGAAGGCCGGGTCGCCCGCGAGACCTGTATAGGCTTTGGTGCCTTGTGTTTCGACCAGTTGCCGTTCCGCCGCCTTCACCGCGCGCATCACCGGCGTGACCCCTTCGGCGTTGCGATAGACGCCGACGCCGAGGTCGATCTTCGCGTCACGCGGGTCTTCGCGGAACATTTGCATCAGCGCCAGGATCTTGTCGGCGGGCTGCGGGGTCAGGTTGGTGAGCATGGTGGTCCCCTCAGGACGGAATGCGGGTCAGGTCGCGGTCACGGGAGAGGATTCGGGTTTTCTCTTCCCGTCGCACCGGGTGAAACCCGTTTTTCTGATAGAGTGCAAGGGCGCGCGGGTGGTCGAGCGTGCAGGTTTGCACGGTGAGGCGCTCGGTGCCTTCCGTGTCCCATGCGGTCAGCAGCGCGGTTTGCAGGAGCCATTTGCCGAGGCCACCGCCGACCGCTTCCGGCACTAGGCCGAAATAGGCGAGATCGACGCAGCCAGCCTCTGTCGGTTCCAGCAGGAAGAACCCGTGTGGCCAGCCCTTTTCAGTGAGCGTGAAGAGCGTGGACCGGGACAGTTGTTCGGCGACCTCTTCTTCGGGGAAAGTATGCAGATCCTCCCACGCATAGTCGCGCCCGACCGCATCGTAGAGCGAGAAGAAGTACCAGAGCGGCGGGTCTTCGGCTTTCAGAAGTGCTGCGGCGGAGGCAACAGGCAGATGGGGATAGCCGTAGGTCGGGCGTGCGTCCATTTCGAGATGCGTGATCGTATAAGCGACCTCGGTGCCCGCCTTCAGCACGGTCATCCCGTTTCGACCTTCAGGTCGTCATACAACCCCCATTCGGACCAGGAGCCATCGTAGAGTGCGTGGCGGCGATGCCCGATCCGTTCGAGTGCAAGGCTGAGGATGGCGGCCGTCACGCCGGACCCGCAGGAGGTGATGACGGGTTTGTCGAGATCGACACCGGCGGCCTCGAACGCCGTGCGGAGTTCCGGCGGCGCGCGCATGGTGCCGTCATCGTTGAATAGTCGCCGGTAATGCAGGTTGTGGCTGCCGGGGATGTGACCAGAGCGCAGGCCTTCGCGCGGTTCCGGTTCTTCTCCCTTGAACCGCGCGGGCGAGCGGGCATCGACGATGTCCCAGTCTTTCAGCTTGGCGGCGGCGGCAACTTGTGTGACGTCCTTCACCATCTGGTTCTGGACGGAAACCGTCATGTGCCGGTCGCGCATGACCGGCGGCATGTCCTCGGTCTCGCGGCCCTCCGCGATCCACTTGGGAAAACCTCCATCGAGTACCGCGACTTCCACCTTGCCCATCAGGCGGAAGAGCCACCAGACGCGCGCCGCCGAAAACAGCCCTGCCCCGTCATAGACTACAACCTGATGACCATCGCCGACCCCCATGGCGCGCATCCGGCTCATGAATTTTTCCACCGGCGGAACCATGTGCGGCAGAGCCGAGCGGGTGTCGCTGATCTCGTCAATGTCGAAGAAGCGCGCGCCGGGTATATGGGCCTTGGCGTATTCGGCCTTTGGATCGCGGTTCATGTCGGGCAAGTACCACGAGGCGTCGATCACGCGGAGGTCGGGCATCGAAATATGCGCGGCCAGCCAATCGGTCGAGACGAGGGTTTTCGGGTCGTCGGACATTGGATCGCTCCTGCAACGTGTGATTGGCTTAATCCCGGCGCGTTTCGGAAGCAAGTTCAGGCCGAGAATGCATAGTCGAAACGGGCGATGTCATCGGCGTATATCTCGGCGACCAGATCGCGGGTTTCCGGCGTGTAATGACCTTCGGTCGGCGGGCGATCCGAAGCGTTGACATGCGGCATCTCGATCTGGAAGCCCAGAAGCGCCTCGACGGGTGCCAGGTCGGTGGCAAGGTGTTCCAGCCGGACGAAAGCGTCGCAGCGGAGTTGGCCGGACCGGTCCGTGACGTAATCGGTGGCGTGGTCGTTGCGAAGGGCGGTCTG
>CAJHYE010000034.1_pt1 | contig 10582 bp, 13 predicted proteins | sample 9198651 | NCBI WGS metagenome assembly CAJHYE01 (sample SAMEA7708366, study PRJEB35096) | sediment metagenome | biome: marine neritic benthic zone biome [ENVO:01000025]; feature: sediment [ENVO:00002007]; material: shallow marine sediment [ENVO:03000034] sea grass bed [ENVO_01000059] ...
ATTCTGCCCAAGCGCGATGACGCGCCGCAGGAAAGCGCCCAAGTCGCCGAGGAGGCCTGATCATGGCTAAAACCATCGTCGTCAAACAGATCGGCTCACCGATCCGCCGTCCTGCCGAACAACGTGCTACGCTGGTCGGTCTTGGCCTGAACAAGATGCACAAGACCCGCGAGCTGGAAGACACCCCTTCGGTGCGCGGCATGGTCAACAAGATCCCGCATCTTGTGGAAATCGTCGAAGAACGCGGCTAGGCCTTGCATTTCGATGTGTGAAACGCCCCTTTCGGGGCGTTTTCTTTTTGGGGCAATAGGGCGCATTCCGGGGGCTGGCGGTTTCTGGTAGCTTTGGCTCGTCTATGCTCGGAGGTCGCCATGGCTATTTCGGTTAGAGAGTTGCGATTGGTGCAGGCGTCCCTAGACCGGCTCCGCGACGAATTCGACACCCGTTCCATGTTCTTTTACGAGGCGCTCTTTCAGCATGCCCCGCATCTGAAAGAGTTGTTTCGCGACGACCTCGCCGGGCAGGGCATGAAATTCATGTCGACCTTGGAAGTGATCGTCCGCAAGTTGGATGACGAAGAGGGTCTGGCCACCCGCTATAAGGGGTTGGGCGAGATGCACGCGGCCATCGGCATCACCGTCGCCGATTTCGCTCCAATGGAAGAGGCGCTGATGGAAACGCTGCGCCACGCCCTTGAGGACGACTTTACACCTGATTTGGAGGCTGCGTGGCGCAAAGCCTACGCCATCGTCAGCGGCAATATGATCCGACGGGGCGGGATGACCGACTGAGCATTCGCGTCAGTTACCTGGCCATGAATAGCGCACAAATTCGACCATCTATCAGAGAAAAACCGGGAGTGAGCTTCGCCTTTGATACTGGCTGAACTCCGAACTTGTCGCGCAGGCCAAAAGCTTTGCAGACGCCTGTGACGAGCATCGCGCCATGGCGCTTCGCGAAACCTCGCCAGCTTGCGCAATATGGCAAAGGATCGACCGGTTCCAAGCTGGATCGAATGCCCGCACAGAATGCACTGAGGACGCGTTGTTTCCGGGCTTGATCGAGGCTTTTCCCTGAACTATACGCCTCCGGTGGTCATCAGACTGCTAAAAAATCAAGAAACGCCGTGGCTGCCCTGCTTTCGCTTCTGGGGGTGCGTCCGGCTCAGAAGGAAGCGACATGAAACTGAATGAACTCCGGGACAATCCCGGTGCAACGAAGAAGGCCAAGCGTGTGGGCCGGGGTCCGGGTTCGGGCACAGGCAAGACCGCGGGCCGAGGTATCAAAGGTCAGAAATCGCGGTCGGGCGTAGCCATCAATGGCTACGAAGGCGGCCAGATGCCGCTTTACCAGCGTCTGCCGAAGCGCGGTTTCAATAAGCCGAACCGGAAAGAATTCGCCGTAGTGAACCTGGGCCTGATCCAGAAGTTCATTGATGACGGCAAGCTCGGTTCAGAGATCACCGAGACAGAGTTGGTCGATTGCGGCCTTGTCCGCCGCAAGAAGGACGGGATCCGCGTTCTCGCAAAAGGCGAATTCAACTCGAAAGCCGCTATCACCGTGACCGGCGCGTCCAAGTCCGCCATCGCGGCCGTGGAGAAGGCCGGCGGCTCGCTTACGGTCACGAACGCGGCAGCGGCTGAGTAACGCCTTGTGAGCGGCGCGTCTGCCGCTTACATAACCACAAGTTTTCCAGCGCCGCCGCCCCGGGGAACGGGCTGGCGGCGCATCGCTTAAAAGAGGTCGCCAATGGCATCTGCAGCAGAGCAAATGGCATCCAACGTCAGCTGGGGCATGCTCGGCAAGGCCACGGAGCTGCGCCAACGTCTTCTGTTCACTATCGGGCTACTGATTGTCTATCGGCTTGGCACCTACATTCCGGTTCCGGGGATCGATGGTGTCGCACTGCGCGAATTCATGGAGCAGGCGGCCAGCGGTATCGGCGGGGTCTTCAACCTTTTCACAGGCGGGGCGCTGGCGCGGATGGGGATTTTTGCCCTCGGCATCATGCCTTATATCTCGGCCTCGATCATCATTCAGCTTCTCGCGGCCACTTGGGCGCCTTTGCAGCAGTTGAAGAAAGAAGGCGAACAGGGCAGACGCAAGATCACTCAGTATACGCGGTACGGCACTGTCTTGCTGGCCACCGTGCAGGCCTATGGTCTGGCCGTGTCGATGGAGGCGGGCGATCTGGTGACGGACCCCGGCTGGTTCTTCCGGATATCGACCGTCATCACGCTGGTCGGCGGCACGATGTTCCTGATGTGGCTGGGCGAGCAGATCACGGCGCGCGGTGTCGGCAACGGTATTTCGCTGATCATCTACGTCGGCATTGTCGCCGAATTGCCGGGTGCATTGGGCCAGTTCTTCGAGCAGGGCCGCGTGGGCGCTCTTTCGACCGCGGTGATCCTTGGCATCATTGCCATGCTGATCGTCACGCTGATCTTCGTCGTCTTCATGGAACGAAGTCTGAGGAAGATCCACATCCAGTATCCGCGCCGACAAGTGGGTATGAAAGTCTATGACGGTGGGTCGAGCCATCTGCCGATCAAAGTTAACCCGGCAGGCGTTATCCCGGCCATCTTCGCGTCTTCGCTGCTTCTCCTGCCGACCACGCTGTCGACTTTTTCGGGGACAAACGCGGGACCCGTGATGAGCTGGATTCTTGCCTATTTCGGGCCGGGCCAGCCGCTCTACCTGTTGTTCTTCGCGGGCATGATCATGTTCTTCACGTATTTTTACACGCTCAATGTGTCGTTCAAACCAGATGACGTGGCGGACAACCTTAAGAACCAGAACGGCTTCGTTCCGGGTATCCGCCCGGGCAAGAAGACCGAGGAATACCTCGAGTACGTCGTGAATCGAATTCTCGTACTCGGCGCATCCTATCTGGCGCTGGTCTGCATGATTCCGGAAATGATCCGCGGCAATTTGGCGATTACGGCCTATTTCGGAGGCACGTCAATTCTGATTATTGTTAGCGTTGGGATGGACTTCATCCAGCAAGTACAGTCCCATCTTCTAGCCCATCAGTATGAGGGGCTGATCGAAAAGTCTCAGCTGCGTGGCAAGAAGCGCGGCGGGAAGACCAAAGGGACAGCAAGACGATGAATATCATACTCCTCGGCCCGCCGGGGGCCGGGAAGGGGACGCAGGCGCGTATCCTTGAGGACAAGCGCGGCATGGTTCAGCTTTCGACCGGTGACATGCTTCGCGAAGCACGAACCTCCGGGACAGAGATGGGCCAAAAGGTCGCCGCGATCATGGATGCCGGCGAATTGGTTACGGATGAGATCGTCATTGGTCTAATCGAGGAAAAGCTCGAAGCCGGCAGCGAGGGTGGTTTTATCTTCGATGGGTTCCCCCGAACATTGGCTCAAGCTGATGCCCTTGGCGCCCTTCTGGACAGCCATAATGCCAAGCTAGACGCCGTTGTCGAAATGCGTGTCGATGACGATGCGTTGGTCGCCCGGATCACTGCGCGGTCCACCTGCGGGAACTGTGGTGAAGTGTATAACGACCTCACCAAGCCGATACCGGCGGACGGCAAGTGCTCCAATTGCGGCAACACAGAGTTCAAGCGTCGTGCGGACGACAACGAGGAAAGCCTGAGGACAAGGCTGATGGAATACTACAAGAAGACGTCGCCGCTCATCGGGTACTACCACGCAAAAGGTGCGCTCAAGTCGGTCGACGGGCTTGGAGAAATTGACGAAGTCGCAAAGGGCATCGACGCCATTCTGGCCTAGTTCACCCGTTCTCGCGGCTTTCGGCTTTGGACCAGTGGCAGCTGGAAGAAACCACCTCTTCAAACAAAGCAACGGCTGATTCCCGCGGGTCCTCCAAGTCATCCGAGCCTGGCTGCACTCCTTTGAGGATTAGGCATCAGGCTTGGAAAGAAACGGCGCAACAAGAACGGCTCCATATGGCACTTGCGGTCGAGGTGGAGCGTAGGTCACGGCAGTAGACAGGTTCTCGCTCGAAAAATTCTTGACAGGGTCTTTCGTGGCCTTGACCCGAACTGGTTAAGCGCTTACTTACCGCCATCTCTGACGAGAATCATATGGCAAGCCCGGGCCGAACACGCTCGGGCTTACGTTGTGAAAAAAGGTTCCGGCACTACGGAACCGCAACGAAAGGAACAGATACGTGGCACGTATTGCTGGCGTGAACATCCCGACTGCAAAGCGGGTTCCCATCGCCCTCACATATATCACCGGCATCGGACCAAACTCCGCCAAGGCCATTTGCGAAGCCGTGAGCATCGACGCGGCCCGCCGGGTGAACGAACTTTCAGACGCCGAAGTGCTTGCCATCCGCGAACACATCGACGCCAATTATTCGGTCGAAGGTGATCTTCGCCGGGAAGTCCAGATGAACATCAAGCGTCTCATGGACCTTGGCTGCTATCGTGGCCTGCGGCATCGTCGCAACCTCCCTGTGCGCGGTCAGCGTACACACACCAATGCGCGTACGCGCAAAGGCCCGGCGAAAGCGATCGCCGGCAAGAAGAAATAAGGGAGGGTTTGACCAATGGCACGTGAGCGTCGCGTCAAGAAGAAGGTCTCCAAGAACATCGCTTCAGGCGTTGCTCATGTGAACTCGACCTTCAACAACACAAAGATTTTGATATCCGACGTCCAAGGCAACGCAATTGCCTGGTCGTCAGCTGGCACCATGGGCTTCAAGGGCTCGCGGAAGTCCACACCCTATGCCGCGCAGATGGCTGCGGAAGACGTCGGCAAGAAAGCGCAGGAACACGGTGTCCGCACGCTGGAGGTCGAAGTGCAGGGGCCCGGTTCGGGCCGCGAGTCAGCGCTCCGCGCACTTGCTGCCGTCGGGTTCAACATCACGTCGATCCGCGACGTGACGCCGATCGCCCATAATGGCTGCCGCCCGCCGAAACGTCGCCGCGTCTGATTTTTGCCGGGGCGGGATTGTCCGCCCCGACCTCGGGAGTGTCCGGACCTGGGTCATGGGTCCAATGGCACAAGAATTGAGGAGAAGACCCATGATCCATAAGAACTGGCAGGAACTTATCAAGCCAACACAGCTTGAAGTTAAACCCGGCAACGACCCCGCGCGTCAGGCGACTGTAGTCGCCGAACCGTTGGAGCGTGGCTTTGGCTTGACGCTTGGCAATGCGCTTCGCCGCGTGTTGATGTCGTCGTTGCAGGGCGCAGCCATCACCAGCGTGCAGATCGATAACGTGCTGCACGAGTTTTCATCCGTTGCTGGTGTGCGCGAAGACGTAACCGACATCGTCCTCAATCTGAAGGGTGTTGCCATCCGCATGGACGTGGAAGGCCCAAAGCGTTTGTCCGTCTCGGTCAAAGGCCCGCAGGTCGTCACCGCCGGCGACATCGGCGAAACCGCCGGAATCGAGGTTCTGAACAAGGAACACGTGATCTGTCACCTAGACGAGGGTGCAGACCTATTCATGGAGATGACGGTCAACACCGGTAAGGGCTATGTTGCGGCGGACAAGAACCGCCCGGAAGATGCGCCTATCGGCCTTGTGCCGGTCGATGCGATCTATTCGCCGGTCAAGAAAGTCAGCTATGACGTGCAGCCGACCCGCGAAGGCCAGGTTCTGGACTATGACAAGTTGACGCTGAAGCTGGAAACCGATGGCTCAGTCTCGCCGGACGATGCAGTGGCACTTGCCGCGCGCATCCTGCAGGACCAACTGACCATCTTCGTCAACTTCGACGAACCAGAAGCGGCTCGCACGCAGGATGACGACGACGGCCTTGAGTTCAACCCGCTTCTCCTCAAGAAGGTTGACGAGTTGGAACTGTCGGTGCGCTCGGCTAACTGCTTGAAAAACGACAATATTGTTTACATCGGGGACTTGATTCAGAAGACGGAGGCGGAAATGCTCCGCACGCCGAATTTCGGACGAAAGTCGCTGAACGAGATCAAGGAAGTGCTTTCCGGCATGGGTCTGCACCTCGGCATGGATGTCGAGGAATGGCCGCCTGAAAACATCGAGGATCTGGCCAAGAAATTTGAGGACCAGTTCTAAGAAATCAATGCCCGGGAGAGCCGGGGAAACTATGGGCAAACGCCCCAAGGTGAGCGGGGGACACGCATCCCCCGCCTGACAAAGCATAAACAGAAGGATTGAGAACATGCGTCACGCGAGAGGCTATCGCCGCCTGAACCGCACCCATGAGCACCGCAAGGCGCTTTTTGCCAACATGGCCGGGTCGCTCATCGAACACGAACAGATCAAGACCACGTTGCCGAAAGCAAAGGAGCTGAAGCGCGTGATGGATAAGATGATCACGCTTGGAAAGAAGGGTGACCTTCACGCCCGCCGTCTGGCCGCATCGCGCCTGAAGCAGGACAGCCATGTCGAGAAGCTCTTCGACGTGCTTGGTCCGCGATACGCCGAACGTAACGGGGGTTACACGCGCGTCCTCAAGGCCGGTTTCCGGTACGGTGATATGGCGCCGATGGCGATCATCGAGCTTGTCGACCGCGACCCTGATGCCAAAGGAGCCGCAGATCGTGCGCGCCTTGACGAAGAAGATGTGCTTGGCGACGAGTAATTCCGAGGCGCTTAGCTGAGAGACGAAACGCTGCTCGCCCGAGCGGCGTTTCTTTTAGCAACTTTGCGATCTTCTGCGTAGTACGAATGACATGGACTTAGGAAGCTGGCCTTCGACTGTCTGCCCTGCCACGGCTGGTTTTGCACTCTGTTCCAGAGACTCTTTCAAGGCCCGGCCTTCAAGCTAGCTGAATTCTTGATCAGCGGAATCAGATCTTTGTCTGGCATTAGGCATAACAAGCGCTTTCGAAGAGTTACATGTCCTGCAATACAATTTAAGGTTGACTGCTTGGTCTGCAAACTGTCTAAAAGTATCAGTGAGTCCAGTCTAATCCGGACGCGATAATGCACTGAGGGCCGCGAAAGCGGGTGTTTACACGAGATGAAACATGTGGCGCGATAACGAACCGTATGAGATCCTGACCAGGGACCGGGGTCTTAGCGGATCGCGCCGTGACGATGCCTCGTTGCAAGCAAATCTCGACGCGTTGTCGCGCCTGGCACCTGCCGGGTTTTCCGCCGGGCTCCATATCCGCTTTGCGTCTCCTCTGGTCTATGTTCGTACGTACGAAGAGGCCTGGACCAAAGTGTATGACGAGAATGCGTATGCGCTGCGCGACCCCTTGGTTTTCTGGGGTCTCGGAGTGAAGGGACATACGCGCTGGAGCGCTATCAAGCTTCCAGATCCATTCAATATTCTCGGTCAGGCCCGCCGCCACGGGCTGAACTTTGGGGCTGTTATTTCCTGCGGACCGATCACGTCGCGAAGTATCGTCGGGATGGCGCATGACGCGCGTGAATTCACCGAAGACGAGATCACTGAAGCGGCAAGAATCGTGCAAAAACTTCATATTGCCGCCGAGCCCCCAACCGAGTTGACGCGCGCGCAGATTGAGGCGCTGCGTCTTTTGGCTGATGGGGACCGGCATGCTGCCGCAGCAGCGAAACTTGGGATTTCGGAAAGTGCTTTCAAGGCGCGTTTACAATCTGCCAGAGCGCGCCTTGGTGCGCGCACCACGGCGCAGGCGCTCAAGAAAGCCCGGGAATACCAGTTAATCTGACAGCGCAGTACCACCTCCCCGCCTGAAGGTTTCTCAACCCAGTCCGGAGGCTGTACCAATGCAAGTAACGACTCTTTCTTTTGACAATCTGCACAACCATGGCGAATTGTTCGCCAACATGCTTCGCGCAAGACATAAGACTTTCATCCAGAGCAACAACTGGGAACTCCCCGAGGCGAACGGTATGGAGTTTGACCAGTATGACACGCCCGCAAGCCGTTGGGTGGCAGTGCATGAGTTCGGCAATGTTCTCGCCGGCGTTCGTTTGACGCCGACCACGGCACGTTGCGGCATCTATTCCTATATGATCCGCGACGCCCAACTTGGGCTACTTGATTCGATCCCGACCGACCTCCTTTACGAGGAAGCACCGGTTGAGCCGCACATCTGGGAATCCAGTCGTGTCTTCGTGTCAGACGCCGTGCCTTCCAAGCTTCGGTTGCGCGTCCAGTGCTCGCTCATCGACGAAATGGTTCGTTCTGCCCGTGCCTTGGGCGCAACCTCGCTTATCGGGATCGTGCCGGAGCACAGCCCGCGTCTGGCGCGCAGAACCGGGATCGACTGCGTGCCGGCCGGGCGTGTGATCGAAACCGATGACGGCGAACGCAGCGTCTGTGTGAACATCTCGCTCGCCACGAAACTGCACTAGAATTCGTCGCGCTTAGCGTTGGCTTCGCCGACGGCTGCGCACCGAACGTCCGGGGAGACTCTGTCCCCCGGACCCCTCTGAGGCATTTCGGGCAGAAGAAGAGACCTTTTCGTTTGCGCCTTTCGGTTCTAGCTAGAAGGCATGTCCGATCTTTTCGATACAGCGCCCGGCGACAAGCCCGCTGCGCTTCGCCCTCTCGCGGACCGGTTGCGACCGCCTGCCTTAGAGGATGTGATCGGGCAGGATCAGATTCTGGGTAGTGACGGTCCTCTTGGGTCAATGCTGGCGGCTGGAAGTCTTGGGTCGCTGATTCTCTGGGGGCCGCCCGGCGTCGGCAAAACAACTATAGCGCGACTTCTCGCCGATGAAACCGACCGGCACTTCGTGCAGATCAGTGCGATTTTCTCGGGCGTGGCAGAGCTCAGACAGGTGTTCGAGGCAGCCAAATTGCGGCAGCGGAACGGCATTGGCACGCTTCTGTTTGTGGACGAGATACACCGCTTCAACAAGGCGCAGCAGGATGGCTTCCTGCCACATATGGAGGATGGCACGATCCTTCTGGTCGGTGCCACGACAGAGAACCCGTCGTTCGAACTCAACTCCGCCCTACTGTCCCGTGCGCAGGTTATTGTACTGGAACGACTGACGCCGGTGCATCTGGAACATCTGGCTCAGCGGGCCGAGAATGAACTTGGCCGTGCCTTGCCGCTCGACGGCACAGCGAGAGACGCCCTGATCGAGATGGCCGATGGCGACGGTCGCGCCTTGCTGAACCTCATCGAGCAGGTGATGTCATGGACCGGAGTTGAATCTCTGGATGTCCAAGATCTTTCTGCACGCCTTGCAAGGCGTGCGGCGCAATATGACAAGTCTGGTGATGCTCACTACAACTTGATTTCGGCTCTTCATAAATCCGTCCGCGGGTCTGATCCCGACGCGGCCCTCTACTGGTTCGCTCGGATGCTGGATGGCGGCGAGGACCCGCGCTATCTGGCCCGTCGGATTACGCGAATGGCCGTCGAGGATATCGGACTGGCAGAACCACAAGCGCAGGCCGTTTGTATCGATGCATGGGAAACCTACGAACGGCTGGGCAGCCCCGAAGGCGAACTGGCCCTGGCGCAGGCGGTTACCTATCTCGCCCTCGCACCGAAATCGAACGCCGGATACGTCGCCTACAAGGCCGCGCGTTCCAGCGCAAAGCAAACCGGGTCGGAGCCGCCGCCAAAGCATATCCTGAACGCACCGACAAAGCTCATGAAGGATCAGGGCTACGGTGATGGCTATGCGTATGACCATGACGCCGAAGAGGGGTTCTCGGGGCAGAACTATTTCCCCGAAGCTATGAAGCGACCTGTGTTCTACCAACCAGTGGAGCGCGGTTTCGAGCGGGAGCTGAAGCGGCGTCTGGACTATTTCGTCAAGCTGCGCGCCAAGCGGAACAGTTGACTTCCCCGGACCTGCGGGACACATCCTCACGCATGTTCGGCACCCTTCTTTCCGTGGCCCTGGGCGGCGCACTTGGCGCATCTTTGCGCTTTCTTTTCGGCGTTGGTGTGCTTCGATTGCTTGGGACAACTGGTTTTCCGGTCGCGATCATCGCTGTCAATGTGATTGGCAGCTTCCTGATGGGCGTCTTTGTCGTGCTCGCCGCCGACCGCGGCCTTACGCATCTATCGCCGTTTGTCATGACAGGGCTATTGGGCGGCTTCACCACATTCTCCGCCTTCTCACTGGAAGCAGTGACTTTGTACGAAAGAGGGGACGTGGGGCAGGCTGCGTTTTATGTCGCCACGTCGGTTGTCCTTTCGATTCTGGGACTTATGGCCGGTCTCGCGGTGGCGCGAGGTGTGTTCGCATGAGCGGTGTGCAACAACTGGAAGTGGGCCGGGATGAAGGCGATCAGCGACTAGATCGTTGGTTTCGCCGCCGGTTCCCGCATGTACAGCAGGGCCGGATCGAGAAGATGTGCAGGAAGGGCGAGATCCGCTTGGACGGTGGTCGCGTGAAGCCCGCGACACGGGTCGAGATCGGCCAGATCGTTCGCGTCCCGCCGCTGCCGGACACGGCGGCACCCGTCGTGCATAAGCCAACGATCAGCGACGCCGACGCGAAGATCATGCAAGACGCGGTGATCTTCCGTGACGACCACATCCTCGCATTGAACAAACCGCCCAGCTTACCAAGCCAGGGTGGGACCAAGCAAACGCGGCACGTGGACGGGCTCGCCGAAGCGCTTCGCTTCGGAGCGGAAGAGAAGCCGCGGTTGGTGCACCGACTGGACAAGGACACATCTGGCGTCCTTCTTATGGCGCG
>CAJHYE010000103.1_pt1 | contig 10570 bp, 13 predicted proteins | sample 9198651 | NCBI WGS metagenome assembly CAJHYE01 (sample SAMEA7708366, study PRJEB35096) | sediment metagenome | biome: marine neritic benthic zone biome [ENVO:01000025]; feature: sediment [ENVO:00002007]; material: shallow marine sediment [ENVO:03000034] sea grass bed [ENVO_01000059] ...
CGGCATGGTTTCGATCTTCAGGACTTCGGGGCCGCCGGCCTCTCGAATGACAATCGCCTTCATGCTGCTCATGTCGCGCTCCTACCCAGCTAGACTAGACATTAGCAAAACCAAAGCGAAAGGCTAGAAAGGGCCCGGAGGCGCCGTTCGCTGCATACGTCACCTTTGGCCGCTGTGCGGACTTTGTTGCCGTTTGATTGGCGGGTTTGAATGTCTGGTTGACCGGTCAGTGCCGCCATTCAAAAGAGTCAGCCAAAGCTGTCCCGTGATGGATGGTGGTGATTTTAGCTTATTTTCAGAGGCTTGTGTGGTGGTGCGTGCAGCTTTTGTTCATGTTTCGATCGCGTGAATTCGAACTGCGTCGCAGGAAAGTCGGTCAATTGGGTGCTATTGGTCTCTTCGGTGACCGTTTGCGATCTTCGGAGCCATTACATGTTCGCGGAGACCCAGGCTCTCTTGAAATCACCCGTTTGAAGTGGGTGCCATGACCGGCAAATTGAATCTCGAACGCCGTATCGTTGTTTCGCTTCAAGCGCTGTCGTCTGCGGAACTTCGGCAGGGCTCATAAGGATCGGTCTTTGGAAGGCGCCGTACCGAAGTGGTTGCGATATGCGCGACTGAAGACATCGGCATTGGCGTATCCGCATTCCGTAGCGATATCGCCCACTCGCAGCGTTGTATTGCGAAGCATGTCTCTGGCACGGGCCAGACGGAGAGTGACGTAGTATGTCGTTGGGGAACTGTGCAGGTATCTATTGAAGAGCCGGTTCAGCTTCCAAATCGGCATGGGCAGTTTCCTTGCGATCTCCGATACGCTCAGGCACTTGGATAAATTGGCTTCCATGAGTGCAACCGCATCTCGCACCTCCGATGGGAGGCTTGAGGAAATCGGCAGGCGTCGCCAACCAATGAGCGGCACTTCGTATGTGAGTATTTGCGCCACACGCTGCGACAAACGCTGGTTGGTGAAATGAGCAATCAGGGCCAAGGTCATGTCCAGGGTCGCCACGCCTCCTGCGCTGGAAAACCTCGGTGGTGAGAAGTCAAACATCCGATCGACAAAGAGGCTTCTTGGGAACTGCCGATGGAACCCCGCGATGGCCTCGGGATGCGCGGCGGCGGGCCTGACCCCGAGCAGGCCAGCTTTCGCAAACACCAAAGCACCGGTATCGACACAGCCAAGTAGGGCGCCACGCCGATCCAGATGGCGCAGCCATGAAAGCGTCTCCGCGGTCGAGGAGGTTTCAGGTTTGTAGGAGGCCAATAGTATGGTGGCGTCGGACGTTTCTTCTGTCAGAGCGACAGTCGCTATAGGTAACCCGCTTGACGAGTGACGCGTTCCGCCCTTGTCAGAAACGGCCAGCCATTCGAATTTGGACCGCCCGAGTTCCCGATTTGCGACCCTTAATGGTTCGCTGATGAGCGTCAGTGAAAGGATGGGAAACCCGTCCGCGACGTGAACGACAATTCTGGTCATTGGATGAGTGTAATCTAATGCAAGGAATGCGTCATCCAGTGTCAAGCATATAGGGCTCAATCCGCTTATTCTCTTTTGTGGAGAATGGGAGAGCAACTCATGAAGGACCTGGATCAGTATCCGATTACTCCGGACTTCGACCTGTGGGCGACAGAGATCAAGCCGAAAACGGTGCGGTCTGAAAACGGTGCGCTTTGGGTGGGTTGGTCCGACGGGCAGACCAGCCAGTACCACGCATTTCTGTTGGCCGAAAATGATCCATCCTCCGACACGCTGCATCCTTTGTCACGAGAGACCACCTTGTCGCCCCTGGATTTGCCCGAAGATCTTCAGGTTGTTTCCGCGGAAATCGAAAGCGACGGAACCGTCAGGGTCCAGTGGTCGCATGATCGCGGGCCCAGCAGGTTCCATCCTGGATGGCTCAGGGGCAACGGATGGTTCGGTGAAAAGAGCGCGCCATCCCCAGAAGTTCTTTGGACGGCGAAAGAGCAGTCGGAACCGCCAACCTTCGATGGTCCAAAGGCGCTTGGCGATCCGGCGGTGTTTCTGTCCTGGCTTACCGCCCTGAGAGACTATGGCGTTGCGCGGATCGAGAATCTGCCCAACGAAGACGGGCTGCTTATGCAGGTCGTGGAACGGATCGGCCCGGTTCGCGAGTCAAATTTCGGACGCATGTATACCTTGGAGATCAAGAACGACCCAGACAGCAACGCGTTCACGTCAGACGCCTTGATGCAGCACATCGACATGCCGACCCGAGAGTGTCCGCACGGTCTTCAGTTCCTTTTCTGCCGCGACAACTCCACGAGCGGCGGCGAAGGCATTTATGCCGATGCCTACAGGATCGCGGCCGACCTGGCCGCCGAAGAACCGGAGCACTATGAGGCACTTTGCGAGATCGAGTGGACCTACAACAACCGATCGAAAACGACGAGTTACAGGGCTACAGGCCCAGTGATCGAACACAATGGCCATGGTCGGATCACTGGCATACGGTACAACACGTGGCTCCGGGCGCCCTTGGTGGCCTCGCTGAAAGACCAGGACCGCGCCTACCGGAGTTATCGCGCCTTCGCAGTCCGGGCGCAGGACCCGACATATCAAATGAAATTCGCCTACCGCCCAGGCGATCTTCTGGCCTTCGACAATCGCCGGACCCTGCATGGACGCAATGGCTATGACGCCAAGGGCGGCACGCGCTTTATCGAAGGGATCTACTCTGACCGAGACGATTTGTATTCTGCCATTCGGTCGCTTGAACGGACCCTCGCAAAGGAGAAGACCTGATGAATATCGCAACCGATGTCGCTCAGGCGACCTGCAGCGAGGCCGAATGGCAAACCCGCGTCGAACTTGCTGCGACATTCCGAATTCTCGCCCACTATGGCATGTGCGATCTCGCCAATGGAGCCGTGGCCGCCCGTGTTCCCGACCAGCCAGATCACTACCTTGTCCATCCCTACGGCATGTTTTGGGAAGAGGCGTGCGCCTCTGCGATGGTCAAGATTGGCCCTGACGGCCTCGCGGTCGATCCGGATGGACCGTGGCTGAACGACGGCGTGCAGAACCTGTGCCAATGGATATTCGGGTCGCGTCCAGATGCGATGTTCTTTGTTCACGGTCATGAAGAGGAAGTCATGGCCGTTGGTTCGATCGAAGATGGGTTGTTGCCCCTGAACCAACCGGCCATTTATTTGGGTAACCTGACCGGCTACATCGAGTACGAGTTCGATGAGGACGACGCGTTTGGCGCGCATTTCGTCGCCACCCTTGGGCAGCATCAAATCCTGATCAGCCGCAATCATGGGTACTACGCCCTTGGATCAGCGGCCGCAGAAGCGTTCTTTCGCGCGATTTTTCTCCGGCAGACCTGTTCCACCCAGATCAAGACGTTGTCCATGGGGCGGGACCTGCACCTGATCGATCCGCAGAAAGTCGCGCGCTATCAGGACCAGATGGCGAAATCCGACCACTACAACTACGACGGCAAGACCGAGTGGGCTGGCCTTATGCGCCTTTTGGACAAGCGCAGTCCCGACTACAAGTCATGAGCGCCGAGGGCGTGCCATTTTTCCCGAACCATTGAACAGATACTGTGTTTGTGGTGCAGTCCGGGCATTAGCAGCGACCACGACAACACGTCGGACAGACCACCGAAAAGGGCCTCTGTGATCATCCGCACCGCAACGGAGTCTGACATTCCCACCATCATGCGCCTACTCTTGGATGACGAGCTAGCGTTGCGACTTCTTGCGCGTTGCTACGCACGCCAACGAAACTGATTCTTCCCGCTACAAAAAAATGCCATGCGGTGAAGGCTGGACTGCTTCGCTTCGACAACGGTGGAACACTTTGGGTCAATCATGTTGTCGTCCTGGAGGCAGGATTCCTATCGGATTCCGGGCTTCACCTCTCTTCCAACAGTTACCCAAAGGCGATGCACCTCTTGCCAGTCGGGCACGCCTGTCGCTTCAAAACCCAGCGTCTTTCCCGTTGCAATCCGGTGAAACATCTTCATCGCCTCATGATGCGCACCCTGCCTCAGATAGGCGCGCATGTCCTCCCGGTCGCGCCAGATGCTTCGGGTATGATGGACCCCGTTGATGGTCTTGGCGGAAGCCCCAAGACATCCCTCGGACCTTTGCGCCTGAGCCATTGAGGCAACCGCGTGACGCCAAAACATCGGCACATGCCAAAAGCGCCTGACGCGCAAACCGGTGATCGAAACAAAAAAGGAGTCAGCCATTGAGCCGCCTTTTGGGTTGACAGTGTCTACTGTAATGCCAGATAAGGTAGACACTGTCAACATAAGGAGATTGAGATGCCTGTCTCAGCCGAAGACTTTGTTCGAAACTATGGTCCATGGGCACTGGTGACCGGTGCCTCCGATGGGATTGGCGCGGAAGTCGCGCGGGAACTGGGCGCGCGCGGCCTGAATCTGATTCTCGTTGCGCGATCCAAGGACCGTCTCGAAGCCTTAGCGGACGCCGTTCGCGGTGAGCATGGCGTCGAGGCCATTGCCGTTGCGGCCGACCTTGGGCGCGAGGCCGGTCTTCGGTTGGTCCTCGAGACCGCCGATGACAAAGAGGTGGGTCTTTACGCCGGCTGCGCCGGTTTTGGAACCGCCGGCAAGTTCGCCGACAATATTGTTGCCGACGAGTTGAACATGATCGACGTGAACTGCCGCGCGCTGGCGGCACTAGCACATCCGTTGGCAACAAGAATGCGCGACCGAGGGCGTGGCGGTATCATCTTGATGAGTTCGATCGTTGCCTTTCAGGGCGTTTCGAATTCGGCCAACTACGCCGCCACGAAGGCCTTCGTACAAACACTTGCCGAAGGGTTGCATGACGAACTTGCGCCCCACGGCGTTGACGTCTTGGCAAGTGCACCAGGTCCCGTTGCCACAGGTTTTGGTGAGCGCGCGGATATGAAAGTAAGCGGAGCGGCCAACCCTCGGGAGGTTACGCTTTCGACGCTGGCTGCACTCGGACGCAACCGGACTGTGCGACCAGGCTTTCAATCCAAGCTGCTTGGTTACGGTTTGGCGACCTTGCCTCGAGTCGTGCGGAGCCGGATAATGGGCAGCATCATGATGGGAATGACAAAACATCGAAATGCCTAGCAAGACCAAAGATGACCTTAAGGAAAGGATCGTCGACGAAGCGTTTCGTGTCATCGAGGACAAGGGCGTCGACCAGCTAAGTTTTCGCGAAATCGCGCGGCGTCTGGGTGTTTCCCATCAGGCACCCTATAAGCACTTTGCTTCCCGCGATCACATTCTCGCAGCGGTGATAGCGCGGTGTTTCGAGAGCTTCGCCGCGCATCTGGAAGCCCGTCCCGGCAGTCAAGTGCCGTTTGAAGATCTTGATCAGATGGGTATAGCGTATTTGGATTTCGCCGCCGCGCACCCTTTGAAGTATCGGCTGATGTTCAATACGCGATTGCCGGACATCACCGAGCACCCGCACATGCTGGCAAAGGCCCAGCACGCGTTTGCGCTGTTGCAGCGGAGGCTTGCAGACATGGCACTGGCCGATCCGCACCACGAGATCGCCGATCCGGTTCGACATGATGCACTCTTCATCTGGTCCGCCCTGCATGGCTTTGCGAGCCTGATGCAGTCAGATGCCATTGCGACAATTGGGCTTGAGGAAAAGGAAAAAGCAATAGCACTTGAAAGGCTGAGGCGCAGGATGGCGCTGGCTCTGGACCCCAGCGACTAACAACAAAGACAAGACAAGTATCTCAGCGTCCGCCGGAGCGCGCTTTCTTACCCCAAGTCAATGCCATTGGCGCGTTCTCACCGCAAATCTCCAAACAGAACAGCATGGCACCCCATGCTTAAAAACGTTTGGAGAGATCAATGCACGGACTGGCTTTATCAGATGGCAACTTCGCCTTGCGCTTGGCCATCACACTCTGCCTTGTGGCCATTCCGGTCGCGATGGTCCTCCTTGCGTTGGATCGCCGTGTCCTCGGCGGTGAGTTAATCTGGCTGAAGCCGTTCAAGTTCCATCTCTCGCTATTGGTTCACGCCGTTACAGTGCTGTTTGCAGCCCGGCTTCTTCCGGATGCTTGGCAAGCACACATCGTAACCAAGGCCGGTTTGACGCTCTTTGGCGTGGTCGTGATTTACGAGGCCGTCTTTCTGTCGATACAAGCCGGGCGCGGTGTTCGATCACACTTCAATGATACCACCGCCTTCGATGCCATCGGTGGCTCGATTATGGCGGCGGGCGCAGGTGTGCTGGTTATCGTGCCGCTTCTTATTGGACTGGCGCTGGCGGTTGCGACCTGGCGAGGCGGCTGGGCAGAGGTTCTGGATAACCCGGTCCGCTTGGCAGCGGCCCTTGGTTTCCTGCTTACGGGCTGGCTTGCCGCCCAGACAGGCAGCGCGATAGGTGCCAACGCCGGACCGTTTGTTGCCGTTGACCCCAGCCTGGGTCGCTTCATGCCTCTGACCGGCTGGGCACTCGACGGAGGAGATTACAGAATCTCCCACTTCCTTGGCGTGCACGCAATGCAAGCTGTGCCGCTCGTGGTGCTGATCCTCTTGCTGATCTTCCCGCCGGGTTTCGTTGCCGCCCTCACAGTGCCGGTAACAGCGGGTTGGGCGTTGCTGACGCTCTTCACGTTGGCCCGTGCCGCCGATGGCCTCCCGCCGCTCTGACGATCTTACCCAACATCAATGACCCAAGCCCGACCCGGACACAGAGTCCGAGCATACCCTGATCAACATGAAAGGATCTCAAGATGACAACCGCCATTCCAGCCACAATGATCGCGCCTGCGCGGCGCAAGCGCATCCCAGGCTCCAGCGTCCTGTTGCTTCTGCAATTCGCCACCATGTGGGGTGCCTTCTTCATCCTCGCGCCCACAATCAATTGGCCCGCATCCCTGGGGGAGCCGCCAACTGTGATCTTTCCGCTGATTCTCGATCAATCCGTCGCCGTCTTTGCCGGATATCTCAGCTATCTGGTGCATGCGCTCGCCTTGATCCCGCTGGCCATCCTCTTGCGCGACAGCCTCAAGCTCGACGGCGCGATGGGCACAACCGTGGTCACACTGGGCGTGCTGGCAGGCTTTGCCAAGGCGCTCGGGATTACGCGCTGGCTGTTCTTGATGCCGGGACTTGCGGCGGCATACACTGATCCGACCGCGACTGCGGCTGAACAAGCGGCGATTTCTGCAGTCTACGAGGCCTTCAACGCGTATGCCGGGGGCATCGGCGAATTGCTGGGCGTTGGCCTCTTCGCAGGTATCTGGACCATCGTCATCTCGACCATACTGGTCTGCAATGGCGACCGTATGCTCGGGTTTGCCGGTTATGGAGCCGCCGCCCTGCTTCTTTCGACGCTGCTGTCGGTGGTGGGTATTGAATCGCCCTTGATGCTGACATTGTCGGGTATTCTGTGGCAGTTTTGGACTCTGGCTTTGGCCATTGTCATCTGGCGCAAAGCGTGAAGGAGACTGCGATGCAAAGCCCTGGTAAATCTATTGTTCTTGGTGCAGGCCCAATGGGCAGCACCATTGCTGAAATGCTTGCCTCAAAAGGAACGCAAGTCACCGTCGTCACGCGCGATGGGCGCCAAATCGGGGCCGGGGTTGACGCGGCCAAGGCCGATCTCTCGGACCCCGCTGAAACAAGCGCCGCCTGCGAAGGAGCCGACGTGATCTATTTCTGCGCGGCACCTCCCTATCATCTTTGGCCAAAAGCGTTCCCGGCTCTTCAAGCGTCCGCCATTGCGGCGGCGTCGCGAACAGGCGCAGTGCTTGTCGCGGTCGAGAACCTCTATGGATACGGCGTGGCTGGCATGCTCCAAGTGGGGATGCCGCTCGCGGCCAAGACCCGAAAAGGCGCGGTGCGTGCACAAATTTCGGAGCGGCTCTTGGCAGCGCATGAGACCGGCGAGGCTTTGTGTGTTGCGGGCCGGGCAACGGATTTCTTTGGCCCAGGCGTTTTGATGTCCGCCCTCGGCGACCGATTTTGGCCAGCGCTGCTGACAGGCAAGACAATAGACTGGGTCGGTGATCCGGACGCGCCGCATAGCTTTGCGTTCCTTCCAGAATTGGCAAAAGCCTATATCGCCCTTGGGCAGCGGTCCGAGACTTGGGGGCGCGCATGGCATATGCCCGCTTTGCCGCCCATTTCGGTGCGAGAGCTGTGTGAACGCGTTCGAGGCCCTGGTGCAACCCCAAAAATCAGAAAGACACCGTCCTGGGTCTTGCGCGCCGTCGGGGTATTCCAACCCGCAGCTCGTGAGATGATCGAGATGCGCTATATGTTCGATGAGCGCTTCGAGATCGTTCATTCCGAATTCGACAGAGCTTTGGGACCAATAGAGACGAATTGGGAGACCGCGATCAACGCGACGGTGGCATGGTGGTCAAGTCAGGAGAAGCAAGCCGCATGACAGAGAAGGAGGCCGCGCTGGCAGCCTTTTCCGAGCGACTGCGTAAGGCGGCTGATCCCCTTGTCCCTGCCGATCGCCCGATGGCGCGTCTGCTCCAGCAGGTTCGCCATCGCAGTCTCCAGAAGGGAGAGCATGCCTTGCGTGCCGGGACAATCGCGAACGATGTCTTCTTCGTGCACCGCGGCTTGCTACGCTACTATTTCAACGATCCCGGAGAAGGTGGGGCGGAGCGGACGGGCCAATTTTTTGACGAGGGGATCGTCGTCACGGATGCGGAGAGCTTCCTCTCCAAGACTCCTGGTGAGCAAAACTTCGAAGCGCTTGAGCCCACATCGATTGTGATCATTCCGCGCGCTGCGCTCTATGACGGCTACGACAATGACCACGCCATTGAACGGTTTGGGCGATTGATGCTGGAACAAGGGTTGATTGGCTCGCAGCGGCGCGCAAGCCGTCTTCTGACACAGCAGCCAGAGGACCGATATCGGACCTTTGTGCAGTCACGGCCAGAGGTTGCACGCCGCGTCCCACAATACCTCATCGCCAGCTATCTGGGTCTCACGCCAGAGAGCCTCTCGCGCATCCGGCGCCGCATCGCGCGCGGGTAGCTGAACAGGCGCTCAAGCGATTTCACGAAGTGCAAAACAGCGAAACCGTCGCATCCTCTGATAAGGATGGTACACATCTTCGGAAATGCTAGATGAAAACACAGCGATTTGGGGGCAAGTGGCAGCCCGTAGTCAGCAAATTTCACACCACGGTCGCGCAATTCGTGTGCATTTCGGTTTGAAGGTCTGGAATGACCGGTAGTACAGACATCGGTGCAGATTGCAGCATCCGATAGTTTGGGCTCTCTCCTGTCATTCTCTGCGGTTTGCACGAACGGCGGGTTCTGTTCATTCCGGCCGTTCGTCTGGGTTTCTGGAGCTGGTATTTCGGCGGTTTGGGCGTTCGGTTGTTGCGAATGGCTGTGCGTGCGCCGGGTTGGCAATAATTCACTCGATTAGCCGGATTTCGCCAAAAAATGACTGGACTACACGGGCACTATGAGCGTGTGTGGTGGTGTGGCGACGCACTCATGTCGCCGGTCTCCGCCCGGGTTTCCGGGCTTGCGGTGGTACGGGGCGCCGGTTGGACCAGCGCCGATCACCACAGGAGACAAGCATGACCGTACCAGCAAAAATGACTGCGGGGAGAAAATCGAAGAAAGCTCGCCTCGAAGGGCTGCTGGGCCGCCCAAGAGGCGCGACCATCGGGCAACTTCAGAAGGCACTTGGCTGGCAGCCGCATACGATCAGGGCCGCCATTTCCCGCCTCAGGAAGGACGGAACTGAGATCACCCTCGACCGCAGCGGAAAGACACCGGCCTATCGGATGTCCGTTGTCACATGAGCGGGCAAGGGAGCCATGAACTTCCGGACCGCCTTCGCGAGATCGCCCACATGGACCACGACGCCTGTGCCGAGGCGCTGTCTGCCCTGCCGGGGATCACACCACCGCCTCGCCTGCGGGTCCAAACACTGAAGCGGCTTCTGGCCTATGAGATCCAGGCGCGGGCTCTTGGCGGTTTGAGCCCAAAGGAGCAACGCGCGCTCAAGGCCATCGCCGGAGGCAAGTGCAACTTGGAGGCGACATCGCAGGTTGTCTCTTCGGGCACCCACCTTGTACGCGAATGGAGTGGCCGGACTTACCGGGTCGAGGTCACAGACGAGGGCTATGTTTTGGACGGCACGACGTACCGCTCGCTCTCTGCTGTCGCCAAACGGATCACCGGCACAGCTTGGTCGGGCCCGCGTTTCTTTGGGTTGGCAAAGAAGCGATCGGCATGAACAAGACCCGCTGTGCCATCTATACCCGCAAGTCGAGCGAGGAGGGGCTGGACCAGGACTTCAACTCACTCGATGCACAACACGAGGCTTGCGCGGCTTACATCGCCAGCCAAAGGCACGAGGGCTGGGTGCTGGTCAATGAGCGCTACGATGATGGTGGTATCTCCGGCGGGCATCTGGATCGCCCGGCACTCCAGCGCCTGATGGATGATGTCGAGGCAGGCCGCGTCGACCGAATCGTCGTCTACAAGATCGACCGACTGACGCGGTCGCTCACTGACTTTGCAAAACTCGTTGAGCGACTTGATGGGGCAGGAGCCTCGTTCGTCTCGGTGACCCAGTCGTTC
>CAJHYE010000201.1_pt1 | contig 10560 bp, 8 predicted proteins | sample 9198651 | NCBI WGS metagenome assembly CAJHYE01 (sample SAMEA7708366, study PRJEB35096) | sediment metagenome | biome: marine neritic benthic zone biome [ENVO:01000025]; feature: sediment [ENVO:00002007]; material: shallow marine sediment [ENVO:03000034] sea grass bed [ENVO_01000059] ...
GCCGGAAAAGGGCGACGGGAAGACCCGCCTCGTCGGCGATTGCCACTTCGAAAGCTGCGCTGCCATGGCTGGCGCGATCACGCCCGTCCCGGGCGGCGTCGGGCCGATGACCATCGCCTGTCTTCTGGCCAACACCGTCACCGCCTGCTGCCGCGCCAACGGGCTGGCGGAACCCGACGGTTTGACCGCCTGAGGTTTTGCGCTGACGCTCAATTGAGCAAGTTGACTCTGGCCAAGCGCGCGCGATCTGCGAAGATGCGGCGCATGCGTATGATCGCAATATTGCTGATTGCGGCCGCGGCCTTGTCGCCGAAACTGGCCCACTCAGAATCGTGTCGGTTAGCCCTTGTGCTGGCCCTCGACGTGTCGGGATCGGTCAACGAAGTAGAGTATGCACAACAATTGAATGGCGTCGCGGACGCCCTTGATAGCTCTCCGGTCAGGGCATTGTTGCTGAATGGCGCGGCTGTCGAACTCGCGGTTTTCGAGTGGAGCTCACAGAACCACCAGTTTCTGCTACAACCCTGGATAATCCTCGATAGCCACGCAGCGATCGATCGGGCAGTGGTCAATATCGGATCGTACCAAAAGAAACGCGCAGGCCTGAAGACCGCTCTCAGCACCGCGATGCTTTTTGCCTCTGAACTTCTGGAGAACAAAGTCTATTGTTGGGAAAGGAAAATCGATGTGTCAGGCGACGGAAAGAACAACATCGGCCCCCGTCTTGAGACTGTCTACGACTTGGCCCGGTTCGCGGATATTACTGTGAACGCTTTGGTGGTCGGCGACCCATCCCCAAGCCAAGGGGCAAAGACTTCGGTGGGCCTGACCAAGAACGCTTTGCATCTCTATTACGAGCAAGAGGTCATAAACGGACCTGACGCCTTTGCCATGATTGCCTTTGGTTATGAGGATTACGCACGCGCGATGCAAAGGAAGCTTATGCGCGAGCTTCAAGTGCCGGTCTTGGGAGCCGTAAACCCTTGAGCGCACTCGTTTTCGAGCTGCGGGCTCGATTAGTCTGCGCTTGCGGCTTTCGGAACTACATCCGGTTCACAGCAGTAAGAAGGGTGCTGTCAGACGAATGCGAACCAGTCTCCGCTAGGACAACAGGGTTGACCTTTATGACGCGCAAAGACCGCGCCATTCGCGGAGAGCAGCAGCGCGTTTCAGCTTGAAGATGTCTCGGCTAGAAAGTGATCTCTCTTGGTTGAAGTGGTTATAGACTGAGGCATGAACGGAGGCGAATTTCTGGAGACTTCGCATGCGGCGGAAGCGATGCATGGCCCGCTCTCGTCGTCGGAACGGAAGGTGCGAGTTCTCGGCTCGATTGTTCACCCAGCGCCCCGTTTCCTGCCGTGCGTCTGCGCCGATTTCCCGCAGAGCGGCCCCGTAGGACCGGAGCTTGTCGGTGACGATGATCTCAGGCTGGCCATGCTTTCGCATTGCTTTTCTTAGAAATTTCAGCGCAGCCTTCTTATCGCGCGTCTTGGTCACAAAGCTCTCCAGGACCTCACCCTCGTGATCCACGGCCCGCCAGAGGTAATGCCTCTCACCATTGATCTTCACGAAGATCTCGTCCAGATGCCACCGCCAGCGGCTGGAGCGCAACCCTTCGATGCGGCGTTTCCGGATCTCGGCGGCGAACGTCGGGCCGAAGCGATGCCACCAGAACCGGACCGTTTCGTGGCTCACCTCAACGCCGCGTTCGTGAAGCAAGTCTTCAACGTTGCGAAGAGACAGCGGAAACCGAACATAAAGCATCACCGCAAGGCGAATGATCTCGGGGCTGGTCTTGAAGTACTTGAAAGGTGAGCATTTGGTCATGATCAGACGCTAGCCAGCGTGCTGCTCCGCCTCAAGCCGGGTTCCTCTGACAGGACCCACACGGAGGAAGGCGCGAGGTCGGAGCGCAAGCGAGTTCTCAAGATTGGACCCCCGGGGGGTACGTGTCGTGAACGTACTTGCCGAGCGTCCAATGCCCTACAGGGCCCAAATAATCATTTTGGTATATATTTGGACTACAAAAAACCTTTCTGGATTTGAATTGGTTTAGTGTAGCGTTTTGTCGCAGACACTTGAAATGTGCCTGTTGGGGACCAAGCGAGGGCTGGAAACATGGAAGAACAACTTGCCGAACTGGCAGCTAAAGTTGCTGAGTTGGAGGCGTCGACATCCGTCACAAATACGATGTTTGCGGAAACGTACTATTATCTCACGATCCCATTGATGGTGATCATCCACGCAGGCTTCCTGGCCTATGAAATGGGGGCGTCGCGGCAGAAGAACGTGCTGGCATCGGGGGTCAAGAATATCCTCGCATTTGCCTTCATGATGCCGACTTTCTACTTCTTCGGCTGGTGGATCTACTGGGGATTGCCGACGGGCATCACCTTCTCGGAAGGGGCGATGGGGATCTCGGGTTCGGCATACGCAGCTTTCGCGTGGCCGTGGTCAGAGAGTTCGGGACCCAACCTTGACGATCAAGCGACGGGCGTTTTCTGGGGGGCCTTTGCGCTCTTCGCCGCCACCACTGCCTCGATTTTCTCGGGCGCGGTAATCGAGCGCATTCAGGTCGCGGGCTTTGTGATCCTGGCAATTGTACTCGGATCGGGCGCCTGGGTTGTGGCCGCCGCCTGGGGCTGGCACGCAGATGGCTGGCTGGTCACAAAATTCGGCGTCCATGACTTCGGAGCCGCTGGGCTGGTTCACGCGGTCGCAGGCTTCTTTGCCCTTGGCGTTCTGATCAATCTCGGGCCAAGGATCGGCAAGTACAACGCCGACGGCACTGCCAATCACATCGGCGGCCACAACATGCCGTTCACCGTGACCGGCCTGATGTTGATCATCGTAGGTTTCTGGGGCTTCTTGATGGCTTGTGTCATTGTCCCGGGCGAGAGCTGGAGTTGGTATGCTGACAAGGCGACCACAATCTATGGCACGCCAATGACGCTGAGTTCGCTGGCCTTCAACATTCTGATGGGTCTATCTGGCGGCATCATCGGGGCTTGGGTCATCGCGCGTGATCCGTTCTTCATGATGTCGGGTGCGCTCGCGGGCATCATTGCCACTGCCTCGGGTCTGGACGTCTATGATCCGTCGCTCGCTTTTGTGATGGGCTTTGCAGGTGGTGCGCTTCTGAAGCCCTGCTACACGTGGCTTGAGAACCGCGGCATCGACGATGCGGTGGGTGCCGTGACGGTTCACGGTACGATCGGCCTCTTCGGGATGATCATGTTCGGCATATGGGGCGCGGGCCTGCCCGCGATCCAAGGGGAGGGCGTGGCCACCGTTTCGCTCTTCGGCCAGATCGTTGGTGCGGTTGTCTTCTTCCTGCTGGGCTTTGTCCCAGGCTACGTGATCAGCTGGATTCTCAATGCAGTGGGAATGCTGCGCGTCAGCGAAGACGCCGAAATTGCCGGTCTAGACCTGACCAAGGTGCCTATGCAGGCGTACCCCGAAGGCATCACCGCATCACAAACACCAGCAGAATGACACTCAGATCAAGGAGACTGAAAAATGGGATTTGATCTTGCAAGCGTCGATGAGATGAGTGGGGCAGTTTTCACTGGCGCCGGAACCTCGATGTCGATTGTCTGGTTTATCATTGCCGCATTGATCTGCGTTTACGCAATTTGGAGCGGCAAACGACACGAACACGACGCTTACAAAAAGCTCAAGAAGTAAACGATGCAAGCCTAAGCCAAGACCAAGGGGCCGCACTTGAAATGCGGCCCCTTTCTCGTTTCCAGCAAGGGAGCAGAAACTATGCCACGGCCTCTGAAAGCCTTCGCCAAGTCCAATAAAGTCCAGTTCTTTTTGTTCAATTTCACAGACCTGTTTGGCGTCCAGCGTGCCAAGCTAGTGCCCGCCAGTGCGGTCGAGGAGATGGAGAAAAGCGGCGCCGGTTTCGCAGGATTTGCCGCTTGGCTGGATATGACGCCCGCGCATCCCGACATGTTTGTCATGCCCGATGCAGGGAGCGTGATTCAACTACCGTGGAAACCGGAAATCGCCTGGGTCGCCGGTAATCCTTGGATGGAAGGTGTCGACGTCAAACAAGCCCCTCGCAACGTGCTCCGCCGCTTGATGGTGGAGGCAGAGGCCGACAATCAGGTCTTGTTGGCGGGCGTCGAACCCGAGTTTCACCTGATCGCAGAAGACGGCTCAGACATCTCGGACGCGCGGGATAAACAAGCTAAGCCCTGCTATGACCAATCTGCTCTTCTCCGCCGCTATGAAGTCATTGCCCAAATCTGCGGCCACATGGAGGCGCTTGGCTGGGGGCCGTATCAGAACGACCACGAAGACGCGAATGGCCAGTTTGAGATCAACTGGGACTATTCCGATGCTCTGACCACCGCCGATCGGCTCGCATTCTTCAAATTCATGGTCAAGGAAGTCGCGCAGTTGCATGGATACCGCGCCACTTTCATGCCGAAGCCATTCTCACATCTGACCGGGAATGGCTGCCATGCACATCTGTCACTCTGGACAAAGACACGGAAGAAGAACCATTTCTCTGGCACGAAAGACGAAATGGGCCTTTCAGAGGCGTGCTACCATTTCATAGGCGGACTGATGCGCCACGCTCCCGCGCTCGCAGCGCTCACCAACCCGACGGTCAACAGCTACAAAAGGATCAATGCGCCTGTGACAAATTCCGGCGCCACATGGTCACCAAATGCCGTCACATATGGCGGAAACAACCGTACCCATATGATCCGGATCCCAGACAAGGGCCGGATCGAATTGCGTCTGGCTGACGGTTCGGCCAACCCCTACCTCCTAATGGCGGGCATCCTCGCGGCCGGGCGTATTGGAATGGCGGAATCGATAAGCCCAGGCAAACGAATGGATATCGACGCCTATGCCGAGCCGGAAAAACTGCGCAACGCCAAGAAATTGCCCTTGAACCTGCTCGACGCCATCCGAGCACTCGAAGCCGACACAAAGCTAGGTGCGGCGCTCGGGCAAGATTTCGTCGACGCTTACGCAAAACTCAAAACCGACGATTGGAACGCTTACTCTCGCCACTTGACAGAGTGGGAGCGGGAACACACGCTGGATTGTTGATGGTGGAACTGCCGTTCCTCGACCTGACGGCACCGGGCTTCGCGACGTGTTCAGACCAGGTCCGGCAGGCGCGAGATGTCTCGTGGTGCGCGAAGACACCCTACGGCATTGCTGTCTTGCGGCATCAGCAGGCCGGCCTGATCCTGCGCGATCGACGCTTTCGGCAAGGCAGTCACGGTTGGCCGGATATCGTTGGGCTCAAGGGGGCCTTTGCCGAATTTTGGCGCCGTAGCATCATTTCGCTCGAAGGCCCAAGGCACATGGCGCTCAGACGCATGGCACAAGCTGCCTTGTCTGAGGACCGCATTTTGGCCTTGGCTCCCAAGTTCGCAAGAGCCGCAGAGACACTTTGCGACGCCCTCCCCGACAAGGGCTTCGACATGGTCAAACACGTCAGCGAACCCTTTGCAGGTCTCGCCATTACAGCCCTGCTCGGGCTGCCGGATGCGGACGCCCAAGCTCTTGCACATGATGCCTCTAGGCTCGGTCTTGCGATGGGACCCGATGCCAAAGTCTTTGAGAGTTCTTCCAACGCGGCCTGCGAGCGCCTTTCAAAGCTCGCAAGTGACCTGCTAGACACGCCACCAGCAAACAGTTTTGTCGCGCGCCTGATCGAAGCGGATAGTGGTGCCAGCCGCCAGGAAATCATCGATCTCATCGTGATTACGATTTTTGGCGGAGTCGACACGACCCGTGCGCAACTGGCTTTTGCCGCCTGGCTTTTCAGCCAGCATCAGAACCAATGGACATGGTTGCGCGATCATCCCGAGCTTATCCCGCAGGCGATCGACGAAGTAATTCGTATTCGCCCAACGACAACCTGGGCGACGCGAGAGGCGCTGGAGGATATTCTGCTGGACGACATTCAGATTCGCCGAGGTGATGCCGTGCACGTTCTGGTTCATGCCACAAGCACCGACCCCGCGACGGGACATGAAGGGGACTTCGACATCCGACGCGACCGAAAGCAGCATTTCGGTTTTGGTGGCGGCGCGCATCACTGCCTGGGCCGTCTCGTTGCGCAAACTGACATGGCCGCGGCTATTGGAGTGATGTCGCTGCAATGGCGCATGATCCACCCGAATGGCACCCCGGAATTCCTGCCTGACAGCGGAAACACGTCACCTCTCAAATTGCCGATTAGGATCGACCCTGCCTAAACCGGTCCCTGCCGTCTTCGACCCGCATGAAGGCAATCGGCTATCCCTAGGGCCAGCCCGCTGCCGCCGCCGAACGCGACAACGTCGTCATGGGCGCCGGCGCGAAAAACCGCGAAGCCATGCTCAAGATTGCTTCCATAAGGCTGGCGTCGACATCGAAAAAAGTGCATGCGGACCAAGCGTTGAAAGGGCGCGTTCCACAACCGTCCGACCGGCAAGCCCTCGGTCGGTTACCAAGAGTGGCTTTTCGATTCCTGCGGTCTGACAGGCGTTGCGCAGTTCAGATTATCGCCTGGCTCCGAACTTGATGGAATCAAGATAAGACCAATTGGTATTCATATTCACTCTTTTCGACTGGCACGGTTCTCGCGCGCGTCCACCACGAGACGATACCAGAGATTGGCCACATCCAGGAATGTGGGGCGTCCGCCTCGGTGATACCAGCGCGATGTCAGTTCTGGCGCCGAGAATGCCGTTTCGCCCTCCGCCAGATCAAGGGCCGACAGGGCGGCCTTCCGACCGAGCCAAGGTGCCAGCACCGTGCCCCCGCCGGAGTAGCCCAACGAGTAGTGGACCTGTCCGCGGCGCCCAACATGCGGCATGTGACCAAAGGCATAGCCGGTGTTTCCAGTCCAGACATGGGACAATTTCACGTCACGGAGTTGGGGCCAGATCTGAGTCATATTGGCGCGTAATCGGTTTGCGGCCTTGGACAGATGGATATTCACCAAAGCCGCGCGCCCACCGAAAATGATCCGGGTCCCATCGGGAGAGCGCCTGAAGTAATTGTGCTGCGCACGAGTCTCGACCATCATGCGCCGCCCCGGGGCTAGTTCCTCGATCAGGTCTTTCGGAAGCGGTTCCGTGGCGATCAGGAAGCTGGGTACAGGGAAAACGCGCCGCGCGAACCAAGGAAATTGCACGCCCGTGTAGCCATTGGTGGCGAGTAAAATCCTTTTGGCCATCGTCTCGCCGTCCGGCGTCAACACCTTGGTCCGGTCCCCCATATTCACCAGTTTGATGGCTGGACTATGAGGCAGAACCGGGATGCGGCGGCGAAGGGCCGCGTCCAAAAGCCCCAAAAGGAGTTTGGCCGGATGCAACCCACCATGGTTTGGGAACATCAAACCCCCTTTGTAAAGCGGGGTAGAAATCTCGGCGTCAACCTCGTCGCGGGAAATCGTATGACAAGGGACACTGCCCTTTTCCGACACCTGAGCAGCAATCCTCTTCTGCGCCTCGAATTGCGACGCCGTGTATGCGAGTTGGATACGGCCCGATTCCTCGAAATCGCAATCGATGCGTTCGCCTGAAATCATCGACTTGACCCATGTCAGCGCAGCGCCCGCCTCCGCATAAAGCGCGTCCGCAGCCTGAGCACCGTAGCGCTTGGCCAACACATCCCACCCAAGCCGAGGGTGAGCGCCCACCATTCCGCCATTACGCGTGGAAGCGCCCTCGCCAGGTTTCCCGCTATCGATGACGACCACTTCTGCTCCGGCATCATGCGCGGCGATTGCAGCGGAAAGCCCGGTGTAACCCGCTCCGATGACGAGAAGTTCGCAGGTGTCCGGCAGTTCGCCAGCTAGCTCCGGCCAGGTTACGTCATCCCACCAATAGGGTCGGCCCGGAACAACATCCGGAGTAAAAAGGCTCAAGCGTAGTTGCCTTTCACCCGCTCCTTCTTCGGATCGAAATGGGGGAAGGACACAACGCGCGCTTTAAGGCGTTTTTGCTGACCGTCGAGCTGGCCCACCTCAATGTCCGACCCGACTTCAGAATGCTGCGTTGCAACCCGCGCCAGCGCAATCACCTTGCCCAGGATCGGCGATTTCATGGCCGAGGTTACTTCCCCAACCTGGGCCTTGCCGATCCGCACACAATCGCCTGGCGACGGCACAGTTCCGCCTTCGATCTCCAGCCCAACCAACTTGCGATGCGGGTGTGCCTTGCGTTCTTCCAGCGCGGCGCGCCCGATGAAATCGTCTTCCTTGGTTTTCAAGGGAACAGTGAAGCCAATCCCGGCCTCGTAGGGGTCGGTCGTATCGTCAAACTCGCTGCCAGCAAAGATCAGGCCGGCCTCGATCCGCATCATGTCGAGCGCGGCCAGTCCAAGCGGTGTCAGGCCAAACTCCTTTCCAGCTTCCCAGACCGCATCGAAGATTTCGACTGCGTCCTTCGGGTGACAGAAGATCTCGTAACCCAGTTCGCCGGAATACCCGGTACGCGAGATCACCACTGCCTTGCCAGAATAGTCGCCGAGCCTTGCAACGGTTAGACGGAACCAGGGCAGTTCCTCGATCGTGGGCTGCGTCGGCGGAGTCCAGAAGATCTTCGCGAGCAGGTCCCTCGAATGCCGCCCCTGCACTGCGATGTTGTGAAGTTGATCGGTCGAGGGGCGCACCCAGGCATTCAACCCTCGCTTTTCTGCCTGTTCCTTGAGCCAGAGGCCGGAGGTGTCATTGCCCCCGATCCAGCGGAAGTTTGTGTCGCCCAGGCGATAGATCGTCCCGTCGTCGATCATGCCGCCGTGGTCATAACACATGGCGGTATAACTCACCTGCCCAACGCTGATCTTCTTGACATTGCGTGTGACGCAGACCTGCATCAGTTCCTCGGCATCCGGCCCCGTAACCTCGTATTTCCGCAAAGGCGACAGGTCCATGACAGCCACCTTGTCGCGAACCGCCCAGTATTCCTCGATACTGCCATGCTTTGGGAAGGTGTTTGGCAGCCAATAGCCGTTGTATTCTACAAAGTCCTGCGTATGCCGCGCGAAACAGTCGTGAAACGCGGTTTTCCTGGTCTCTTCCACATCCGCCTCCGCAGATTTTCTGTAACCGATGGAGCGTTGGAAATCCTCATCGGCCTTGTAGGTGCGCACCTGAATATCCGTGGGATTCCAACCATTTGCCGGGTCGACATCGCACGGGCACGCCGTGCTTACGCAGACCAGATCAGATAACGCACGCAGCAGCACGTAGTCGCCCGGGCGCGACCAAGGGTCATCCATGCCGATAGCGTTGGTGTCGTCCAGCATGGTGTTGAAAAAGAAGTTGATCGCGGGCCAACCGCCGCGCGGGCGGATGTCAAACTTCGCCAGGTCAGCGTTCATGTTGTCTGAACAATTGGCATGCCCCGGATAGCCGAGGTCTTCATAGTACCGTGCGGTACAAGCCAGTCCGAACGTGTCGTGGCGCCCGCAGGTGTCCTGCACGATCTCAACCAGCGGTTCCTGATCAACCGACCAGTATTTCGAGAAAATGCCCGGGTTGGGATAAAGACTGCCCATCAGGCTCCGCGTCGTAGTGGGATCAATCTCGCGCTCCAGCCCGTTGTCGAGTGCACGAAGTGAGAACGCCTGAAAATCCGAACACTCCCGCCCCTTGACGTCGAGAATCTGGATGTACTCGCCTTTCTTCACTTCGTATGACGTGGCGTTGCCTGGCAGGATGTTATGGTCCTGGAGTGGGTCGGCGAGCGGATCTGGTGGGCCTAGAGAATCCTTTAGCTGTCCCGAATCCGCCCGTCGAATGTAGACGATCAGCTCAGTCGGCGTGTTCTGTGCCTCCGGGCTCATTGGGCCACCGGGGGCAGCGCAAATCAGTAATCCGTCACATTCGGCAGCAAACTCCACTAAGTCGCCGGGACGCGAACCATCTTCGAACACCCGGACCGCATCGCCGGTTTCGATGTTAAACCCAGCCGAGGCGAGCGCCTTCAAAACCTTTGCGCCGGAGTGCGATCCGTTGGCCAAGGTCTCGATGGTTCCTGTCGGACGCCCCGCTCCCTTGGTCCCCAGCATGGCGGCATCCGACGACCGGTCAGGTGCAAAAAACACCAACTCGCCCTGCTGCAACCCTTCCCTGTCGAGCACGCTGATCGCATCGCCTTTGAACACCGGAACGGTTCGCGAGCCGCCCCCCGGCACCGGATGCCGTTCCACACCGTGCGGCAGGATCGGAAGCCCCGGCTGCACGATTCCGCGCCGCTCCCAAGGGTGTTCGATGAAAGCCTGTTTGTTCATGCTAGCCCCAGCGCCTTCTTGCGTTTCTCAGCCCAGGCCATCACCGCCATGTCGAAGGTCAGCGCCATCAATGACACATTGAGGCCAAGAACGATGTTCTTGCCAAGCTCCGTTCCGGCCAAGGTGCGCTGCAACTCCTGACCCAGATCCTGCGTGCCGATGAAAGCCGCGATGATCACCATGAAGAAGGCAAACATGATCGCTTGATTGAACCCCACTGCCATCGTCGGAAGCGCCATCGGCAATTGTACCGTCCAAAGCTTTTGGCGCCTTGTAGCGCCTGACATGTCCGCCGCC
>CAJHYE010000490.1_pt1 | contig 10550 bp, 10 predicted proteins | sample 9198651 | NCBI WGS metagenome assembly CAJHYE01 (sample SAMEA7708366, study PRJEB35096) | sediment metagenome | biome: marine neritic benthic zone biome [ENVO:01000025]; feature: sediment [ENVO:00002007]; material: shallow marine sediment [ENVO:03000034] sea grass bed [ENVO_01000059] ...
CAAAACTTAACTTTATCAAAACCTCGGTCGCGGGACTTTTCTCCGTGGCACTACTCGGCAGTGCGGCCATGGCACAAGAGGTGACCTTGCGCCTGCACCAGTTCTTGCCACCACCTGCTCCGGTCCCATCATTGATTCTGAAACCTTGGGCCACCGGTGTTGAAGAAGCCTCGGGCGGTCGCATCAAGATCGAGCATTTTGATGCGATGTCGCTTGGCGGTCGTCCGCCAGAGCTGATGGATCAGGCGCGCGATGGCGTTGTAGATATGACGATGACTGTGGTTGGCTACACCCCGGGCCGTTTTCCGCGCACTGAAGTGTTTGAACTGCCGTTCATGATGACCAATCCCGTCGCAACAGCAGCGGCCTATTGGGAAATGGTCGAAACCGACTGGCAAAGCAATGAATACAAAGACGTCAAAGTTCTGGGCGCGTGGGTTCACGGACCCGGATTGATCCACACTCAGGATGGCGTAACCAAGTTGGAAGACATGGACGGTCTGACCCTCCGCGGCCCAACCCGGATCATCAACAACCTGCTGGGCGAATTGGGGGCCGAGCCGGTGGGGATGCCCCTGCCTGCAATCCCCGAGGCGCTCTCGAAAGGCGTGGTCAAGGGCACGGTGATCCCCTGGGAGGTCACGACCGCTATCCGCCTGTCCGAGCTTGTCGACAATCACACCGGGTTTGCCGGTGAAGAGGCGCTTTACACAGCGGCGATCGTTCTGGTCATGAACAAGGCCAAGTACGACGCGTTGCCAGATGACCTGAAGGAGATCCTTGATGCGGAATCCGGCGCGAAGCTTTCGACCTTTGCAACACAGGTGATGTGGGACATGGACGCCCCGGCGCGCAAGATCGCCGAAGACGCTGGCAATACAATTGTCGAGCTTGACGAGGCCGAGGTTGCCCGCTGGAAAGAGGCCGCGGCACCAGTGGTCGAGCAGTGGATTGCCGATATGGACGGCAAGGGTATCGATGGTGCCGCGCTGATCGAGCAGGCCAAGGCCCTGATCGAAAAGCACGGCGGTTAATCGCAGAGAGCACGATTTAGAGGGGGCATCTGTGTCCCCTCTTTTCCATAATACGGATGCGCCATGTATCGCAGTCTGAACTGGGTCGTCGAGATGATTGCGCGCGCGCTTGCGCTTGCGGGTGGTGCTGTTCTGCTTTGCATCACGTTATTGACCTGCGTCTCAATAGCAGGCCGCGCCCTCCTTCCGCTGGATATTGGCCTGGGTCCAATCCGTGGCATCTACGACATGACGGAAATTGCCATGGCGGCCGCCGTCTTTGCCTTTCTACCATGGGCACAATTGCGCGAAGCCCACGCCCGCGTGGACCTGTTTCAATGGGCGATCCCGCGGAAGGCCGACCAGTTCCTGGACGTGCTGTTCAATGCAGGCATGGCCTTTGTCGCAATCGTGGGAACCTACAGGTTGTTTCTGGGGATGCAGGACAAACTGTCTTACGGTGAAACCACATTGATAGCACAAATCCCTGTCTGGCAGGGCTATGCTGCTGGGCTCGTTGGAGCTGTCGGCTTCGTCATCGTGGCCATGTTTTGCACGTTACGCGCAATGCGCCGATTGGCCGGGCTCAGGGATGCTCGGCCATGACCAATTTCGAACTGGCCCTCTGGTCGTTTCCCGTCCTTCTTGTCCTCGTTTTCCTGCGCGCACCAATCGCTCTGGCGATGATCGCGGTAGGCGTGGGCGGAACCTATATGGTCATCGGAACGCCGATGATGACGCTCAACCAGCTGAAGACGCTGACCTATGGGACGTTTTCCAATTACTCGTTCTCGATCATTCCGCTGTTCCTGCTGATGGGGCAATTCGCGACGCTCTCGGGCATGTCGACCTCGCTGTTCAAGGCCGCGGAGAGTTTTCTGGGCCACCGCAAGGGCGGCGTGGCGATGTCCGCCGTGGGGGCCTGTGCAGGCTTCGGCGCAATCTGCGGTTCGTCCCTGGCCACCGCGGCCACAATGGGCCAGGTCGCCCTGCCGGAATTGCGGCGCTATGGCTACCCGGATTCGCTCTCGACCGGCGCCCTTGCGGCAGGGGGAACGCTTGGCATCCTGATCCCGCCCTCGGTGATCCTTGTGATCTATGCCATCCTCGCCGAACAGAACATTGCGAAGCTTTTCGTGGCCGCCTTCATTCCCGGCATTCTTGCGGCCATCGGCTATATGATTGCGATTTCGATCTGGGTGCGCGTGCGCCCGAATGCAGCGCAAGTCAGCCCGCGCGTTCCGTGGGGCCAAAGGCTGGTGATGATCGGTAAGGTCTGGCCCGTCATCCTTATCTTCGTGGCCGTCGTCGGCGGCATCTATGCTGGCATCTTCACGCCAACCGAGGCCGCAGCCGTCGGTGCTGCAGGCACTTTCCTTGTGGCACTTTTCAGTGGCGAAATGAGCTGGTCGCGGCTGAGCGAGTCCATTCTGGCAACAGCAAGTTCCTCGGCAATGATCTTTCTGATCATTCTCGGCGCTGGTATCTACAACAACTTCCTGTCCTTGACGCAGTTGCCCCAGGACGCCTCAAGCTGGGTTGGCGCTCAGGGCTTTTCACCGTGGTTCGTTCTGGCCATCGTCCTGTTGATGTACCTCTTGTTCGGCTGCGTGATGGACAGCCTGTCGATGCTGCTTTTGACCGTGCCGATCATTTTCCCGATCATGTCCGCGCTTGATTTCGGGATGAGCTACAACGACTTTGGCCTTTGGTTTGGCATCCTTGTTCTGATTGTCGTTGAGGTTGGATTGATCACGCCGCCGGTCGGTCTCAACCTCTTCATCATCAATGCAATGGCCAAGACGACACCCATATCCGAGACCTATCGCGGTGCCCTGCCTTTTGTTGTGACGGACATCATCCGCGTCGTCGTTCTGGCGATGTTCCCAGCCATCACGCTGTGGTTGGTCTGGGTCATCGACGCATTATAAGGCGGAACCATGCAGTTTCACGACAACGGATTTCGCCCCGGCGACCCCGACCTGAATCTTGAAGTCGCGTCAAAGGACGGAGACCTCGATGTTCTGATCGTGGGTGCCGGACCTGCCGGGCTGACACTGGCGGCCTACTTGGCAGGTTTTCCCGAGATCAAGACGGCCATCATCGAACGCAAATCCGGCCCCATGGAAAAAGGCCAAGCAGACGGTGTGTCTTGCCGGTCGATGGAGATGTTTCAGACCTTTGGTTTCGTCCACAAGGTCATGCGGGAAGCCTATTGGGTGAACGAGGCCACGTTCTGGAAGCCGGATCCCGAGAACCCCAGTTCCATTGTCCGAAACGGGCGTGTGCAGGACGTTGAAGACGGCCTCTCTGAAATGCCTCATGTGATCCTGAATCAGGCGCGGGTGCATGACATGTACCTCGATGTCATGGCCAAATCGCCGACCCGGCTTGGCCCCATGTATGACCGTCAGGTCACGGGCCTATTGGCGGATCAATCAGGCGTCACCGTCAAGATAGATCACAAGGGCCGCAAAGAAGTTATACGCGCGCGTTACGTCGTAGGCTGCGATGGCGCCCGCAGTGTCGTGCGCAAGGCCATTGGGCGAAAGCTATCAGGCGACAGCGCCCATCAAGCCTGGGGCGTCATGGACATCCTCTGCAACACGGATTTCCCGGACATCCGCTACAAGAGCCTGATCCAGTCCGCGAATGAAGGCACAATTCTGGTGATCCCGCGAGAGGGCGGATATCTGGTGCGGCTTTACGTAGAGCTGTCAAAGCTCAACCCGGAGGAACGGGTTTCGGACCGGGACGTCACAGTCGATGACCTGATCGCTGCGGCATCGCGGATCATGGCCCCCTATACGCTTGATGTGAAAGAGGTCGCTTGGTGGTCCGTCTACGAGATCGGGCAACGCCTGACGCATTGCTTTGACGACCGCGCCGAGGGGCACGACCCGCGCGTGTTTATCGCCGGGGACGCTTGCCACACCCACAGCCCCAAGGCGGGCCAAGGAATGAACGTCTCGATGGGTGACGCCTTCAACCTGGGTTGGAAACTGGTACATGTGCTTGCAGGCCGCGCGGCGCCGGATCTGCTGCGCAGCTATTCCGACGAGCGTCAAGCGGTAGCGCAGGCCCTGATCGACTTCGACGAGGAATGGGCCCGGATCATGAGTGCGCCGCCTGAAAAACGCGAAGGCGATACAGCCCCATTGTTCCAACAATACTTCATCGAGCATGGACGCTATACCGCCGGTGTTTCGGTGCGCTATGATCCGTCAAACCTGACGGGCAACGGCGATTGGCAGGATCTGGCCACGGGTTTTCCCATCGGGATGCGGTTCCATTCCGCCCCTGTGGTGCGTCTTGCTGATGGCAAGCCCATGCATCTGGGCCATGTCCAAAAGGCCGACGCGCGGTGGCTGTTGCTTGCTTTTGCTTCGCGCGAGAACCCGACAGACGCGCTGGCCCAGCTGAGCGAAGCGCTGGCCCCCGTTTTGAAGGTTTTCACCTCTGATGGAGCGGACATCGATGCGTTTGTCGATCCCCGCGCCGTTCTTCAGAAAAGCCACCACGCTGTAGATATCACGGAAATGCCGCCGCTCTTTTTCCCCAAGAAAGGACGCCTTGGCCTGCGCGACTATGAAAAGGTGTTCTGCCCTGATCCCGGCTCTGACGACATCTTCGATCTCCGCGGCATTGATCGCGACAAGGGCTGCTTCGTCCTTGTGCGCCCGGACCAATACGTGGCGAACGTCCTACCTTTGAACGACTTCGATGCGCTGGCCAAGTTTTTCGCGGGCGTTCTCCAAAAGGGCTAGGCGATCAGAACCCCTTCGCCGCCCGCATAGAGCGCGGCGATCTCATCGCTATGATTGGCCCGCATGGCGCGTTGATTGAGAGAGCCTTTCTCGGTCACCTCGCCCTTGTCGAAACTAGGTTCGCGCGTCAGGGCCAGCGCGCGCACAACGCGGCTGGCTGATCCGGTTGCCCTTTGCGCCGACTTTGCAAGTTTTTCGGTGAGAGCCTCCGACAGGGCGGCAGGCGCCATCGCCTTGGCCTTTTCCGACAGGATCAAAAGCGCACCAAGCGCATCTTCATTTTCACCGACGATCACCGCGTCGCGCACCAATCCATCCATCGCATCCACAAGGCTTGCGCGGACTGCACCGACGGCGACCCAGGTGCCGGTGTTGAGCTTGAAATTCTCGGCGATCCGCCCGTCGAAAAAGAAGCCTCGGGTCAGGTCATCGGGGTCCGCCGGGCGAAGGGCATCGCCCATGCAGTAATATCCCTCGTCGTCAAAGACCTCGGCAGTTCTCGCCGGATCCCCATAGTAGCCAGGCGTGACGCTCGGGCCCTTGAGACGCAATTCCAGCTTGTCGCCAACGGGAACCAGTTTCATCGAGAGCCCGGCGGCAGGAACGCCGACGTTGCCAGAAGCCTCCTCATGCTCGGTCCAGGCAAGCGCGAAGGGCGCGGTTTCTGTTGCACCCAAACTGGTGGCCAAAAGCACCTCGCGTCCCGTGGTTTCGCGTCCGATCGCCCGTAGCCTATCCCATGTATGCTGGGCCATCCCAGCGCCTGCATAAAACATCATGCCCAACTGGCTGAAGAAGGTTTCGGCCAAGGCCTTGTCCTTTTCCAACTCCTCCACCAGTACGTCCCAGCCGACGGGCACGTTGAAATACCAGGTACAGGCGACCTCGCGGAGATTGCGCAGCGTTTCGTCGATCTTGCCTGGCGCTGGCTTGCCGTCGTCGATGTGATAGGTCCCGCCATTCGTCATGACGAGGTATGACACCTTGTTGCCCGCAGCCGTATGATTCCACGGTGCCCAGTCCAACACCACGGGCGGATTAGTCTGCACGAAGCGATAGCAATCGCGCACCATCGCCTGCATCGCGCAAATCATCCGATTGGTGTTGATGACCGCCTTTGGGGATCCGGTCGATCCGGATGTGAACAGATACTTGACCACCGTATCAGGGCCGACCTCGGCACGTGCATTGCCTGCTCCCGAGGGGTTAGTGGCCATCAAGTCATCTAAGGCCACGGTGCCCGTGCCGGACAGCGTGATCACCTCCATGCCTTTTTCCCGGATCGCTTCAATCGCCGGCGCGAACGCGTCGCCATCTTCGGCGTAGACTGCACCGGGCTTCAGAAGGTCAGCTATATCCTTAAGCTTGGCATGGTCTTTTGACACCAGCGAATAGGCAGGACTGACCGGTGCATAGGGAATGCCTGTGTAGAAACACGCGGCCCCCAGCAACCCATGTTCAAGCGAATTGCCTGACAAGATCAACAAGGGGCTGTCTGGTCCCAGCCCCATGGCAAGAAGCGCCGCGCCGATCCTTCGTGCCACGTCACGCGCTTCGCCATAGGTGATCTTGCGCCACGCACTCCCATTCTCGCGCCGCGCCAGCCAGGGCTGATCCGGGGTCGCATCGGCCCATTTGTCCAGGTAATCCGCCAGTGTCGGCAAATGGTTCGGCAACCCGCTTTTTTGCTGCATGACGATGGTGCCGTCATCACGGGTTTCGATGTCAAATTCGGGGGCCCAGAATTCAGGAGTCATACCTGCCGCCTCAGCGTGGTGCCATTCGGATCGCGCCATCCAGTCGGATAACTTCTCCGTTCAGCATCTGATTGCGGGTGATGTGGCTTACCATATCCGCGTATTCGTCTGGTGCGCCAAGCCGCGACGGAAATGGCACCTGCGCACCTAGTGATGTCTGCACCTCTTCGGGCAGGTCATGCAGCAAAGGCGTCAGAAACAAACCCGGCGCGATGGTACAGACGCGAATACCACTGTCGGCAAGGTCTCGTGCCATGGGAAGGGTCATTCCCACGATCCCGCCCTTGGATGCGGAATAGGCAAGCTGCCCAACCTGGCCGTCGAATGCCGCCACGGAAGCCGTGTTTACGATCACACCGCGCGCCCCGTCCGGCCCCAATGGATCAGTCGTCACAATCCGCGCCGCCGCTTGGCTGGCACAATTGAAACTGCCCAACAAGTTGACCTTGATGACCTTTTCGAAAAGTACAGGGTCGTGCGCCGCGCCGCGCGAAACGGTTTTTGCGGCCCCGCCGATGCCAGCACAGTTGATGAGCACACGCGGCGCTCCGAGGCTTTCCTCTGCTTTCGCCAGCCCTGTGGCAACCGACGCCGGATCAGATACATCGACTCGCAAAAAATGCCCGCCAATGCTCTCAGCATGGGCGTTGCCCGCATCTTCGTTCAAGTCAAACAGGGTTACCTTCATTCCGTCTGCTGCCAGCCGAGCGGCGGTTGCAGCACCAAGTCCGGAGGCGCCACCCGTTACAATTGCCGCTTCGCCACTCCAGTCCATCATGCTCATTTCATTTCTTCCTGTCTGATTTTCTTGAGTAGCGTGAGCAGAGTGGACTTCTCCTCCTCGGTCATCCCCTCAAACAAGCGGTTTTCATGACCACGAACGACCTTGATTGCCGTTGCATAGGCCTGTCTCCCGCCATCCGTTGGAACCAAAGCCTGGACACGTCGGTCTCCTGGTACGGGCGCGCGCTGCAAATACCCACGCTCCTCCAGCTCATCTACGATCGCAACAAGGCCCGATCGTTCGATCCCCATCATACGGGCAAGCTCGCTTTGCGTGATGTTCGGGTACTTGACTGTAAGTGACAATGCCGAGAACACCCGCGCAGACAGGCCGTCCTCGCCAAGTGCGTCGCGAAAATCGGCCTGCACAATTACATAGGCCCGCTTGAGGTTATAGCCGATCAGATCTTCCAGATCAGAGGATTCGATTTCATAGTCATGATCGGGAACACGCTTCGCCATGAACCTCTCCTGCTTGACGCAGCCACCATAACTCCTGTTTGTTATACAGGTAAACAATTATTCTTGTGAAAGACCTACTGCCATGGATCTTCCCCGACCCGAACTGGACCACGTTTGCAGCCTCTTCGTCACTCTTGATCCGATCCAAGAGTTGGGGCTTGGGCGTGCCGGACAACGCCGCATCATCCCGATTGTGGGCGGGCGTGTGGAGGGCACGCGACTTTCGGGACGCGTTCTTGATCTGGGCGCGGATTGGCAAACCATTTTTGCGGATGGCTTGGCGGAACTGGACACGCGTTATGCCATGGAGACCGAAGACGGCGCGCTTATCGAGATCATCAATTACGGGTTTCGCCATGGGCCCGATGACGTAATCCAAGCTGTGGCGCGTGGCGAGGATGTCGATCCATCGGCCTACTACATGCGCACCCATGCCCGTCTGGAATGCGGTGATCCGCGCTATGAATGGGTCAATCGTACGCTGTTTGTTGGCGTGGGTGCCCGGCAGAAACAATCGGTCAAAATCGACCTTTATGCCATTGGTTGAGGGTCCACCATCCAGGCACGCACGATAACAGACGGCCGCTCAGGGCGCGCAGACTGCAAGGTTCCGACAATCAACCTCCGACCAAGCCAGGCGTATGGACCATCCGGAGCCGTGACCTCGATAACCGATATGGCATAGAGTTCGGGTTTGCGGCTCAGATCTACCGTGACGCGATTGCGGATAGACAAGACCACGTCATCAGTTATGCGCATCTCGTAGATTGCATCAAGTTCCTTGACGCCGTCGCTCCGCAAGAGCTGCCGGTCCGCGCCACCGTGCAGAACTGTGCCGTGCAGGTCGGCGTGGGACTACGCTGTAAGAGCGGTGGCTCGTGCCCGAGAGGCAAACACACGCGGCACCTGTGCTAACCAGTGCTGTATTTAGCTCCGACCTCGTCAATCGCGGTGACGTTTCCGGCCGATCGCCCGTTCGGGTCGAAGTGGCTATCGAGATAAGCATCCACAATGGTCTTGGCGAGCTCGCCTGCAATGGTGCGGGCACCCAGTGTTACGATCTGGGCATTGTTCGAGGTGGCCGCCTTGGCCGCAGAGTACGTGTCGCTGACAAGGGCCGCCCGGATGCCCGGCACTTTGTTGGCGGCGATGCAGACACCGATGCCGGTGCCACAGCACAGGATTGCGCGATCATAAGTCCCGTTCAGGACTTCGCTCGCCACGCGATCCGAGAGGTTGGCATAGAACGGATCCGGCCCCGCGTCTGTCCTCGAAATCTCGGATACGTCGTACCGGTCGCTCAAGTGATCGGCTAGAATCCTGGCCAGGCCTTCACCGGCGCTGTCGCCTGCAACTGCTATTTTCATGGGTCTCTCCATCAGGTTACGGCCGCGCAGCGCGCAAGAATGTCCAGATATCCGTCGACGTCCCAGGCAGAGCGCCCTATGAACAGCCCGTCGATATTCGGGCAGGCGATCAGCTCTTGGCAATTGTCCGGATTGACTGACCCACCGTAAAGGCACGGTACACGCCGAGCCAGAATGTCCTGCGAGACGTCGATGATTTCGCTGTGCCATGCATCGGCGTATTCGGAGGTAGCGGGGATGCCGCCGTCGCCGATCGCCCAGACGGGCTCGTAGGCCAGCAGAACCGGCGAGGCTTTTTGCCTGCCTTTCAGCAGCCCCAGAGCGGCGCTTATCTGGGTTTCCAGAACGGCGCGCGCTTTTCCCGCTTCACGTTCCTCCAGCGTTTCCCCGATGCAAATCAGGGGGATCAATCCGTGGTGCACAGCGGCGGCCACCTTCAATCCGACAGTATCGTCGGTTTCACCGAAATGGGCGCGTCGCTCGGAATGGCCAAGTTCCACGATCTCGGCCCCGCAGTCCTTGACCATCAGCGGAGAGATTTCGCCGGTCCATGCGCCATTATCGGCCCAGTGCATGTTCTGCACGCCGACCTTTACCGATGTGTCCGCCAGGATCGCCGCCACCTCTCGAACCGCGGTAAATGGCGGGATGACGAACCGCTGGATGTGGGTGGCACGCGACGCATCCGCCTCTCGCAGCGCCTGTGCAAAGGCCGCCGCCTCGGCAAGCGTCTTGTTCATTTTCCAGCTGGTGCCAATCCACAGGTCAGCAAGCGACATCTCGGCAGTGCCCTACAGTTTCGAGTTGCAACTGGTATAATGACATACTAATACGATGACAAGTGAATTATCCAGCGAAAGAAGCCCATGTCGAGTGAAACAAACACTATGGCCGACCCGGCCTCCCTGTCCAATGCCCTGGCGTCCGCGCAAGCCGACGCCGAGGTATTCGACCTTGCCAATTGCATCCGAGCGCTATCGATCGACGCGGTCGAGGCTGCCAACTCCGGCCATCCCGGGGCGCCAATGGGCATGGCGGATGCAGCAACGGTTCTATTTCGCGACTTCCTGAAATTCGATGCTTCCGATCCCGACTGGCCGGACCGGGACCGCTTGGTTCTGTCGAACGGTCATGCCTCGATGATGCTCTATGCGCTTCTATATCTGACTGGATATGAAGACATGACGATCGAGCAGATCCGGAATTTCCGGCAATTGGGGTCGATCACCGCCGGGCATCCCGAATACGGCCACGCCAAGGGCATCGAAACGACGACGGGGCCATTGGGGCAAGGGCTAGGCAGTGCCGTAGGCATGGCGATTGCCGATCAGGCATTATCGGCGGAGTGCGGGCCGGACCTTCTCTATCACCATACCTATGTTTTCCTCGGCGATATATGTC
>CAJHYE010000340.1_pt1 | contig 10543 bp, 10 predicted proteins | sample 9198651 | NCBI WGS metagenome assembly CAJHYE01 (sample SAMEA7708366, study PRJEB35096) | sediment metagenome | biome: marine neritic benthic zone biome [ENVO:01000025]; feature: sediment [ENVO:00002007]; material: shallow marine sediment [ENVO:03000034] sea grass bed [ENVO_01000059] ...
CTTACGGTCCGCCCGTGTCAGGAGGCACGCCGGAAGATCAGATCGAGCTGGAATTCGCGTTCACCACGACCGATGGCGACACCTACTACGTCGTCCGGATCAACGGTGCGAATGTCGGCCTCAGCGGACCGACGCTGCCGCAGGCGGGCCAGACCTTCACCATCGCCTCGAGCTCGGACGCGCAGGACACGCCTTATGACGCCATCCCGTGTTTCGTCGCGGGAACGCGAATTCTGACACCGTTCGGCTTTGCTCCGGTAGATGGGTTGCAGGCGGGCGACCTTGTGGTGACGGTTGATGATGGCCCGCAACCCTTGGTGCGGAACCTGACCACCAGCGTGTCGCACGCACGAATGGCCGCCACGCCCGCGCTTCGGCCCATTGTGTTCGCGCCGGGAGCCGCGGGCAATGACACGGAAATGCGTCTTTCACCACAGCACCGCGTGCTGGTGACGGGATGGCGCGCGGAACTATTGTTCGGCGAACCGCAGGTTTTGGTGCCTGCGAAAGCTCTGGTGAATGGGCGGAACGTCAGGGTTTTAGCCTCCGACCGGGATGTATGTTATCACCACCTGCTGTTCGATCGGCATCAGCTTGTGATCAGCGATGGCGCGGTGACGGAGAGTCTTTACCCCGGTGGGCGTGTCGCGCGTGGCACCCGGGCCGAAGGGCTGCGGGAATTCGCGGCACTTTTCGGAGAGGACACGGGAGTAACCGCCGGTGTTTCGGCACCGGTGCGTCCGATGGTTGCTATGCGCGAGGCGCGGGCCTTGCAGCAAACGGCGGATTGACAGCAAAACGCCCGCTAGCGGTTTGCAACCCGGCCCAATGCCCGTATAACCGGGCGTCGCAACCTTCCGACCGAGGATCAAAGAGATGAGCGAATGGCAGAAATCCAGTTGGCGCAACAAGCCGCGGGTGCAGATGCCGGATTATACCGATGCTGACCGGCTGCACGCAGTCGAAGCGCAGCTTCGGAAGTATCCCCCGCTTGTCTTTGCCGGCGAGGCGCGCTCGCTGAAGGCGCAGCTCGGGGCCGCGTCGCGCGGTGAGGCGTTTCTCTTGCAGGGCGGTGATTGTGCCGAGAGTTTTGCGGAGTTTTCCGCCGACAACATCCGCGACACGTTCAAGGTCATGCTGCAGATGGCGATGGTCCTGACCTATGGCGCGAAAGTGCCGGTGGTGAAGGTGGGCCGGATGGCCGGGCAGTTCGCCAAGCCGCGCTCCGCGCCGACCGAAGTGAAAGACGATCTGGAACTGCCGTCCTATCGCGGTGACATCATTAACGAACTTGAATTCACGGCCGAGGCACGCATCCCCGCACCCGAGAAGATGCTTCAAGCCTACACACAGGCGGCGGCCACACTGAACCTGCTCCGCGCGTTTTCAAAGGGTGGTTTCGCGGATGTGCACCGGGTCCATGCGTGGACGCTGGGGTTCACCGACGGCGATGAAGCCGAGAAATACCGCGATATTGCGAACCGCATTCAGGATACGCTCGATTTCATGTCCGCGGCGGGCATGACGGCCACGACCAATACCGAGTTGGGGACAGTGGATTTCTACACCTCCCACGAGGCGCTACTTCTGGAATACGAAGAAGCGCTAACCCGGGTCGATTCGACCTCCGGCCAAACGATTGCAGGGTCGGGTCACTTGATCTGGATTGGGGACCGAACGCGCCAGCCAGATGGCGCGCATGTCGAATTCGCGCAGGGCGTGGCGAACCCGATCGGGCTGAAATGCGGCCCGACGACGACAGCGGACGATCTGAAGGTCTTGATGGCTAAGCTGAACCCGGAGAACGAGGCGGGTCGTCTGACGCTGATCGCGCGCTTCGGGGCCGGGTCCGTGAGCGAGCACCTGCCACGTCTCATCAAGACGGTTAAGGAAGAGGGCGCGAACGTGCTCTGGTCCTGCGATCCAATGCACGGGAATACGATCAAGTCCTCGACCGGCTACAAGACGCGGCCTTTCGAGAGCGTTTTGCGCGAAGTGCGCGAGTTTTTTCAGGTGCACAGTGCCGAGGGGACGATCCCGGGTGGCGTGCATTTCGAGATGACCGGGCAGGACGTGACGGAATGCACGGGCGGCGTGCGCGCGGTCACAGACGAGGATCTTTCCGACCGGTATCACACGGCCTGCGACCCGCGGCTCAATGCGTCGCAGTCACTGGAACTGGCATTCCTTGTTGCAGAAGAATTGTCGTCGCGGCGGGACGCCGCGGCGGACGTCGCTGTTGGCTGAAATGAACGTGGGCGCGCGGTAACGCGCGCCCTCAAGCAACCAGACTCGGGATGGCTTTACACGGCCTTTGCGAACGTGAGAACTGATTGGCGTCGCCATCAGACCCGAAAATGCTTTAGACGTCTGCAGGCGAGCCGTGGCCAGTGGCGCGAGGCTGGCGCGCAGGCATGATACGCGGCGCTTCGGCCGGTGCGGCTTCCTGTGATGCGCTGGCAGCTTCTTGCGGTGCGCTTGCGGCTTCCTGCGGTGTATCGGATTTGTCGAAGAGCTCCTTGGCGAGGCTGAGAAAGATCTCAAGCTTCTCGGATTCGGCGCGAATTTCTTCGATTTCTGCTTCCTTTTGCGCGATGCGCCGGTCCAGTTGTTCCTGGCGCTCTTGCACCATCTTGATCAATTCATTCATAGCGTACCATCTCCCGCAACATTTACGGATTTTCAATAATTCTGTGACACGGGGATTTCTTTGCAAAATCAAGGTATTTCAGCGATGACTCGGGGTCATTTCGTGGCTTTTTCGTGACCTATCCAAACCACCAGCGTTCGGTGATACGGGCGCCGTCGTTTTCGAGGTTTGTCGCTATTTGGTCGCCGTGGTTGAGCGCGCGGGCGTGGGCTGCGAGGTCGTTGGCCCAGACAGCGATGTAAGCGTCGCCGGTATCGGTGCGGGTCCAGCCGATCTCGGCATGAGTGGTGCCGTCTGTTCTGGCCCGGATCTCGACTGGTAGGCCCGCATTTTCAGCTTCCGCGGCGATCAGGCGGGCCGCGTCGGGAAGGCCGGGAAGGGCAGCGTCGCGAAGGCCGATGCGAATAGGTGCCGTGCCGCCAGTGGTCCGGAATAACCGGCGTGCCGCTGACGGGTCAGGGGTGTTGTTTGCCGCGTTCATGGACCCGTGGCCAAGAAGCAGCTGTTCGAGAAGTGTGCGATCCGGCACGATTTGCTCCAAAGCCTTGCCCGCCCCACGGGAGGTCAGTGCCAGATGGCGCGTGCCCGGCGTTTCGAGAATGTCGAGTGCTGGCACACGCTGGAGAAGCGCCAGCGCGCGGGGATCGATTGCGTCCGCGTAATCGACGTCACCCGTCATGATCGCTTGCTGGCGTGCGCGCATGTCGGGCAGGGCGATGAGTTCAACGGTTTCGAAATGCGCGCGGCCCGCTTTCCAGTAATTGGGATTGCGCGTGAAAGTGGCGCATTTGCTCGGTGTGAATTCGGTGAGCCGGTAAGGACCCGTCCCGGTGGCGGGATCGGTGGCGTCGGCGGGAAGGACGATTAGCCGGGGATCCGCAAGACGATCGGCGAAGCCGGGGTCCGGGCGCGCGAGGTGAAACGTGATGTGTCCTCTGCGCAACGTCATCTGCGCGACGTCGCTCAAAAGGCCGCCCAGGTCGCGGTGACGCTGGAATGTGACTTGAACATCCTCTGATGTCAGCGCCTTGCCATCATGGAACGCAATCCCGTTCCGAAGCGAGGCATGCCAAGTGGCGCCATGGTCCGGGGTTTCAACGCGGTCGGCCAGCTCGCCGATGATTTCGCCTTTGGCGGTGATCTCTGTCAGGGCATTGCCGCGCGCAAAGGCGAGAAGCCGGGTGAAGCCGTTCGTTGCCGCGCTGGGATCGAGCGTGTCAGTTAAACTGGCCTCCGCAATGCCCATGCGGAAATGCCCGCCCGATTTCGGCGCATGTCCTTCGGCCTTGGAGGCCAGCGACATGGCCGTGGGCAGGGTCACACCGGCAGAGAGCGCCGACATCACGAAGCGTCGGCGGTTGATCTCTCCGTCACTCAGGCGGCGGGCCTGACGGGTGATGAAGCCTTTGCGGTGGGCCATGATCCTCACATTTCGCGGTCGCGTCCGTATCGAAGCAGTCATTCAGCGTCATGACAAGGCGTCTCTCCAGTTCAATTTAGGGCCGGTTTAACCAATTTTCTCTAGAAGTTGACGAAATGATGATCGCTCCAAAAATCCCAACGGGTGTCGGCGTGCCGGTTTTTGTGCTGGACCGGGCCCCGCCACACCGGGTCGTGGCGTGGAACGCGCCCATGGCGGCGATCACCGGCCTTGAGGCGGGCGACGCCCTGCGCCATGTGCCGGAGGTCGTGCTTGGGAGGGGCGCTCTGGCATTGCGAGATATCGAGGGCGAGTGTCAGCGGCATGTCGAAGGGCTGGGCACGGTGCTGGTGCGGGCGGAGAGTGATCTGGTTATTTGCACGCTGGCGGATAGCGACCGCAACGCGGCTCTCGGGCTGGCGGTGCAGGATTTGCTGGGCCCGCTTCGATCCATCCGTCACCTCACGGAAGAAGCGATGGGCGACACTCTCAGGGCGGAGGCGGTGCTGAGGCAAATTCGCCGGGTCGCGCGGGAAGGGCTTGCAACGGCGGATGACGTGTTGTCAGTCGCCTGCGCGTCAGGTGTCCAAGGTGCGGGCTTTCAGAAAGTTGCCGTCCGACCGCTTTGCCAAGCTCTGATGGCCGACATTGCCGTGGTCGATCATCGATTGGCAGTCCTGGATGCCACAGTGGTGACGGACCGGTCCGTCCTTCAAGCGGCCTTGCGGGCGTTGATGGAACAGGCTGTGCAACACGGCGACACCGATGCGCCGAGGATGGAAATAGCCGTGCGCGCAGTGTCCGAAGGGCTGTCGTTCCGCTTTTGCCATGACTTCTCCGGTCCGGTCGATGTGGCAGGCAGCGACCGTTCCCAAGATGCGTTCCGGGGGACCGCTGGCTTCTGCTTGCTTGGTGTGCGGCGGCTTGTGCATTCGCGCGGCGGCCGGATGACCGCCGCGCGGGATCACGGAGAGCTTGGCATGGCCTTTGACCTGACCTTGCCCGGGTGTCTGTTGTCCTGCGACCGGGACGCGGCCGCCTCCTGACAAGTCAGGATGACATGTCGTAGGCGCGCTCGCCATGCTGGGCGAGGTCGAGGCCCGTGGTCTCGGTTTCTTCGTCGACGCGCATCCCGAAGATCGCCTTGGCCACGAGGGCGATCACCACCGTAACGACAATGGTGAAAATGCCGACGATGGCGAGGCTGCCGAGTTGTGCGACCATGCTCGCCTGACCGAAAACTGCGATCATGATCGTGCCGAAGATGCCGCCAACGCCGTGGACGGCGAAGACATCGAGCGTATCGTCGATCTTGAGGCTATTCCGGATCACGTTCACCGCTTCTTGGCAGAGCACGCCTGCAACGGCACCGATGAGCAGTGCCTCAACCGGCCCAACGAAGCCGCTGGCTGGCGTGATGGAGGCGAGACCGGCGATCGTGCCGGTGACCATGCCGACGAGCGAAGACTTGCCGTACTTCACCCGCTCCCACATCGCCCAAGTGAGCGAAGCAGTGGCTGCCGAGATATGCGTGACCGTCAGAGCCATGGCCGCACCACCATCGGCGGCGAGCTGCGAACCGCCGTTGAAGCCAAACCAGCCGACCCAAAGCATGGCCGCACCGATCATGACCATGCCGGGGTTGTGCGGGGGCACGGTCTTGACCTTCCGCGCGCCCAGCATGATGGCAAGGACAAGGGCGGCGAGACCTGCGGTCTGGTGCACGACGATGCCGCCCGCGAAGTCGCGTGCGCCCGTCTCCCCGAAGATGCCGCCATCGGCGAGCATGCCACCGCCCCAGATCCAGTGGACCACAGGCGCATAACAGAGCAACATCCAGAGGCCGGAGAAGGCCATTACAAAGGCGAAATTGATCCGCTCGACATAAGCGCCGACGATGAGTGCCGGCGTAATGATCGCGAAGGTCATCTGGAAGGCGAAGAACAGAACCTCAGGCAGGGTGCCTGCCAAGCTGTCGACGGTAACACCCGAGAGAAACATCTTGTCGAGCCCGCCCCAAAAGCCACTGGTGCCAGATCCGAAAGCAATGGAATAGCCGAAGGCGAGCCAGAGAACGCTCATCAGGCAGGCAATCGCATAGCAATGCATGAACACGCTGAGCACGTTTCGCGCGCGGACAAGCCCGCCGTAAAACAGCGCCAGTCCCGGCAATGTCATGAACAAAACAAGCGCGGTCGCTACAATAATCCACGCGGTATCGGCCCCAACCATGCGTCCCTCCCGGTTCTAGGTTGTGGGTTGGGTAATCACACAGAGTGCGAAGAAAAGCGGCAAATGACACTCGGGCCGTGTTTTTTCTGGGCAGTTTTCAAGGTGATTAAAAAATGGACTCTATTCTGAGCCGCCGCCCGTTACGAGGGCGTTTCTGAAAGAGCAATGATCAGCAGGTCCAGCGCATGATCGACGGTTGCGCGGCGCACGGTGCTGCGGCCAAGCGCGCCGAACTCAATCGTTTCGGTTCTTGTTCCAGCGGCGGAGGCGAGGCCGAAACAGACCATGCCTTCCGGTTTGTGATCGCTGCCGCCCGGTCCTGCAACGCCAGTGACCGAAACGGCCAGCGTTGCGTCGGAGCGAGAAAGCGCGCCGGAGGCCATAGCACTGGCGACTTCCTCACTCACCGCGCCATGGCGCTCGATCAATTGAAGGTCTACGCCCAGCATGTCGGCCTTGGCGGCGTTCGAATAGGTTACGAACCCCCGGTCGAAGATATCTGAAGACCCGGGCACGTCGGTAATCGCGCCTGCGATCAACCCACCGGTGCAGCTTTCCGCCGTCGCGATCATCTCGCCCTTTTGGCGGGCGAGGGTGAGAAGGCGCGCCGCGCTCATGCTTGGTCCGCGACGGCAGCGAGGAAGCCTGCATGGGCGAGGATGGCGAGGAAGATCACTACGACGGCGGCAAATATGCCGGCCCAGATATCGTCCAGCATCACACCGGTCGCGTCGTCGCGGGCATCCGCCCTGCCGATGGGTCCGGGTTTCCAGATGTCGAACAGGCGAAAGAACAGGAACGCCGCGGCGATGCCGGGCCAAAGCGCGGTGACCGGCACTTCCGCACGCCATGCGCCGAGTGCGACGGGGAGGAGGGCGATCCACTGGCCCGCCACTTCGTCGATGACGATCCAGCTTGGGTCATGGTTGCCGGTCTCCGCCATGTCTGCTGCGATGGCCTGAATGCCGAAAAAGGCGACGACCAGTATGGCGATGGCGAACAGAAATGGACCTCCGAGCGCATAGACGACCCAACCTAGCAGCAAGGCAGCGAGCGACCCCCAGGTGCCGGGGGCGGGTTTCAGGTGGCCTGCGCCGAGAACGCTGAGGAATAGCCGTCTCATGCGGCGATCAGGGCGGCGGTTGCGATGGCAGCGATCCCTTCGCCGCGTCCGGTGAAGCCGAGCCGTTCGGAGGTGGTGGCCTTGACGCTGATCCGCGCCTCTTCCATGTCGAGAATGCTGGCCAGGGCCGCGCGCATCTGCTTGGAATGCGGGCCGATCTTGGGCGCCTCGCAGATCAGCGTGCAATCTACATTGGCAATCGTGAAACCCCGTGCGCGGGCCAGTTTCGCGGCGTGATCGAGGAAGATATGGCTCGCGGCGCCTTTCCATTGCGGATCACTGGGCGGAAAGTGCTGACCGATATCGCCCTCGGCAATCGCGCCATAAATGGCATCGGTAATCGCATGCATGCCGACATCGGCGTCGGAATGGCCGGAGAGCCCGTTTTCAAAGGGAATTTCGACGCCGCAAAGGGTGACGAATTCGCCGGGACCAAAGGCGTGGACGTCAAAGCCGTTACCGAGCCGAATGTCCATCAAAGTACCTCCCGCGGATTTTAGCCACCTCTAGGGCGTGGCGGCACTGCTGACAATGGGGGCCAAGTGACGCCTAAGGCGATTAATTATTAGGCATATGCTAAATCGACAGGCTAAGAGTGGCGCTGTCAGGTTGGGTCTCCCTCGCTGACATCCTAAGTTCTCGCTACGTGCACAAGGATTAAGCATGACGCTCGAAGTCGCAGGCCTAACGTTATCCTCCCCGGTTCTTCTCGCACCGATGGCAGGAATCACCGATTTGCCGTTCCGGCAATTGGTGACGCGCTTTGGCGCGGGTCTGGTCGTGAGCGAAATGGTGGCGAGCGAAGATATAGTGAATGCCCGCCCGGGCACGCTTGAACGGGCGGAGTTGGGTCTTGGTGATGCGGCCACCTCGGTTCAACTGGCGGGGCGCGATGCGTACTGGATGGCGGAAGCGGCGCGGCAGGTCGAGGCGCGAGGTGCACAGCTGATCGACATCAACATGGGATGCCCGGCGAAGAAGGTGACGGGCGGCTTGTCGGGCTCGGCGCTGATGAAGAGGCCGGACCATGCCTTGTCGCTGATCGAGGCCGTGGTCGGCGCCGTGAACGTGCCGGTGACGCTGAAGATGCGACTTGGTTGGGATGACGATTGCCTGAATGCGCCCGAGATCGCCCGCCGCGCCGAAGACACAGGCGTGGCGATGATCACGGTCCACGGCCGGACGCGGTGCCAGTTCTACAAGGGTCGCGCCAATTGGGCGGCGATCCGGTCTGTGAAAGACGCCGTGTCGGTTCCGGTGATCGCGAATGGCGATATCTGCACAGTTGCGGATGCGCGCACAGCGCTGCGGCAAAGCGGTGCGGACGGCGTCATGGTCGGACGCGGCATCCAGGGCGCGCCCTGGCGGCTGGCCGAAATTGCCCACGGGTTGGGCTATGGCCCAAAGCCGGACGTGCCGACCGGACCGGATTTCGCGCGCATGGTCCGCGCACATTACGAGGCGTCGCTTGCGTTTTACGGCGAAGAGTTGGGCGCGCGGGTCATTCGCAAGCATCTGGGCTGGTACATGGACCGGGTGGGCACAATACCAGAAATGAGGAAGGCGGTTCTGACCGGAGGCCCCGCGATGGTCCGTGACCATCTCGACGCGGCGCTTATGCCCGAGGCTTTGGCGGCATGACGGATTTCGGCGAAGACCTTTGGCATTCATTGCCGATGCCCGCCTTCCTGATCGACCCGGACGACGAGATCGTCGATATCAACCCGGCGGCGGAAAGCTTCCTCAACACCTCTGCCCGCGGGGTCAAGGGCACGCCGGTCTTCGACACGCTCGCTATCGATGCCCCGGTCGAAGACAAGATGCGCCGCGCGCGCGCCGATCAGGCGTCCCTCGTGATGAACGGGATCGATGTCGGTGGCGGAAACCGATCGCCGATCAACTGCATCGTGCAATTGGCCCCTATGGTGCATTTGACAGATCACGTTCTGTTGCTGATCGAACCCCGGGTGCTGGCGGACCGGCTCGGGCGCTCGATGTCGGTGAAATCTGCCGCCAAATCCGCCATCGGCATGGCTGAAATGCTGGCCCATGAGATCAAGAACCCGCTCGCCGGAATCACCGGGGCCGCCCAGCTCTTGTCGATGAACCTGTCGCAGGAGGATCTGGAGCTGACCGATCTGATCGTCTCGGAAAGCCGCCGGATCGTGCAGCTTCTGGAACAGGTCGAGCAGTTCGGCAACCTGCGCCCACCGCTGCGGAAGGCCGTCAATATCCACGACTTGCTGGACCGGGCACGCAAATCCGCCTCGGTCGGGTATGCGGCACATATGAAAGTGGTGGAGGAATATGACCCGTCATTGCCGCCGACATTCGTCGACAGCGACCAGATCCTGCAGGTGTTCTTGAACCTTTTGAAGAACGCCGCCGAAGCCACCGACGGTGCGCCCGGAACAATTCACATTCGGACCTTCTACGATATGTCGCTGAGGTTGCGGAAAAAGGACGGCCCGGCCTCCGTACCACTGACTGTCGAGATCATCGACGATGGTCCCGGGTTACCGCCTGAAATCGCCTCGGAAGTCTTCGAGCCTTTTGTTTCCGGGCATGAAAACGGCACCGGGTTGGGCCTTGCCCTGGTGTCCAAGATCATCTCCGACCACGATGGCTGGATCAGCGTCGACAGCGTTCCAGGCCACACCGTTTTTCGCATTTCGCTCCCCGTTGCTCCGAAAGAGCAGGCGGAGGACTAGGAAAGGACATCCTTCATGGACGGCACGATACTTGTTGCAGATGACGACCGGACAATCCGAACTGTGCTGACGCAGGCGCTGACGAGGGCCGCGTGCAAAGTACACGCGACATCCTAACTAGTGACGCTGATGCGATGGGTGGAAGAGGGGAGGGGCGATCTGGTGATCTCCGATGTGATCATGCCGGACGGAAACGGGCTGGAGCAATTGCCCAAGATCAACGGGTTGCGTCCGGGATTGCCGGTGATCGTCATTTCGGCACAGAACACCATCATGACGGCAATCCAGGCGACCGAGGCCGAAGCCTATGACTATTTGCCGAAACCGTTCGATCTGCCCGATCTGATGAAACGCGCAGGCCGGGCGCTGGAAGTGAAGCGACGCGCACCTGCCCAGTCGACGGCGCA
>CAJHYE010000474.1_pt1 | contig 10469 bp, 8 predicted proteins | sample 9198651 | NCBI WGS metagenome assembly CAJHYE01 (sample SAMEA7708366, study PRJEB35096) | sediment metagenome | biome: marine neritic benthic zone biome [ENVO:01000025]; feature: sediment [ENVO:00002007]; material: shallow marine sediment [ENVO:03000034] sea grass bed [ENVO_01000059] ...
ACCGGTCGCCAGCGCCCGAGTGCACGCATTTCGGGAAGGCGGATCAGTTCAAGGAAGGCTCGCTCCGCCTCCGTCGCCTCGGTCGCGAAGATGCGCGCCTGTTCCATCAGCGCGTCATCGGGCACAGCAAGGCGCGGTTCCGGACCGACGAGGTAGAAGACGTGCTGTGCCAGATCGCCGATGCCGAGCGCGTCGGCGCGGTCATCGATCCAACCTGCCAGAAAGGCCGGGGACCAGTCGGATCGCCCGGTCAGAATGGCCCAGGCGCGTAACGTGTCGTAAAGGGCCAGGTTGTTGCCTTCTGTCGCGAGCGCCTCGCCGATGGCTTCGCGGAGCGCGTCCGGCAACGTGGCCTCTGTTTCCGCGCGATAGACGGCTTCGGCCTCGGGAGCGCTGGACCAGAGAGCGATGTCCAGAAGCCGTAACAAGGGCGCGGTCGCCGACGCCCGCGTGACTTCGCTATGAAGGCGGGCCACACCGGCGAGCCGGTCGGGACTTTTCTCTTCCGGAAGGTCGGCAAGCCGGGTTTCGAACGCCGCTCGCACGTCGCCGTGGTATCGGTAATCAAGGTAGGCCGTATATCCGGCCAGACTGGTCAGGAAAGCCACAAAGCAGACACCGAACAGAACAGCCGGTGCATAGGATATCCCGGCGCGTATCCGCCGCTGTCCTTCGATCTCGGCCGTGACTTCGCGCAGAAAAGCTTCAAGATCCGAAAACCCCGGGCCCTGGCTCTGCGCTGTGGCCGCGAACTGCCGTAATCCATCGACGGTTATTTCACGCCGGTCGAACACATGCACATGAGCCGCCGCCAGCCAGGCGCTTGTACGGACCGAGGGCAAGTCACGGACTGCATGATCGATCAGCACCGCGAGCGCATATCGTGCCGGACGCACCGAAGAGGGCGGCACGCCTGCCGCGGCAATCCTGTCCGCGTACTCGGTCAGAACTTGCCCTGCGCTTTCGGCCAGTGTGCGCTCGCCGACCCGTGGCCCTTCCTTCAAGTGCCGAAGAAAGGCCCGAACTGTGTTGCTTTCCCGATGATAGACCGTCTCCGCCATGCCTCAGAGCCTGTCGGCCGCGGCCCATTCCCGCAGTTTTTCAACCCCAACTTCGAAATGCATGCTGTCTTCCCGCGTATAGGTCGCGCCCCAGAACCAGCCTTCCTCGTTAAACAGCTCGGCCACCAGCAATAGTCCGAACTGGGTGCCGCCATCGCCAAACCCGTCAAGCTTGCCTTCCAGTTTGATATCGATGGCGGTGCCCCAGGAATGGTTCGAGATCGAGCGTGACGACCCCCGAACAAAGCGCGCGCAGATCGCGCCAGCGGTGCCAATGGCCTGATAGATCTCCGGTTCGGTCTCTTCGAGCTTCGCCATGATACGCTCAAGCGATTCCATCGCAGGACGGATCAGTGTGACGCGGATTGGGCCGACCTGACGGGTTTCCAGCAGGCTCTTGATGTCCGGGTTCGTGATCGACTTGCAGTCCTGCGAAAGGTTCTGCCGCGGTCGCCCGAGAACCTCCAGCATGACTCGGTTGTTGGGTTGTGTGATGCCCAGATTGAAGCGGGACCGGTTGAGGGTCATGACCTCGGTCATTTCCTCGACCTCGACGTGGTCTGTCGACGGGTCGAGCGTTGTCACCGTCGGCGCAGGCGCGGTCGGTACTTGGCTCGCCTGTCGGGCAATGTCGCCGAGCAAGCGCTGAACCTCCGCCTCGGTCTGCCGAACCCGTTCGGTCGCGGCCTCCAAGGTGGCCTGCATCTCTATCAGATCGATTTCCAACCGTTCGACCCGCAGTTCCGTTGCTCCCTTGGCGTCTTCCATGACTGCACCGACCAGCGCGAAAGAAATCGCGGCGATGACAATGCCGATGGCAATGATGATCGGACCTATCAGCGTGTCCTGTCGCAAATTCAGGGCCCTTCCGCGAAGATCACGATCACGGAAACGTTGTCTGGCGCTCCTTTCTCAAGCGCATCGGCGAGCAGAAGACGACACGCCAAGTCCGGGTCGGAGGCTTCCTGAACGTGGCCGAGGATTTCAGCGTCTTCCAGGCACGCGGTCAGCCCATCCGAGCACAAAAGAAGCCGATCGCCTGCGAATAGCGGCACCGAACGGTGTTCGATCTCCACGGATGGTTCCGCTCCAATGGCGCGGGTCACCACATTGGCGTTTATGTGATCCTTGGCGTTCTGAGGTTCGAGAAGACCGTCCCGAACCAGTTCCTCGACGATTGTATGGTCTCGCGTCAAAAGCTGGATCTGGCCTTCGCGGCAGTTGTAAGCGCGGCAATCGCCCGCCCAGGCGAAATGACCCCAGGACGAGCCAAGCTTGAGCGCAATCACCGTCGCCCCAATGCGCTCAGCACCCAAGTCGGCAGCCCGCATCTGTATGTCCTGATTGGCTGTCACTAGAAGCGCATCGATTTGTCGCCGGACATCACCGTCATCCGGCATCTGGCTGAGCCGGTCGATCACCACTTCGGACGCGGTCTGACCATGCCCGTAGCCACCCATGCCATCGGCAATGGCCCAAAAAACTCCTGATGGGTCGGTTAGGATGGAATCTTCGTTCGCCTCCCGCACCCGCCCGGCATGGGTCATACCCGCACCACGATAGATCAGGGAAGGTGACGAGAACTTGGGGACCAGGGTTGTTGGCTCTGTCATGGGCGGTTCGCGGACCTCAGGACTGCAAGATACTTCTGTGAAACTGCGGCGCGTCGTCTGTCACGATCACGTTTGTCGAATTGAACTTGCGCCGATAATAGCGTAAAATTGCTATCGTTTAAGGGACTTTTCATGAGGTATGTGATGCGCAGTATTTTGTTCGCCAGTCTCGCCGCCAGCGTGATCGCGCCAAGTTTGCACGCCCAGAGCGTTTCAGATGACGAATTGCTGAATCTGATGCAGCGCCAGGTTGAGGCGCAGCAAGGGGTCCGCAACGGTCAAACACGTGGTCTCACCGTTGTGACCAGCTCCGGCGGCACCGCAGCCGGCACGGCGCAAACGTCATCGTCAACAACACAGTTGGACGGTCTGACCAGCCTCGCTGACATTAAGTCGGGTGCCGCCATCGTCCGATTTGACGATGACCTCGAAATCAACATTCAGATCAATTTCGAGTTTGACAGCGCCGCCCTAAAGGCCTCCGAACAGCCTGCACTCGATCAGATGTGCCGCGTTATGAAGAAAGCTGAGAATGTCAGCGTCTTTCGCATTATCGGGCACACCGACAGTTCCGGTTCGGACGTGTACAACAAGAGGCTTTCCGAATTGCGCGCCCAGGAAGTGGGCCGTCATCTGACGAGCAATTGCGGCATCGCGGCCACCCGCCTTGATATGGTGGGGTACGGAGAGGAGTTCCCGAATAACGAAACCGACCCTCGGGCGCCGGAAAACCGGCGTGTGGAGTTCCAAGCTCTGAGTTGATCCACAGCGGAGAGGTCGGCGGCGTTGGACGGGAAGACATGAGCGTGACGCTACGAACGGCCCTTCTTTCCGCCGCTCTTGCTGCGTCCTCAATGGCTGTTCATTCCTGCGAAACCGCGTCCCACCTGCTTTGCGAAAACTTCGAGACGGCGCTTGTCGGCGATGTGCCAGACCCTGCGCTCTGGTCCCTGCAACTGGGTGAGGGCAGCACGATCGTTGTGGATGACACTCACACTGCTGGCGGTCGCCATGCGGTGCGGATCGAAGTCACCCAGGACAGGCAGTGGGCCTATCTGCAGAACACATCGCTTTTCCCGGCGGCGGGGCAGGGTTTCTGGGGCCGGTTGTTTTTCAGGATCGGCGCTGAGCGGCCGGACAACGAAGGCCTCGTTCACTGGAACCTGATCGAAGCGATGGCAGAACACGATCCGATCCGGATGTACCGCTATGGCGGGATCTCCGTTCCGGAGCTTGATCGCAACTATTTCAACTGGAACCATGAGATGCGGCCACGCCCCGACGGGTTTAGCGAACTGAGCCAGGACGACCACCTTGACGCGCGTGTCCGGGCCGCAATGTGGCATTGCGTAGAGTGGCACTTCGACGTAGCGACGAACACCTCCCGGTTCTTCTGGAATGGCGAGGAGCGGGAGGCGCTTCGCATTTCCCAACAAGCGGACGGAGTTCCTTTCGAGATGTTGCCCTTCCGGGCACTGAACGTGGGATTTACGCTCTATCAGCCGATCCTGCAGGACTACGTGGTCTGGATAGACGAAATCGCCGTGGATGAGACCAGAATTGGATGTCCGACCTAGACGACCATCCGAAGGCCGCGCGACATCACCCTCGCACGGCCGCCATCATCGTCAACTTTGGCACCGCAGAGCTGGCGATTGCGGCTGCCGACAGTCTGTTGGCGCAACCGAGTGGTGCCGATTTGAAGGTTTACATTGTCGACAATCCCGGTCCGACGAAGGATGCGCCGTGGCTGAGACAGGCCGTCGCGCGGCCGGAACGGCAAGGTCGCGTCACTCTCATCTGCAACACTGAGAACATGGGCTTCGGACGGGCCAACAATGTCGCGCTCGACCGTCTTGCGGCTGAGCCCGACCCACCGGAATTCGTGCTGATGATCAATCCAGATGCGCATGTCAGGTCCGATGCCTTGACAAAACTGACCTCTGTGCTTGGATCGGGTGGCGCTGCGGCCTTTGCTGGCCCGACCCTCAGGTTGCCCGGAACAGGCGCGTTAAGACATGCGGCCTTCAGGTTCCCGCATCTCGGGACGGTTCTTCAGCGGGCCGTTAATAGCAGACTGTTCAATGCCGCGTTGCCCTCCTGGCGCCTGGGGCGGGAGAGCGGCAGCGCCACACGGCGGGTCGATTGTGTGTCGGGCGCCTGCGTTCTGACGCGGTTCGACGCGATCTCCGAGCTTGGTGGGTTCGACCCGCGCTTCTTTCTGTATTGGGAGGAAGTAGACCTGATGCATCGCGCCGAGAAAGCCGGACACTACACCCTGCATGTGCCGGGTGCGGAAGTGTTTCACGCCGAAGGGGCTTCCACCGGGCTGGCCAGCCACCACGGTGGCAGACCGAAATATCCGTCCTGTTACTATGAAAGCTGGCGACTGTATTTCTCGAAAACGCACGGACGGGCTTACGCCTTACTGGCTGCCACACTCTGGCTGGCCGGCGCCTCTTCGCAGCTCATGTACAGTCGGTTTCGCAGGCGCACAGCTCACGGCATACCCGTGGGTGTTCTGAGCAATATCGGGCGATACGTTCTGCTGCCGCTTCTCGGTGGGACGGCGCGTCAGAGCGGCAGATCGCGATAGTGCACGAATGTCTCGACCAGCTTCTCGCGCAACGGGCCAACACGTTCCCAACGATCGAAGGCTAACGTCCCTGGCTTGCGTTGGCTGCTGAAGTGAAGCACGCGAATATCCTTGAAGGCGATATCAATCTCCGGGTCGGTGAAGAATGGTGTCTGAAAATTGTCGGCAAACTCCTGCGTCGGTTGGCGCCCAGAGGCCAAATGCCAAAGGGACAGCAGGCTTTGATCCGCGAATGCGAACCCGCGCCCGTACGTCGCCGCCAGCCGCGCAAGTACCGCCAGTGTTTGTGGCGTCCGCACCGTTTTCGGAAGCGTGAACAACCCGGCATTCACCATGTCATCCGGCCCATCCGGGATGGTCAGACCATCCGCTGCCAGTTGGGCCTGAAGCCGGGGCAGGGCAGGGGAATCAAAAACACGCACCCCGGGAGTCGCCTCATGATTTGCTACAAAGAACGGGTCGGAACGTTCAAAGAGATCGTCGAGCGGTTTCAGCACCAACATGTCCGCGTCGAGGTGCAGGATCGTGTCGAACCGGTTGAACTCACTGCGGAACAGTCGGAACCGGCCGGTTATGGCGCCGCCCACGCGCGCCAGCTTCAAATGCCGGACGAACTCCGGAGGCGCATCGGAGGTCAGACGCTCCGCCGACATCGCTTCGAGCAGCGTTGCCATCGCGGGATCATCGCCATGATAATCCACGATTATCTGAGGATGGCCGGCGAAGTTTGCGCGCAAGCTGTTCAAGCAGGCGCGGGCATAAGGCAGGAACCCGTCATCGAACCTCAAATAGATGGCGTGACCGTCAGAGGGCATCGGCCAAGGCCTGTTCGGTGGCTGGGAACACGTCTTGCACTGAAAGACCGCGCCGGACCTTGGCAAGGCGCGCCGCAGCCAGTCGCAATTGACGCTCCGCATCTTTTTCAAGCCGGAGAACATAAAGGCAAGACCGGTTCGCTTCGGTCACTATGCCATCCATTTCTTCCCGCGTCGGTCCGTGGCTTGTGGAACAGAATACGACGTTTCGCCGATTCAACGGATACTTGAAGGCGGTTGTCTGGTCTTCGCAGATGCGCAGATCATATCCCTGATAAGACTCTTCCAAATGGTCGAGCAGAGGCTCCAGACAGGATGCTTCGCGCGTCACGACTTGCGGATCGGCAAGAACGAGAATCGTCAAATCTGACAAATCGGTACGCGCATCCTTGACCCGGTGCCACCCGTCGGCCTCGGCCGTGGAGAACCGCGCATAATCAAAACCATCCCGAAAGGCCATTTGCCGGAATCCGCGCGCCGCATAGGTCGCAAGAACGTCCGGCGCCATGTTGCGCACGCGATCAAACTCAGCGCGGTTCTGGCGATAAAATTGGCCATATCGGCTTTCCGGGCCGCGCGGATGATCGAAATGATACAGATTGTGGCCCTGGACGGATGGGAATTCATGTCCAAGACGAGTGGCGCGGTAATGAAGCTCCTGATCCTCGAAACCATAGGAAATGATGTTTGGATTCCAGCCGCCAATACCGAAGAAAGCGGCGCGAGAGCACAGAAAGCATCCACCAACCGCCGAGTGTTCCGCGTTGCCGTAAAGCGGGCGAATAACCGGGTGCTTGGCGGCCTTGCCGGGCACCACGTCCCTTGCCTCGTAATGCGGCAGCGACGCAAGAAAGGTCGTCCAGTCACTCAGGTTTGCCGAAGCCGCAGCGGGAATGTTGACGACAATTCCATTGTAAAGCGACACGAAGCCGACACCATCCGAGAGCATGGCCACCCCCTCAGCAAGGGCGTCCGGATGCGGGACGACATCGGCATCGCTCATCAGAAGCCACGGCCGGGAAGACAACGAGGCACCGACATTCATGTTTCGTGTCTTCCAGTGAAGTCCGTCATCGGCAAGCCGGTGAACCCGCAAACCGTCCATGCTTTCGAGAGACGGTGTCGGCGGTTGCACCACCAGAAGAATGTCCAAACCCTCGGCCAGAGCGGCATAGAAACTTCGCAGTCGATCAAGGTTTTCCAGTCGTACCGAACTGTCCGCCTTCACCGACACCACGACTGTGACATCCGCCAAGGCTCGCTGTTTCATGGGCCGCTCACGGGTGCCGCCAGCTGGCGCTTGGTGATCAATATATCGGCCACGCAAGCACAGGCTTTGCGCGGGCACTTCACCGGCGAGGTTGGTAAGTCCAGCTGCTCTCCCAAACCGCCAATCCGCCCGTCCGCCGCGCAGACGGCCCGCGTTACGGATCCGTCCCCGTGAATACGCAGAGACTCGATGCCAGCAGAACAGATCATGCCTTTCCAGCGGTTCTGCCCAGCCACGATCATCGCGTTCGCCCGTCGAATGTCATAGGCGCCCGAGGGGAACTCGCGCACCATCACCGTGCGAGGCACAGTCTCTGCCTCGCGATCAATGCTTGTGATGCGCGTTTCCAGCCGCTTCAGTTGATCCGGGGAATAAGGGTAAAGCGTATCGCCGAAGTCCTTTCGCAAGGGTTTCAGCGAGATAGACGCGTCGGGAATGCGCTCCCCGATTTCTTCCGCTGAAGCGAATACGGTGTCGAACGTCTCAGGCGGAAGCGTAACATTGATGTGCACCGGCATGCTTTGGGCGAGAAACCCTGCGACCTCGACGAAATGGGCATGATCTACGAATTCGCTGTGATAGGTCAGAATAGCCGCGTCCAGGTGTCCGGCAACACGCTCCCAGAAACGCAACGTCCGGTTACCATTACTGATCAGACTGACTTTGAACCCCTGATCTGTTGCGGCACTCAAGAGCGGCACGATCTGCGGGTGCATTGTCGGTTCTCCGCCGGTGAATTGCAGCCAGACGGTTTGTCCCAGTCCCAGAACGTAATGGCGGTGAAGCTGCCGGAACATATCGCGGATCAAACGCGCATCCTGCCAGCGCAGCGTGCCATCATGCAGGTTCGACGGACAATAACTGCACGCATGGTTGCAACTGTTCCCGATCATCCAGTCGACCAAAACGGTCTTTGCATGGGCCGGGTTGGCATGTCGAACCAGTTTTGGTGGGCCTTCCTCGCCTTGGAGTTCTGCCGAAGCTGTCCCGTTCATCTCAAATCCAGCCTTCTGCGAGTTGACAGGTGTGGCAAAGCGGGCATTAATCTTCGGGTCTCATTCGATGTCTTCTATTCGAGGGTTCGAAATGATTTTTCGCTGCCATTCTCGCTTTGTAAACCCATTGCATTCCTGTCTGCGCTGGCTGGCCGTCCTGATCTTGATGCCATTTCTTGCCGCTCCCGTCGCCGCCGACGAGCGGTGGGCCCTGGTCTTGGCCGTCGCAGAGTACTCCGACAATTCGATCCCTGACCTGACCAATACCGTGAACGATGGCCGAACGATGGCCAGCGTTCTCAACCAGATGGGTTTCAAGGTCTATTACGCAGAGAACGCGACCAAGGAGAGCTTTGGTCAGACCGTCGAGCAGATCGTCGCAGAACAGTCGGAAAGCTCATTGGGTTTGTTCTATTTCGCCGGGCACGGGTTACAGGTCAGCGGTTCCAATTTTGCCCTTCCTTCCGACATTTCCATCAACGACACGGGCTTTCTTGAAAATCGGGCAATCTCGATCGGCGATGTCATATCCCGGCTTGCGGATACGAGTGTGGAGAATCTTGTGGTTGTCCTCGATGCGTGCCGGAACTCGCCATTCACCGACACTGGCGCGTCCGGGACCGGACTTGCGCTTGTAGACGCACCCGACAACACGATCATCGCCTATTCCACCGCACCGGGCGAATTGGCGCTGGACGGCAGTGGAGCGAACAGTCCCTATACGTCCGCTCTCGCTGTGGCGCTGGAAGGGCAGGGCACGGATGTTCGCGATGCGCTCCGTCTGGTGCGTGCCCGCGTGCGGTTGGCGACCGGTGGCGCGCAGACGCCGTGGTATGTAGACAATTCCAAGGGCGCGATGGAAATCACGCCAAAAGTTACCAGCTCAGATGTGGCGGAACTCCCGCTTCTGCAAGGCGAGCAGATCAATCTTGAATCCACCGCATGGTGGACGATTGCGCAAAGTGCCGACCCGAGGGATTTCGAGACATATCTCGAACTGTTCCCCGAGGCCTCACAAGCCGAATCCGCACAGCGCCAATTGTCACTTGTGGGCGGCGCGCCCGAGTTTCCCTTGATGGAATTGAATCTGCCGGGCTTGAACCCCGAAGTCCCGGGCGGTCTCAATTCGTTGATCACCGGTTGCGATGTTCTGGCATCCAATTCGGTTGGCGGCATGTCCCTGGTCGAGTCGGTCCCGCATGATCTTGTCAACGTGCGTGCAGCCACTCGGGCCTGCACGGAAGCCGTTCGCAATGACCCTGAGAACCCGCGCCTGCTGGGTCTTCTTGCGTGGACAATGTTCCTCAGCGAGCGGTTTCCGGAAGCGCTGTATTACAACGAGCAAGCGGCAGAGAAGGGCGATGCTGGTGCTTATGGCGGAGTCGCGACCATTCATCGTCTCGGCCTTGGCGTCCCCGTCGATATGGACAAGGCCGCGAAAGCTGCATTGCAGGGCGCGCTTGCTGGGTCAGATGAGATGCGCGTTGTAATGGGCATTTTTTACCGTGAGGGCTGGGGCGTTCCGCAATCCGATAATGAGGCGCGGCGCTGGTTCGAGCTGGCTGTTTTGGCGGGCCGCACGTCCGCCATGTCCGCCTTGGGCGACCTTTACCGACGCGGTCGCCTGGGAGAGCCAGACCCGGTGCGCGCCCTGACCTATTACCGCAAGGCGGCCGCGCTTGAGCAAACGGATGCCATGAACAATATCGGGATGGCCTATATGCGCGGTGATGGGATCGAGACCGACACCAATCGCGGAATCGCCTGGTTGAGCCAGGCCAGCGAACTCGGCAATCCCTATGCGGCGTTCCATCTGGGCAGGGCGTTCATGAAGGGCTGGGGTGTGGATAAAGACCCGGCTCAGGCGCTCGCCTATTTCAGGTTGTCGGCGCAACGCAACTTTCTGACAGCCTATACCTATATTGGCGACGCGCTCAGGGAGACGGACAGCCCCGATCTGCCGGAAGCCATGGCGAATTACATCATCGCGCGGGACGCCGGATTGCTTAAAGACACGCGGAAGTCGCGAGAGGAAGCCGAAGAAGCGAAGACAAAACTCGCAGACTTGATGCAGTCGATGACGACCGCACAAGTCGAAGAAGGGACCCGGATCGCCGAA
>CAJHYE010000002.1_pt1 | contig 10377 bp, 6 predicted proteins | sample 9198651 | NCBI WGS metagenome assembly CAJHYE01 (sample SAMEA7708366, study PRJEB35096) | sediment metagenome | biome: marine neritic benthic zone biome [ENVO:01000025]; feature: sediment [ENVO:00002007]; material: shallow marine sediment [ENVO:03000034] sea grass bed [ENVO_01000059] ...
CGGAGCACGGCTCCGGCGGGGAAGAGGCCTGGGCCCTCGCCCGCCTCCGCGCCCGCATGCAACCGGAGAAAAGTTGGCAGCTCACGGGAACCGCGATGGCCCCCGCCTGACCAGACTCATTCTGACGCCGCGCGCGCCTTTTCCGTTTCCAGCAATGCGTTGTAGCCCGCCGTGAAACCCGAAAGCGAAAGCTTCAGGTCCACCGTCTCATTCGGTGCGGCCGCCGGGACGATAGTGATACTGGCAGCGGCCCCCTGACGGAAAATGGCTAACTCTTCGGCGGTCAGGCCGATCCGGGAGAAACATCCAACCGGACTGCAAAAAGAGTACGGGTAGACTTTGGCCTGCCCGCTATCCACCGCAAGCCGCAAATTGGCTGTCAGAAGCGTTTCAAGCGGCGTCACGATATTCGCGCCAGCCACGGCTTGCTGGCCATCGGGCAATGGGAACATGTTGAACTCGGCAACTGAATTGCCGTCGCCATCGCGCATCAGTTGATAGAGCTGACAGATCTCGGCATTCTCTTCAGCCTGGACACATCGAAGCTGCCAGTCCCCGAACGTTTCCTTGACGAAAGGCTGGCCCACTCCGGCCTCAGTTGCGCCCATCGAAAGGCTCGGGACAGAGCTTTGCTCGGGGACTGCGCCTTCCTCAGTCGTCGTTTCGCCATCGCTGGTTGTCTGGGCGATCACTGGACTACTAATCAAAAGCCCGAGGGCGATCACAGGTAGTTTGATCAGGTTTCGCATAACGTGATCCTTGTTCGATTTCGGCTGCGCTTAACACGGTGAGAAACCATTGTCAGGGGGGTTCAATGCCGACGCGCAACGGCTTGCTCATAAAAGAAAAGGACCCGCAAGCGGGCCCTTTCCAATTCACTCCCTGCCGGACTGGCCGACTTATCATTGCGCGGCACGGTATGCCGCTTCCTGCGACCCGTCAACACTCTTTCGATCACATTTTTTCAATGACTTGGCGGCCGTAATTGCTCTACCGAGCAGTTTCTTACCAACAGCAAGGAAAAAAGCCGCGCCTCGCGGCGCGGCCAGTCAACAGGGAGGAAATTCCCGCCAAAAGACAAAAGATGAGGCGGGAACCTAATCGGGGTAGCACAGGATGGTTAACGAGTTATTCTCGCCGCATCAGAAACGAGAATGACGAAACGAGGGACCCTGTGGCAGAGACGTTGTTTATGGGAGGTGGCGGCGCAAACTACGCCACACCGCAGGAACTGCTTTTGAAATACGCCAACCGGCACGGGCTCATTGCGGGCGCCACCGGCACCGGGAAAACAGTCACGCTCCAAATCATGGCCGAAAGCTTCTCGGCCGTCGGGGTTCCGGTCTTTCTTGCTGACGTGAAAGGCGACCTTTCAGGCCTCGCCCTCTCCGGTACGGCCGATTTCAAACTGCACGACGCCTTCATGAAGCGTGCCGGCACGATCGGATTCGACGACTACAACTACGACGCCTTCCCCGTCACTTTCTGGGATCTCTATGGCGAGCAGGGTCACCCGATCCGAACGACCGTGTCCGAAATGGGTCCGCTGCTGCTCGCTCGTCTCCTGGAACTATCCGAGGCCCAGGAAGGTGTGCTCAACATCGCCTTTCGTGTGGCCGATGAAGACGGCCTGCCGCTTCTCGACCTGAAGGACCTTCAAGCGATGCTCGTCTGGCTTGGCGAGAACCGCGATGCCATCTCGCTCCGCTACGGCAACATTTCCACGGCTTCGGTCGGCGCGATCCAGCGGCAACTCCTGGTTCTCGAGAACCAGGGGGCCACGCAATTTTTCGGCGAGCCCGCGCTGGAATTGGCCGATATCATGCGCACCGATCCTGACGGGAGAGGCCGTATCAACATACTCGCCGCCAACAAGCTGATGGCCGCCCCGCGTCTTTACGCCACCTCTCTGCTTTGGCTTCTGTCGGAATTGTTCGAAGAACTGCCCGAAGTTGGCGACCCCGACAAACCGAAGCTCGTGTTCTTCTTCGACGAAGCGCATCTTCTCTTCGACGATGCGCCGAAAGCGCTGGTGGACAAGGTGGAGCAGGTTGCGCGGTTGATCCGTTCGAAAGGCGTCGGCGTCTATTTCGTGACGCAGAACCCGGCAGACGTGCCCGAAGACATTCTCGGCCAGCTCGGCAACCGGGTGCAACACGCCCTTCGTGCCTTCACGCCGAAGGACCAGAAAGCGCTGAGACTGGCGGCCGAGACCTACCGCACCAACCCACGGTTTTCGACCGAAGACGCAATAAAGGAAGTCGGCGTCGGCGAGGCCGTCACATCCATGCTCGAGGCCAAAGGCGCACCCGCCATCGTCGAACGGACATTGATCCGACCGCCGTCGTCGCAACTTGGCCCGATCACGGTCGCCGAACGACAAGACGCGATCGATACCTCACCGATCGCCGGCAAATACGAGACCGTCAAGGATCGCGAAAGCGCCTATGAAGTCCTGCGGAGCCGGGCTGACAAGGCCGCCGAGGAAGCGGAAGAAGCAGAACGTCTTGAAGAGGAAGCCGAGGAAGCGGAACGCGAACTGAAAAAGGCCCGCCGCTACGATGGCACGCAAGTGGGCCGATCCACGTCCCGCCGTTCTTCCAGATCCAAAAGCATGGGCGACAAGCTGACCAATATGGTGGTCAAGGAACTGACGGGCACAACCGGCCGCCGCATCGTCCGCGGCATACTTGGAGGGCTCTTCAAGGGTCGGTGATCCGAACGGTTTGCATCAAATTCCGATGCTTCCGTCTGTAGTACCTCGGGGCGAAATGGCCGAAGGCAAAGAGGGGCAGCGGCCCTCTGGCAGAACGCCGCCAATCGTGCGATCACGTGAGCCTGAGGCGCATTTTTTGGGGAGGCCCGCATGGCATTCGGTAAAGGACATCACCTCAGCCTGATCGACGGCTCGGCCTTCATCTTCCGCGCCTACCACGCCCTGCCTCCGCTCTCCCGCAAATCCGATGGACTGCCGATCGGTGCTGTTTCGGGCTTTGTCAACATGCTCTGGAAGATGGTGGAAGACGACAAGGGCTCCGATGCCCCTACCCACGTGGCCGTTGTCTTCGACAAAGGGTCGCACACGTTCCGGAACGACCTTTACGATCAGTACAAGGCGAACCGGGAGGAGATGCCTGAGGACCTGCGCCCACAAATCCCGCTGACGCGGGACGCAACGCGCGCTTTCAATATCGCTTGCCTTGAAACGGAAGGGTTTGAAGCAGACGATATCATCGCCACGCTCGCCCGACAGGCCCGGGAGGCGGGCGGCCGGGTCACCATCGTCTCCTCTGACAAGGACCTGATGCAGCTTGTGGGCGGTGGCGTCGAAATGTTCGACGCGATGAAGAACACCCGGGTCGGTGTCGAGGGCGTCGAGGAAAAATTCGGAGTGCCACCTGCGAAAGTGATCGATGTGCAGGCACTGGCCGGGGACAGCGTCGATAATATCCCGGGCGCGCCGGGGATCGGGATAAAAACGGCGGCCTTGTTGATCAACGAGTATGGTGATCTCGATACGCTGCTGGAGCGTGCCGAAGAGATCAAACAGCCAAAGCGGCGGCAAACACTGATCGACAATGCCGACCAGATCCGCCTGTCGCGCCAGTTGGTGACGCTGGATCAGCAGATGGACCTGCCCTACTCGCTCGACACGCTCGAAGTGAGGGAACCGGAGGCGGATGCGCTTCTGTCGTTCCTCACCAGCATGGAGTTCCGTACCATCACGCGCCGTGTGGCCGAAGCGCTTGGCGTTGACGTGCCCGTGATCGAGGATGCCCCGGCACCCGATAGCGCCGAGGCAACGGTGGAAGCCCTGCCCTTCGAACCCGACACCTATGTCGCGATCACGGACAAGAGTGCTCTTCAGGAGTGGATCGACAAGGCGATGGCGCGCGGATGGGTCGCCGTCGATACAGAGACGACGGGATTGAACGAGATGATCGCCGACCTTGTCGGCGTCTCCTTGGCTGTCGAGCCCGGCGAAGCGGCCTATATCCCCCTGACCCACCGCAGTTCGGCGGATGACGGTCTTTTCGGGTCGGACGCCCTGGCCGAAGGTCAGATGCCGCTTGACGAGGCTCTGGCGCTTCTGAAGCCGCTGCTCGAAGACCCGAGTGTGCTGAAGATCGGGCAGAACATGAAATACGACGCCAAGATCCTCGCGCGCTATGGGATCGAAGTGGCGCCCATCGACGACACACTTCTGATGTCCTACGCCATGCATGCGGGCCTTCACAATCACGGGATGGACACACTGTCCGAGCGGTATCTCAGCCATCACCCGATTGAGATCAAATCGCTTCTGGGCACCGGCAAAAGCCAGATCACCTTTGACCGGGTGCCGGTTACCGACGCGGTGAAATACGCCGCCGAAGATGCCGACATCACCCTTCGTCTGTGGCAAACCTTCAAGCCGAAACTGCACAAGCGGCGCGTGACCACTATTTATGAAACACTTGAGCGCCCGTTGGTCCCGGTTCTGGCGGAAATGGAAATGACCGGAATCAAGGTTGACCGGGATGTGCTGTCCCGAATGTCGAATGCCTTTGCCCAGAAAATGGCCCAGCTTGAAGACGAGATACACGAAATGGCGGGCACCAAGTTTAACGTGGGCTCCCCCTCTCAGGTGGGCGACATCCTGTTCGAACAGATGGAGCTTCCGGGCGGCAAGAAAGGCAAAACCGGCAAATATTCAACTCCGGCAGATGTGTTGGAAGACCTCGCCACCGAGCACGAGATGCCGGGGCGCATTCTGGACTGGCGGCAAGTCCAGAAACTGAAATCGACCTATACAGATGCTCTCCAAGACCACATCAACGCCGACACGGGCCGGGTGCATACGTCCTATTCCATCGCGGGTGCCAATACGGGGCGGCTCGCCTCGACCGACCCGAACCTACAGAACATCCCGGTCCGCACCGAGGAAGGACGGCGCATTCGCGAGGCTTTCGTCTCAACGCCTGGACACACGCTGGTCAGTCTGGACTACAGCCAGATCGAGTTGCGCATCCTCGCCCATGTCGCGCGCATCGACGCGCTGAAAGAGGCGTTTCGCGAAGGTCAGGACATTCACGCGGCCACTGCGTCCGAGATGTTCAATGTGCCGCTGGATGAGATGACGCCGGATGTGCGACGGCAGGCGAAGGCGATCAATTTCGGCGTGATCTATGGCATCTCTGGCTGGGGACTGGCGCGAAACCTTCGCATTCCTCGCGCCGAGGCGCAGGAGTTCATCGACCGCTACTTCGAACGGTTCCCCGGCATTCGCACTTACATGGATGACACGGTCGCTTTCGCGAAGGAGCATGGCCACGTGGAGACGTTGTTCGGGCGCAGGATCCATACGCCTGAAATCAACAATCGCGGCCCCCATGCCGGGTTCGCCAAGCGTGCGGCCATCAACGCTCCGATACAAGGGACGGCAGCGGACGTGATCCGGCGCGCGATGATCCGGATGCCGGAGGCGATCAAAGGGCTGCCCGCGAAAATGCTGCTGCAGGTTCATGACGAACTTCTCTTTGAGGTGGAGAACGCCGCAATTGACGATCTGATCGGCGTTGCCCGCGATGTGATGGAAGGCGCTGCACTGCCTGCGGTCGCGCTGGACGTGCCTTTGGTGGTGGATGCCGGGCAAGGCGAAAACTGGGCTGACGCACATTGAACCCGCATGGCGTTAACCTTTTGCGCAGAAATCAACCTCCGCGGTATCAGAACCATTAGTTTTTGTGCAGCTTTCGCTGGAGAAACCGCTGAGCTCCCATTTTTTTCGCCTTTTTTTCGCCATACTAAAGTTTTCGCCTTGACATAATCTGCACATTTGCTGCACATTGAAGGTGTGGTTGGTGATTTGGGGGTAAAGAGTTCTTGTGTGACCCAATTTTTGAGTGAAAGGGGCTGCATTTACGGCTCCGTAGCGGTCTGCTTCGCGGCAGGCCGCTATTTTTTTGCCGCGACTCAGAAGGGCCTTGCCATATGTGACAGCGCCGCCAAGACTGCAGCTGTCCGGCAGGCCTAAAGAGCGTGATGGAAAGTGGAACCCGGCCCGTCAAGGGCACTCGGAAATTGATCGCCAGCATGACCCCGGTTCTGCAACCGGGTGTCTTCGTCTTTTGTTCGATGCTGCACAATGACGATGCGCAAGCAGCACTGCGCCTCGCACGCGGGGCTTTTGCCGAAGACGAAGGCATGTCGCTTATTCTGCCGAAGGCGGATGCCGACCGCCTTGGCCTGACCTATGACAGCGAAATGAAGCAGATCACGCTGATGGTCTTTTCCTCGCACACAGGAGTGGGATTGACGGCAGCGGTCAGCAATGAACTGGCGCGAGAGAGAATTCCGGCGAACATCGTCGCAGCAACACAGCACGACCATGTCTTTGTGCCCGGAAAACTCGCCGAGCGCGCAATGACCCTGCTACGTGACTTGCAAGCGCGGGCGCGCGACGGCGGCTGACACCACAGACGTGGAGATTGTGAGTCCGTCCGACCTTAAGGCGTGGCTTTCCGAACATCACACCCATAACCGCTCCGTGTGGTTGGTGACGTTCGGATTGACGGGGGCGCCGCCCGCTCAAACTTCGCCGAGCGTTTTTTTACCGAGAAGACGCGTTACTGAATTCAACTCGTGCCTTGGCATCAGAATGAACCGGCTGGGCAAAGCCCCTTTCCCCTCCCGCACCAGTCTTTTATGAGTGCGCCGGAAGATACCCGGGGGACAAATGCAAGAGCCAGAAATTACCGAGGACCTGATTTCCGCTCATGGCTTCACGCCCGAGGAGTACGCCGAAGTCCGGCGCATCCTGAACCGGGAGCCAACCTTTACCGAACTTGGCATCTTTTCGGCCATGTGGAACGAGCACTGTTCCTACAAGTCGTCGAAGAAGTGGCTCAAGACGTTGCCCACAGAAGGCCCGCAGGTTATTTGCGGCCCCGGCGAGAACGCGGGTGTCGTAGACATCGGGGATGGACAAGCTGTTGTTTTCAAGATGGAAAGCCACAATCATCCGTCCTATATCGAACCCTATCAGGGTGCCGCCACCGGTGTAGGCGGCATACTGCGCGACGTGTTCACCATGGGTGCGCGGCCCATTGCGGCGATGAACGCCTTGAGTTTCGGCGAACCGGAACATCCGAAAACGAAACGACTGGTGGCTGGCGTCGTCGAAGGGATCGGTGGTTACGGCAATGCCTTCGGTGTGCCCACGATCGGGGGCGAAGTGCGGTTTCACGCGGCCTACAACGGCAACTGCCTGGTGAACGCATTTGCCGCCGGGCTCGCTGATGCGGACAAGATTTTCTATTCCGCCGCAAGCGGCATCGGGATGCCTGTCGTCTATCTCGGCGCCAAGACGGGCCGCGACGGGGTCGGTGGAGCCACGATGGCTTCTGCCGAGTTCGATGAGACCATCGAAGAGAAGCGACCGACCGTACAGGTCGGCGACCCGTTCACCGAGAAGCGCTTGCTGGAAGCCTGTCTTGAACTGATGAAGACGGGTGCGGTGATCTCCATCCAGGATATGGGTGCTGCGGGGCTGACCTGTTCGGCGGTTGAAATGGGCGACAAGGGGGGGCTGGGCGTGCAGCTCAACCTCGATTCCGTGCCACAACGCGAAACGGGCATGACGGCCTATGAGATGATGCTGTCGGAGAGCCAGGAGCGGATGCTCATGGTGCTGAACCCCGAGCTTGAGGCGGAAGCCAAAGCGATTTTTGAGAAATGGGATCTCGACTTTGCCATAGTCGGAGAGACCATCGCGGAAGACCGGTTCCTGATCCTGCACGGGAACGAAGTGAAAGCGGACCTGCCGTTGTCCAAGCTGTCTTCGACCGCGCCGGAGTATGATCGCGCTTGGGTGCCGACACCCGTACGGGCAGAATACCGACCAGATGCCGACGTGATGCAGATGGATCCGATTGCAGCTTTGAAGACGCTGATTGGATCGCCGAATTACGCGCGGAAGCAGTGGGTCTGGGAACAATATGACAGTCAGGTCATGGCCGATACGGTGCAAGCGCCGGGACTTGGTGCAGGCTTGGTACGGGTCCACGGAACGGACAAGATGCTGGCCTTCACCGCGGACGTGACCCCCCGCTATGTTCGTGCAAACCCGATCGAGGGAGGCAAGCAAGCAGTTGCGGAAGCTTACCGCAATCTCTGCGCGACAGGGGCCCGGCCTTTGGCCACCACCGACAATCTGAACTTTGGGAACCCCGAAAAACCCGAGATCATGGGCCAACTCGTGGGCGCAATCGAGGGGATCGGTGCAGCCTGCAAGGCGCTCGATATGCCAATCGTGTCGGGCAATGTCTCGCTTTACAACGAAACCGATGGACAGCCGATTCTGCCCACGCCAACCGTTGGGGCAGTGGGTTTGGTCGCCTCCCAAGACGACCTGATCACAGGCCTGGCACGGGACGGAGATTTCGCGGTGCTCGTCGGCGACACGACTGGGCATCTCGGCCAATCCGCCTTGCTCGTCGAGGCTTTCGCGCGGGAAACCGGTGACGCTCCGCGTGTCGATCTGGAGGCAGAGCGGCGAAGCGGGGAATTCATTCTAGATAACAAGAGCTTAATTCATGCAACCACCGACCTTTCGGATGGCGGGCTGGCACTCGCGGCCTTTGAAATGGCCGATGCAGCCGGGATTGGTGTTGCACTCGATATTGTCGAGATCGACCAACTTTTCGGCGAAGATCAGGGCCGCTACCTGATCGCTTGCAGCTTCGATCAGGCGGAAGGCCTGATGATCGCGGCCGGTCGGGCCGGTGTCACGATTGCGCAGGTTGGTCGCTTTGGCGGTGAGGAGGTTCAATTGGGCCGTGCCACCGCGCCGGTCGCCAATTTGTCGGACCTCTATCGCCGTGCCTTCGCGGCGGAGATGGCATGACCGGGAAAAAGGTCGATCTCGCAAAATGGCCACGCGCGGCGCAATTCCAGTTCTTTCGGGAGTTCGACCGTCCGCATTACGCAACAACGGTCCGTTTGCGTGTGACCAGCATGATGGCAGAGCGAAAGCGCACGGGTCTTTCGCCGTTCCGCCATACGATCTGGGCCATTGGAAAAGGCCTGCACGCGGTGCCCGAGCTTTGCATGCGGTTCAAAGGCGACACTGTCACACAATACCGGCGGCTCCTTTTGTCACCGACGATTCCACTGGATAACGGCGATTTCCGGTACACTTATCTTGCTTGGAACCCGGATCGCGCGCGGTTCGATGGTCACGCGGCAGAAAAAATCTCCGAGGTGCGCGAAGGCGCACCCCTCAACGCCAATGACGGCACGATCGAAGATGTGGCCTATCTTTCGTGCTTGCCATGGCTCGATTACACGTCGCTCGACAACGCCTTGCCCAGTGCGGATGACTGCATCCCGCGCGTTTCCTGGGGCAAGATCGTCAAGAATGGCCAAGGATTTGACATGGCGATGACGATCCAGGTGCATCACGCTCTGGTGGATGGATTGCAAGTAGGCCAGTTCTTCGCAGCGACCGAAACCGCGATGAAGGAGTTCGACTAGGCATTGCTCCTAAGGCCAGAGATCGACGCCTAGCAACTTTCGTCCAAGAGGTGTCAATTCCGCCGGTCCGCCATTGTTCCGCTTTTCCCAATCCCGCGGATCACCTGGGAAATCGGGTCTGTTGGGCGGTTCGATCTCTCGCCATAGGCGCACCCGCTCGTCGCGTTCGGCAGCGTTGTCACTGTCGGCCGGGAACATCGAGATGTATTGCGCCATGCGAACGTGACCGTCAGAGAAATTGGGCCGGACCCCGTGCGCCAGAAGCGAGTTGAAGATCATCAAGTCGCCCGGATCGAGGGAGATGTTTTCCCGCGGCACGCCTGTCATGTCTGGCAGAAGCGGATTTCGGTCCTTGGGCTGCGTTTCAACCCAGTCTTCAAAATGTTCGAATAGGTATGGCGCGCACTGAAAGCCGCCAGTCTTCTCATCTTGCGGCAACAAGCTTAGAACGCCTTGCACGCCTATGGGTTGCGGATCGAGCGACGTATTCACATCCCAATGAATGAACCCGTCCGGATTGCCGGATTTATCCCGTTTCGGCGGGTTCAGATTGGCACGGTCGATGGCAACCCACAGGTCCTCGCGATCCCAAATATCGACAAAAGCATCGTAGATGCGCTGGTTTTGCCGGTTATCCCAAAGCGACTGGTGATGATAGATTTCCACCATGCCCGCGTTGTTCAGTTCCTTTCTAACATGCGGCCGGCGTTCGGGCGCGTACCAGGTGCCGGGGTCGTTTGGGTCCTTTTCGTCGAACTCCCAGAGCGTTGCAACGAGACGGTCAAGGTTCGCCTGCGGGACAGCGTTCTTGACGATCACATAGCCTTTTGTCGTCCAGTGATGCCAATCGTCTTCGGACAG
>CAJHYE010000254.1_pt1 | contig 10333 bp, 7 predicted proteins | sample 9198651 | NCBI WGS metagenome assembly CAJHYE01 (sample SAMEA7708366, study PRJEB35096) | sediment metagenome | biome: marine neritic benthic zone biome [ENVO:01000025]; feature: sediment [ENVO:00002007]; material: shallow marine sediment [ENVO:03000034] sea grass bed [ENVO_01000059] ...
CAGGATGGCGCCAGCGCCCCGGTCTTTGATCTTAATGGGCGCTGCGAAACCATCGAAAACGGTTTACTGATCCTGCGACGGTTTGAGAACGCCGTTGAAGTCGGCGCGTCTGGCGACCAGTTCCCCTTCCCGGCGGATCTTGACGAGACCCGGTTACGCGCCCACGTCCCGGCCTATGCAGAAGTCAGCCTTGAAGATGGAATTGGAGCAACGCATCGCGCGTTCAAACAGCTCGCAGCAGAGAACCGTCTGCCGCCGCTGCCTGCGTAGAGATGCCGGCGAAACGCTGGGTGCGACACGTTTCTGCACGCAACTGACAGTACCATTCTAGCGTTTCTAATCGTCCACTTGGCGGACTTCGATATGGCGCAAATGGAATGACCTGCGGTTTGCCCTCATAAAGTTGGATGGGCCACATCCTTGATCGAAGTCAATGCTTCCTGCGGAATGCCAGGTAGTGTCTTGGATAGTCATGATTGCCATTGCAAATTTTTAGAATGGGGAGACAGGCCGTGCTTGGGCGACGCGTTTCAATTATCGTGGCGATCGCATTCTTGGCTGGTGTTGGGTATTTCTACTTTGCCGCGCCACAGGAACAGTTGCTTGGTGAAGGGATCGCCGCTGGAAATGGCCGGGTCGAAGCCGTTCAAGTTGACATTTCAACAAAGATCCCTGGCCGCGTCAAAGAGGCCGTGGTCAGCGAAGGCGACCTTGTTGAGATCGGCCAGGTCGTTGCCCTGATGGACGTTGCACAGCTTGAGGCGCAGCTTATGCGTGCCCGCGCGGACGTCGAAAGCGCCAAGAGCCAGGTTGCAGCCGCGCAGGCCCAGTCGGTCGGAGCGCGGTACCAGTTCGAACTCGCCAAGAAGAAACTGAAGCGCACTGAGAAGTTGCTGGCAGGTGGCAATGTAAGTCGGGAGACCTATGACATCGAGGCGACCGAGCGCGACGTCGCACAGGCGAACTCGGCAGCTGCGGAGGCCAACTTCTTATCGGCACTGCGAAATGTGGATGCCGCACAAGCCGTTGCCAATGAGGTCGCCACGCAGATCGCCGATGCCGAGTTGACGTCTCCTGTCTTTGGGCGCGTGCTCTATCGTCTCGCTGAGCCCGGCGAGGTTCTGGGCTCGGGCGGCAAGATCCTGACGATCGTAAACTATGAGGATGTCTACATGGAGATCTTCCTGCCTGCGCATCAGGCGCATCTCGTCAACGTAGGCAGCGAAGCGCGGGTAAAGCTCGACATATGGGATTTCGGCATTCCGGCACGGGTCAGCTTCGTCTCGCCGGATTCTCAGTTTACGCCCAAGCAGGTTGAAACAGAATCCGAGCGGGACAAGCTGATGTTCCGGATCAAGATCCGCCCGGATCAGGCACTCATCACCCACAATATCGACCGGGTGAAAGCCGGATTGCGCGGCGTGGCCTATGTCCATCTCGACGGTTTCCCCGAGCCTGATTGGTCGTCTTTCCTGCCAGACATGCCGCCCGAGGCAATGCCCGCTGCGTCTGACAGTACGAATGACTCCTGAGACCGACCCAGGAGGCCCGCGCGTGATTGCGCGGGTCAACGATGTCAGCCATGCCTACAAGAAAGCCGTGGCACTCGATGGCGTGTCGCTTGAATTCTCCAAAGGCCTGATGATTGGCGTTGTCGGGCCGGATGGTGTCGGCAAATCGACCCTTCTGGGTCTCGTAGCCGGGGCGCGGCGTCTGCAAGAAGGCACGATTGAAGTGCTGGGTGGCGACATGCGATCATCGCGGCACCGCACGAAGGTCAGCCCGCGCATTGCTTACATGCCACAAGGCCTTGGCAAGAGCCTTTATGAGGCGCTCAGCATCCATGAGAACTTAAAATTTTTCGGCCAGATGTTCGGGCTTCGCGGTGAGGATTTGCAGAGCAGGATCGAACAACTCACCAAGACGACCGGCCTTTATCCCTTTCTCAACCGCCCGGCGGGCAAGCTTTCCGGAGGGATGAAACAGAAGCTCGGCCTCTGTTGCGCATTGATCCACGACCCCGACCTGATGATCCTCGATGAGCCGACCACTGGAGTCGATCCGCTCTCGCGCCGGCAGTTGTGGGAGTTGATCGCAGCGATCCGGGAGCGCCGCCCGGACATTTGCGTTATCGTTTCGACCGCCTACATGGACGAGGCCGAGTCCTTTGATGAGCTCATCGCGATGGATTCAGGGAGAGTTCTGGCAACAGGGACACCGGCTGAGCTCAAGAAAAAGACTGGAACGCGCACTATCGAAGCAGCCTTCATCAGCTTGTTACCCGACGATCGGCAGGGAACGCAGGCTAAGTTGTCCATCCCGCCGCTCGACACCTCCGAAGAAGACACGGCGATTGTCGCCAAGAGTCTCACCCGAAGGTTCGGAGACTTCACTGCCGTGGATCAGGTGAGCTTTGAGATTCGGGTCGGCGAGATCTTTGGATTCCTTGGTTCGAACGGCTGTGGCAAAACGACGACGATGAAGATGCTCACGGGGCTGTTGCCGGCATCCGAAGGGGAAGCATTCGTTTTCGGCAATCCGATCGACGCGACGAGCCTCCGAGCGAGGGAGCGCGTCGGTTTCATGTCGCAATCATTCTCGCTCTATGGCGAGTTGACGGTGAAGCAGAACCTTGTGCTGCACGCGCGGCTTTTCGATCTCACAGCTGACCGCACTAAACACCGCATCGCCGATCTTACCGAACGGTTCTCTCTGTCCGCGTACTCAGACGCGTTGGCCGCGTCGCTTCCATTGGGGATCCGACAACGGCTGTCGCTCGCGGTGGCCATCATACACGAACCGGAAATGCTGATACTGGACGAACCAACCTCCGGCGTTGACCCCGTCGCGCGGGACTCGTTTTGGGCCCTGCTGATCGAGCTCTCGCGCCGCGACCGCGTGACGATATTCATATCGACCCATTTTATGAACGAAGCGATGCGGTGCGACAGGATTTCGTTGATGCACGATGGGCGTGTTCTTGTCGCGGACAAGCCCGAAAAACTGGTGGCAATGAAAGGTGCTCGTGATCTTGAGAATGCTTTTATCGAGTACATCGAAGAAGACATTGGCGCGCAGCCTACGGCAGATGACGAGGCGGATAGGCTTCTTGATAGCGCGAAATGGTCCCCGGCAGCACACGCGCCGGAGCGGACTGCTCTTCCCTTCGATTTTCAGCGCACTTTCGCCCTGAGCCGTCGGGAGTTCGTGGAGGTGCTGCGCGATCCGGTGCGGCTGGCCTTCGCCTTTCTCGGCAGCATGTTTCTTTTGCTGATGATCGCGTTCGGCATCTCCCATGACGTCGAAGACCTGCGCTTCGCCGCGCTCGATCTCGATCAGACGGTGGAAAGCCGAAACTATCTGCGCAACCTCTCGGGCTCCCGGTTCTTCGTGGAAACGGCAGAGGCGCAAAGTTTGGACGAACTCGAAAACCGGCTCGTCAATAATGACATCACCTTGGCGATCGAAATCCCTCCCGGTTTTGGTCGTGATTTGAAGCGCGGCGCTGGCTCGCAAGTCTCTGCGTGGATCGACGGCGCCAACACGCAGAGAGCCGGTACGATCGAGGGCTATGTTTCAGCGGCACATCAAGCCCAGATCGGGCAGCTTCTACGGGACGATGGCCTGGATCCCGAAGCCATGTCGCTCGTCGATCTACAGACCCGCTACCGTTACAATCCGGGCTTCGAAAGCATCAAGTCCGTTGGCCCTTCGTCGCCAGCCATCCTGCTTATGCTGTTTCCCGCGATCCTCATGGCGGTGAGCGTCGTGCGCGAAAAGGAGATCGGCACGATTACGAATTTCCACGTCACACCCACGCGGCGTCTGGAATTCTTGATCGGCAAACAACTGCCCTATGTGCTGATCGGATTCGTGAATTTCGTTGGCATGGCGGTGCTCACAGTACTCGTCCTGCAGGTGCCGCTTGAAGGTGCAGTCTTGCCCTTGCTGCTTGGGGCCCTGTTATACGTGACATCGGCAACGGGCTTTGGCCTTCTGATGTCAGCGATCACGCGCACGCAGGTTGCGGCGGTCTTCGTCACGGCGATAATTTGCATGGTCCCGACAACACAGTTCTCTGGCATGATGCAGCCCATCTCCACCCTGGAAGGGTCGGCACAAACCATCGGGTCGCTCTGGCCGACGGGATATTTCGTTCATCTGAGCGTGGGGTCTTTCACCAAAGGGCTGGGCTTCGAGGAGCTTTCGAGCGATCTGCTCTCGCTCCTGATCTACGCGCCGATCTTCACGCTGATCGCGGCCTTCTTCCTTCGCAAGCAGGAGCGCTGAGAGATGCGGTCGCTCAGCAACATTTTTTGGCTCGGGACCAAGGAGCTTCGCAGCTTCTTCAGCGACGCCGTGATGGTCGGCTTTCTCATTTGGTCGTTTTCCTTTTCCGTATATAGCGAAGCCACGGGAAGCTCCGAGGCTGTCAATAACGCCTCTGTCGCTATCGTCGACGAGGATCGCTCGGCCCTGACGCGTTCCATCGCCGCCGCCCTGCACAGGCCTTACTTTCAACCGCCCAACTATATCGCCGCGCGTGACATCGACACGCTGATGGACGGAAGCCGCTATATGTTCGTCATTGTGTTCCCTGCAGACTTCGAGGCCGATGTCCGACGGGGAGAGCAGCCGGAGGTGCAATTGAATATCGACGCGACCGCGGTTGGGCAGGCCGCGCAGGGTGCTGGTTACCTGCAGGCCATCATCGATTGGGAAGTCACGCAGTTCGCCGAGAGACACGGTGAGGATCGGGCCCCACCAATCGATCTCGCCCTGCGTCGGGCTTTCAATCCGAACGGAACGGACGCGTGGTTTCTCGCCGTCAACTCTATCCTGAACAGCCTCTCCATGATCGCGATTCTGCTGACCGGCGCGGCGCTTCTGCGAGAGAGGGAACATGGCACGATTGAGCACTTGCTCGTGATGCCTTTGAACGCCTTTCAGATTGCCATGGCCAAGGTCTGGGCAAACGGACTGATTATCCTCGTGGCGTTCAGCCTGTCGATGACGATCATGGCGGAACAGGTTCTCGCGGTTCCGATCGCCGGATCGAAAGCTCTACTGACCTTCGGTGCCGCGGTCTATCTCTTCGCGGCCGCTGCAATCGGTATTCTGCTCGGAACGATGGCGAGAACAATGGCCCAATTCGCCTTGCTAACGGTCATGGCAATTGTCCCGATCCTTATGCTGTCTGGCGGCATGAGCCCGATCGAAAGCCAGCCCGACTATATTCAGCCGATTACGTGGCTTTTGCCCTCGCGCCATTTCATGGAATTCGCGCAGGCCGTTGTCTTCAGGGGTGCTGACTTTAGGGCGGTCTACCCGGTGATGCTGACCATGGCAGCGTTAGGTGGAGTCTATCTAGCGATCAGCTTGGCGATCTTTCGCAATTCAATAACAGCGGGCAAGTGAGCCATTCTCGAGGCACCGCTCTTCCGCAATGGGTCAAATGGCAGGAATGGGCCGTCTCCGCTGCACTTGGGGAGCACGATCCGGTAGTTGCTGAAGTGCGTCCGAGATCTGGATTGAGTCCAAAGTGTCCGGCGCTTTGTGGTGCTCGAATGACCGGGCCCCGCAAAGTCTTGACAGGCACACATTGGGCGACCACGCTCCTTTGATGGTCTCCATGAGCATTCACCACGGCCAATACCGCCCTTCGGTTCACGGTCTCCAAAGGACTAGTGCTGCAATGCCGGGAGCGGAACACCAGTTCGATCTGATTGGTCGCCAGGCAGATTTGCACGCTTCGCCATGACCGACCTACGGCTTACCGGGATCGACAAGTTCTATGGAAACAATCACGTTTTGCGCAACGTTGACTTGGCTGTCCCGGAGGGTGAATTCGTTGTCATAGTAGGGCCGTCAGGTTGCGGAAAGACGACACTGCTGCGGGTGATTGCCGGCCTGGAGCGAATTGATGCCGGAACGATTGAAATGGACGGTGTCGTTGTGAACGACATGCCGTCGGCAAGTCGCCAGGTCGCGATGGTCTTTCAAAGCTATGCCCTTTATCCGCATATGACGGTAGACGAAAATCTGGCGTTCTCCCTGCAGTTAGAAGGCATTTCGCAAGACGAGATCGATGAGCGCATCGACGAGGTCTTCAAGATGTTGTCGTTGGAAGAATATGCCGACCGGAAGCCATCCGAGTTGTCGGGCGGCCAGCGCCAGAGGGTGGCCTTGGGCCGGGCGCTGGTCCGAAAACCAAAGCTCTTCCTTTTTGACGAGCCGTTGTCAAATCTCGACGCTGCACTCAGGATGACCACTCGGATTGAGATCGCAAACATTCACCGGACGCTTGGAACTAGCATCATATATGTCACCCACGATCAGACCGAAGCCATGACGCTGGCAGACAAGATCGTCGTGATGCGCGAGGGCCGGATTGAGCAGGTCGGACCTCCGCTTGATCTGTATAACGACCCGGTCAATCAATTCGTGGCTGGCTTTCTTGGTTCACCGGCGATGAATTTCATCGATTCTGCTATCCTTTCCATTCCGAAGGCAACCTGGGTGGGTCTCCGGCCACAGTATTTGCGGTTGGCCGAAGCTGGCCGTCTGTCCGGCAAAGTCCTGCATTTTGAAAGGCTCGGCAGTGACACGCATCTGGTTGTGGACATCGGACAGGATACAACGTTGGTTGCTCGTCTCGTTGGACAGCTAGAGTTTACTCTGGCCTCTTCAGTCGCATTGGACTTCGACGACAAGGACGCACTTTTATTCGACGGTCATGGCGATCGTGTGCAGGCGGAGATGCCGCTTTGATCGACTTGCCGTCGACGAAATGCGCGGAGACGTGCGAGTAGAACTACGTGCTCGGCTTTGTCGAGATTTGACGGGAAACTTAGGAAGGACCCAGTTACATGAAAGACCAGGAACTCCAGATCATGATCGACGAGTTGGAAGCCCGTGGCGACATGGGTCCCGCGGACTTTGACGGCGTAGCCCATGCGCTTGTCTATCTGTTGCCCGAAGCGGTTGCAGAGACCAAAAACCTGGGACAGACGATCAGCAGCGCGGATGGGGCGATCCTGGTCGTTGACCACGCCTACCCGAATTGGACCGTTCACATCCGTGGACGCGCCAACGACAAGGACGGACACTGGCGTTGCACGCTTCGCGAAGGCGATACGCGCGACAATGATGCGGTTATGGGAGCCGGTCGGTCGCCCGTTCTTGCGCAAGCCATTCTTGCCGCCGTGTTTCGCCTGACCGCCAACCTGAAACGGCTCTGAGGGTTTGCCGGATTGACCGATCTCAATCCGGGCAGCGCGACAATGGATAGGTCTGTTGCACTGCAAACTCGAAGGAGCAGCGAAATATCCGCATCAAGAACCAGCCTACCAATACCGCGCCCTGAACAACGCGCCGGTTTTCCAGGCTATCAAGGTGCCGATCCTGGGCGACATCCCGGTCATTGGGCCGATGATTCTTCAATCAGAGCCTTTTCGTCCATGGCGCGCTCATCATGGTCAGCGCTGATGGCGGTATTGGTCTTTGGACTTGTCGGTTCGGTGCAGTCGCAGGGCTTCACCCCGTTTATCATTAAGAACGGTGAAGGCACCATAACTGAAACATTCAGAACCTTGGCGTTCTTCACAGCAAGGCATGTCTTCAAGCTCAAAGAGCCTGTCCGCGATGACTTGCAAGACCTCACCTCGCGAACAGCATCATTGCGAGGTTTGTTTTTCAACCGTGAACCGCCCGAGGAGTTCGGTGACCGTTGCATCATCGACCTGCCCGAAAGATCGGTACGCTGCCCCAACGGAGCCAAAAGTCAGATCGCTCAAGCAGACAAGCGCATCGGCAAGTCCCTCCAGGCGGTTCGTAAGGTCCGGGGGCGCCACGGGCACGGCGACGATGATGCGCGCGGGGTTCCGCGTTTTCAGGGCCTTCAGGCTTGCCAGTAGCGTCGCTCCGGTTGCGACACCATCATCGACGACAACGAGCGTTTTCCCCTTGATAGAGGCCCGGGCGCGACCACCCAGGTATTTCTCTCGGCGGCGTTCGATTTCTGGCAGAAGCTTTTTGGCCATCTCTGCAACTTCGGCTTTGGAAAGCCGAAAGTGCTGCGCCACGCTTTCATTCAGAGTGACATGAGGCGACTGGCCATCGGTCACTGCGCCAACCGCAAGCTCTGGCCGGTTCGGCGCGCCGATCTTGCGGACGAGTACGAGATCCATCGGAAGATCATGCGACGCGCAAATCTCGGCTGCGACTGGCACGCCGCCCCGTGGAAGCGCGATGACGATTGTGTTTCCTGGCTCCACTTCCGGCAATGCAGCGGCAAGCTGTCGGCCTGCGTCGGCTCGGTTGTCAAAGATCATGGGCAAACTCCGGTCGGTTTCATCGCGAGAAGTGTAGCGTCGGGGAAGGAAGGCCGTTTGACCCATCTCAAAGTCTTGTCGTGTGGCTTGACGCACAGTCGCAGAAAAGAAAGGTCGCCGTTTTGTCAGAGATACTGACAATCACGCTTAATCCCGCCTTGGACTATGCGACCTCGGTTCCAAGCATCCGGGCAGATGAAAAGCTCTATTGCAGCCCACCCCGGATCGATCCGGGTGGCGGCGGTGTGAATGTCGCGCGCGCGATCGGCAAGCTGGGCGGCAAAGCGACCGCGTTCGTCGTGTCAGGCGGGCCAACCGGCGCGCGTTTGCTCGAACTCCTCAAGGCTGACGGCGTCAATGTGAGCGCCTTTCCGGTCGAGGGCGAGACCCGGTACAGTTTTGCCGTGACGGATGAACAGACTGGCGAACAACAGCGCTTCAGCCTGCCGGGTGAGCCTCTAAGCGACAGCGAAGGTGCGGATCTGTTGCGCGCCATCGGCGAAGCGGCACCCAAGAACGGGTTTGTCGTTCTCAGCGGCGGCGTCGCACCCGGGTTGCCAGAGACCTTTCCACAGGACATCCAGGCCAGGATCGCAAGCAAGACCGAATTCTTCGTGGTCGATACGTCGAAGGCGCCATTGGCGCGGTTGGTTTCAAGTCCAAAGGCGCCACCCTTCCTGCTGCGCATAGACAGGAAGGAAGCCGCAATGGCGGCGCATCACGCGATGAAAACCATCGATGACAGTCTGGCTTTCGCGACGTCTCTGGTCTCTCGCGGGGTGGCACGGCACGTTGTGACCGGGCGTGGTGCGGAAGGGTCCATCATGGTGACGCCGTCGCATCGTTACTTCTGCCATGCGCCCAGGGTCCCGGTGAAAAGCAAGATCGGGGCGGGGGATGCGTTCGTTGGGGCGATGGTCTACGCGTTTTCCCGTGGCGAACCGCCGGACCAGGCGCTTGGTTGGGGCGTGGCGGCGGCCAGCGCGACGGTGGGGACGGAAGGCACAGCACTTTGCGAACGCGGAGCGGCGGAGGCCCTTTACAAGCACTGTGCCGTTGAAGAAGTTTAGCCGCTTTCGGCTTGTTCAACGTTCTTCAGAACGTGCACAAAGCTGTCGGGCGTAACCGAGACGCTGTCGATGCCGTACTCCACAAGGCGTTTTGCATAGGCGGGATCGTTGCTTGGCGCCTGGCCGCAGAAGCCGACCTTTCGGCCCGCCAAATGTGCCTCGCGAATGACGGTTTCGATCATCCATAGCACCGCCTTGTCATCCTCGCGAAATAGATCGGCAAGGAGGTCGGAATCCCGATCGATGCCGAGCGTCAATTGCGTCAGGTCATTCGATCCAATGGAAAAACCGTCGAACAGCTCGGCGAATTCGGCAGCGCGCACCACATTCGCCGGAATTTCGCACATCATATAGACTTGCAGGCCGTTCTTTCCGCGTTCCAATCCGTTCTCCGCCATCACGGATAGGACGCGACTCGCTTCTTCGGGCGTTCGGCAGAACGGAATCATCACGATGACATTGTCGAACCCCATTTTGCCGCGCAAACGTTCAATGGCCCGGCATTCCAGTTCGAACCCCGGGCGGTAGGCGTCCGAATAGTATCGCGATGCGCCGCGAAAGCCGATCATAGGGTTCTCTTCTTCCGGTTCGAAGTCACGACCGCCCAGAAGATCGGCATATTCGTTTGTCTTGAAGTCACTCATCCGCACGATGACGGGCTTCGGGAAGCAGAAAGCGGCAATACGCGACAAGCCGCAGGCCAGACGTTCGACGAAATAGGCAGAGTTGCTTTCGTAGCCGCGGGTGAGGTCGTTGATCTCGGCAAGGGCGTGGGTGTCGGAAACCCTGTCGGGATTGAGAAGCGCCATGGGATGAACGCGCACCGAGTTGTTGACGACGAATTCCATGCGCGCCAGTCCAACGCCGTCGACCGGCAGCCGCCACCAGCGGAACGCGGCACTCGGGTTGGCCAGGTTCAGCATGACATCG